>Ga0265292_1002497_pt1 | contig 12653 bp, 9 predicted proteins | sample Munlanlewell296A_FD_189080 | JGI IMG/M metagenome (GOLD analysis project Ga0265292, IMG submission 189080) | Leachate microbial communities from a municipal landfill in Southern Ontario, Canada - Leachate well 296A | ecosystem: Engineered > Solid waste > Landfill > Unclassified | place: Canada...
GGAAACTTGCTAACCTTCCATGCAAGGTAGGTCATGATATCAAGAGGGTTAGATACGATAATGATAAAACTGTTGGGCGAGTATTTCGCAACCTGTTCAGTGCAGGCTTTCACAATTTCAGCATTTTTTGCCTGCAAATCGTCCCTGCTCATCCCCGGTTTTCTTGCAAGACCCGCGGTGATTATAACAACATCAGAGTTTGCAGTCTCTTCATAACTATTTGCTCCGATAACATTTACATCAAAACCCTCAACTGGAGCTGTCTCAACAAGGTCAAGTGCTTTACCCTGCGGAACTCCCTCAACAACATCAACCAGAACAATATCACCCAGCTCTTTCGCAGCAGCCCAATGAGCAGCTGTTGCACCAACATTCCCAGCTCCGACTATCGTGATCTTTTTTCTCTTCATCGTTCAGCTCCCCCTTAGACATTGTCCATGTTTCTGATTATGCAATCCCCAAACTCTGAACACTTCACCTTCTTAGCCCCAGGCATAAGACGTTCAAGGTCATATGTAACTGTCTTATCCTGAATGGTCTTAGCCAAAGCCTTTGTAATCAATTCTCCTGCTTCATCCCACACCATATGATCAAACATCATTACCCCTGAAAGAATTACAGAACCTGGGTTAATAACATCTTTGCCTGCGTACTTGGGAGCCGTCCCGTGTGTTGCTTCAAAGAGTGCTGAATTATCGCCGATATTCGCACCAGGTGCTATTCCGAGACCTCCAACTTGAGCCGCGCATGCATCGGAGAGATAGTCACCATTAAGGTTTGGGGTGCAAAGAACTTCATATTCATCAGGACGGGTAAGAATCTGCTGGAACATAGAATCTGCTATCCTGTCCTTTATAATTATCTTTCCTTCAGGAGCCTGTCCGTTATACTTATCCCAAAGATCCTGCTCGCTTATAGTGATATCGGAAAACTCTTCACGTGCAAGCTCATATCCCCAATCTCTGAAAGCACCTTCCGTATACTTCATTATGTTCCCCTTGTGGACAAGGGTAACGCTTTTCTTTTTCTTTTTTATTGCATACTGGATAGCCATTTTTACGAGGCGCTTCGAACCAAACACGCTCATCGGCTTTACACCTATGCCTGAGTCTTCTCTTACAGTGACATTCATTTCCTTCTTGAGAAAATCAATCACCTTCTTCACTTCTGGTGTTCCCTGCTTCCACTCTATACCTGCATAGACGTCTTCAGTGTTTTCGCGGAAGATTATGACATTAAGTTTGCCTGGATCTTTTACCGGGCTTGGAACACCATTAAAATACTTTATTGGCCTTACACATGCATAAAGATCAAGAAGTTTGCGGAGGCTGACATTCAGACTTCTGATGCCTCCTCCTATCGGTGTCGTAAGCGGTCCTTTTATTGCTACCTTATATTCTGCTATTGCTTCGACTGTTTCATCAGGAAGCCATGAGCCCGTAGCATTGTTTGCTTTTTCTCCTGCAAGGATCTCAAACCATTTTATTTTTCTTTTTCCCTTGTAAGCCTTTTGAACAGCTGCATCAAAAACTCTCACAGAGGCTGCCCATATGTCGCCGCCTATTCCGTCTCCCTCAATAAATGGGATAATCGGGTCATCAGGAATGATCAACATCCCATTTTTTATTTCTATCTTTGTTCCGCCATCAGGTTTTTTCAGTGCCAACTTTCTTCTCCTTCTCTGTATGGTTTCTCATTGCGCTTTATCAAAAAGCTTTAATTCCCAAGTGTCCGAGTTTAAAAAAATTTGTGCGGAGCTTATTAAAAAACTCCATTTCTGTCAAGCCGTTTAACCTGTTAAAAAAACAGGGAAAAAATCCCCAAAAAAAAATGAACGTGTAAAAAATGCATATTCCGTGCCACCGATTATTTAAGGGGAAAGAGAGGTTTAACTTACTGTTAAAACTATATTTGAGAGAAAATTAGAAAAAAAGTATTTTTTCTTTTTTGACACATTTAATTCCCTAATCTGACATTATGTCAGTTACAGTGTTTGGACAGTCTAATACATAAGCAACAAAAAAACTCTCGCAACCTAAAAAAAATAAATTACCACAGAGAGCACAGAGATGTGTTTAGTCTCTGTGTCCTCTGTGGTTCAGGTACAACTTATTTTATGCTGATCTTCTTTGACGCCTTTATGTTGTTGCTTTCATTCGATTCTGTCACGACACTGCCGCTGTCGCAGACGGCTTTTAAATAATAATCCCCTGCCCCTGATGGTGCCTTAACTTTCCATATAAGTTTGACAGTAACTCTTCCTTTCACCTTTATCTTTCCTGTCGCCTTCTTTGGACCAATCGGTGTGTCTCCATCAATGGAACTAGTGTTATTACTTGAGAGATAAAACTTCACTGAAGAGTTCAGCGCATTCTTCTCACCAATGTTTTTTATTACCGCTGTAATGTTAATCTTCTTTCCTTTTTTTGCATTACCTTTAAAGCTTACAGAGCTTACCGTGAGATCTGGCAGTTTACCCGGCGGTGTAACAGTAAAACCCGAAGATAATGTCCCCGTGCCATTTGTTGTTGTAATTACAATGTCCCTTACACCTGCAGTTGCTGATAAATCTATTGTGATATTGGCGGTAATTACTGTGTCGCTTACAACAGTATAGAAAGCAACTGTTATTCCTGAGCCAAAGCTTATGGATTCAGCATCTGTAAAATTTGCTCCGCTTATTGTGACATCCAATGTTTCTCCCTGCACTCCGGAATTTGGACTGGATGAAATAACCGAAGGAGTTAATGACACAACCTGTCCAGAACTAACCGGCCAAACATAGTAATAGTAGTCCTTGCCAAGGCTCCCCACATAACCATCATACATATAGACGTACCACGAATAATCAGTATCGTATGCGTAAGTAGAAGACGACCAATAGAAGTCTGACTGCACATTACTGAAACCCTGCGTATTAAGCCATGAGGATGTGTGCAATTCGCCAGCATTTGCAAGGCTTCTAAGCTGGTTGACATTTGGTAGATGCCAGTCATTAAACCCAAGATAATTACTGCTGTTAAGTGATGCTATATAGTCGAGAGCCTCCTGCCATGTTTTTTGACCATTTGGAAGATTTGCATTCTTTGTCCACATCAAACCTGTCAGATTGTCCGTGACAGTTTCATTTCCGTTATCAGTAAATCTTGGACTTGGCCATGCAATACCTGCCTGAATATCACCGTCCTGCCCTGTGCCTTCGCAGGTAATCTCAGTACCTGCTTCGTTATAGCACTTTGTCTGCCCTGTCTTGGGAAGGGAAATAACCGAAGAACCAAATCCAGACCTAACGGGCCAAACATAGTTATCGTTCCCCTTATAGCTGTAGGCCACGTAGCCATCGCCCATACCGACGTACCACGCGTAGGTAGTATAGAACGCGTAAGTAGAAGACGACCAATAGTAGTAAGACTGCGCATTGCTAAAACTCTGCGCATTAAGATCTGCTGATGTATCCGCTTCGTCAGAATTGATAAGGCTTCCAAGCTCATTGACATTCGGCAGACGCCAGTCGTTATATCCAAGATAGTCTTCAGCATTTAATTTCGCTACATAGTCCAGGGCATGCTGCCATGTCACTCTTCCATCACCAGACGTACCATCAGTATCAAATCCAATGTCTCTTGCTGCCATAAGATTCCCGTTCTTTGCCCATACTAACCCTGTAAGATTATCCGAAATAGTTTCATCGCCATTGTCAGTAAATCTTGGGTCGGGCCACACAACTCCGGTACGAATATCCCCATCCTGCCCGGTGTCTGTGCATACGATCTCTGCGCCTGATGTATCGTAGCACTTTGTCTGCCCTGTCTGGGGAAGCTCGATTGTCCCGGCAGCTTCTAAAATAAAAGGCATTAGCAACACTACAGCAGCAAACAAGGACAAGACAGATTTCACTTTACACTTCATGAGTACCTCCTATTGGCAACAAGAATTTTACTGATTGAACAATTAAAACCATTTTCTCCATTCGCTGTCCAGAACACCTCTTTTCTTATAGCGAAGCATGTAATCAGGACAAACGCATGTTCGGATATTTTCCGCAAAGCTCTTTATAACATTAAATATTATCTCAGGAAGAACCTGCTGGATTTCACTTACCTTTTTAGCTTCCTTCTCATCCTGCATACCTTCGAAAAGCACACCGGGCTTAAAAGATTTCTTTTCACCAATTCCCTCGGCAAGGTTTGTGAGATAACATATGGGGTGGTAGCATATCTCAAGTTCCCTTGCCAGAAAACACTCAGGCGCGATTGTCATACCCACCACATCACCGCCAAGCAGTTTATATTTTTTTATTTCAGCCACTGTTTCAAGACGGGGTCCTTCTGTGCAGACATAAATACCGCCAGCTTTGAATCTTATCTTCATTGAGCGAAGAGTTTTTTTGATGAAATCATAAAGCTCATTGCAGAATACCGGGTTCTGCCTTACAAAACCTATACCTCCTCTTTCAAAAAATGTGTTTTTCCTATGTCTCGTTTCATCAAGCACATCATCCGGAAGATAAAGCTCCCCTACTTTAAGTTTCTTGTCATTAATTATACCGGGACCAGACCATGATATTATCCTTTTTACGCCAACGCTTTTCATGGCAAATATATTCGCTCTATAATTTATAAATGGAGCTGCTATCTCGTAGCCTTTTTCTCCATGTCTGGAGATGAAAGCAAACCTTATTTCATCTTTCTCATATATATGCAAAGGAGAACTAATGCCGAATGGTGTCTTTAGTTTTCTCCTGCTTATACACTTCCCCCAGCCTCCATTTATGGAAAGAAAAGCCTTGCTTCCCCCTATTACTCCGAAGCCTGAGAACTTTTTTTTACCTCTCAACTCATAACCTCCAGAACATTGTAGTTTGTATCTCTTCTGGCAGGAACAAATCCTGCATGTTTTATAAGTTCAATGATCTCCTTTTCAGTCATCCTGAATGAGGCACCTGCCATGCGTACGACATTCTCTTCCATCATTGTGCCTCCATAATCATTTGCACCGAACATGAGAGAAAGCTGTGAAATCTTTGGCCCCTGCGTAACCCATGAAGCCTGTATGTTTTTTATATTATCAAGGAATATTCTGGATATTGCTACAGTCCTTAAATACTCGATAGCAGATGTAGTGACTTTTCCTATCTTTGTATTTTCCCACTGGAATGTCCATGGAATGAAGGCCCTGAATCCTCCTGTTTCATCCTGAAGTTCCCTTATCTTTGAGAGATGTGCAACTCTTTCCTCAAGAGATTCCACATGTCCGAACATCATCGTTGCAGTTGAACCTATTCCTAGTTCATGAGCCCTTCTCATAACGTCAAGCCAGTCTCCGGCATTGCATTTATGAGGGCTTATCTCCTGCCTTACCCTGTCCACAAGTATCTCTGCCCCTCCTCCCGGGATAGTGTCAAGCCCCGCATCGCGAAGCCTGAGGAGTACTTCTTTCACTTCAATTTCTGAAGTTTTTGCAATGAATACAATCTCGGGAGGTGAAAATGAATGGACATGAACAGAGAATCTGCTTTTGATTTTCCTCAAAAGCCCCTCGTAATAACCAATAGAAAGGGATGGATTTAATCCCCCCTGCATAAGTATCTGCGTTGCACCTGCCTTGACCGCTTCTTCAATCTTCCGGAATATCTCTTCATCGGAAAGCACATATCCTTCTTTGCTTTCAGGATTTTTGTAAAAGGCACAGAAAGCACACTCTGAAACACAAATGTTGGTGAAATTTATATTCCTGTCGACTACATATGTAACCTTGTCAGCAGGAGAAGATGAAAGACGAAGATCATTGGCAAGACGTCCCAGCAAAAAAAGGTCCGCAGATTTTAAGAGTAGAAGGCACTCGTCAGAAGAAATTCTCTGACGCTTCTCGACTTTTTCAGCGATATTTTTATAATTGCCCATTTTATATGCGTAACACAATTAATAACAATGTGTTGCTGCTCCTCTGTTTGTGCTACATTACTGTTGACATGACTTGACTGCCGTAGTATTGACTTGCCAGACTTTTTAACTTAAATTAATTTAAAAAACTATACAAATTTCTAAAACTCTTATTCTAATGAAGAGTTAAACCATGAAATTCCACGTGGGCGGGGGAGTTCAGTTGAGATTAGCAGAGCCATTGCATAATGGAAAGTTCGAAGAGTCCCCAAATTCCCGGTCAATGCATAAGCATATCAGTTTATCAACAGTGTTCGTAAAACGACCCTATTCAAATTGAAAGGAGATTCACTATGGCAACATTGAAAGAAAGACTATCACAACAGATCCCGAAGCTAAAAGAAGAGACTAAGGCACTGGTAAAGGAACATGGAACAAAGGTTGTATCTGAAGTAACTGTAGATCAGGTTTTTGGCGGTTTGAGAGGGGTCATAGGGCTGATATGCGATACATCTCTCGTTGAAGCAGATAAAGGGTTAATAATAAGAGGTAACCCTATAGGGGATATCAAGGAAAAACTTCCTGAAGAGATATTGTATCTACTTCTAACAGGAGAACTTCCAGATGCAGCAGCGCTCAAATCCCTCCAGCAGGACTTAAAGGCACGTTCAAAAGTCCCGTCATATGTATGGGATGTTTTAAAAGCTATGCCCGCAGATGCACACCCCATGGCAACACTCAATGCATTAATACTTGTCCTTGAAAAAGAATCAGTTTTCAGGAAGAAATATGATGAAGGAATAAAGAAGGATGAGTACTGGGTATATGCACTTGAGGATTCCCTTAACCTGATCGCAAAACTGCCTTCAATAGCCGCAGGAATTTACAGGCACAGGTTCAGGAAAGGCGACAGGATTGAAAGCGATCCGAATTTAGATTGGGGGGCTGATTACGCACATATGCTCGGTCTTCCTGATCCATCAGGAGAATTCAAGAACCTTATGAGACTTTACATGACGCTTCACTGCGATCATGAGGGCGGAAATGTCAGCGCATATACCTGCCATACTGTAAGCTCAGCGCTTTCAGATGTCTACTATTCAGTATCTGCCGGATTAGACGGACTCGCAGGTCCTCTTCACGGCCTGGCAAATCAGGAGTGTTTAGGTTTCGTTCTCCAGCTCAGAGAAAAATACAAGGGTGTACCATCAGACGAGGATTTGAGAAAATTCACATGGGACAATCTTAACGCAGGGAAAGTGGTACCCGGTTACGGCCATGCAGTATTAAGGTGCCCTGACCCGCGTTTTGTTGCTTTCCATGCATTCGGGAAGAAAGTATGTCCCAAGGACGAGGTATTCCAGATTGTTGACAAACTCTATAAAATAGTCCCGGAAGTACTAAAGGAACAGGGAAAAGCAAAGAACCCATGGCCTAATGTTGACGCAGGTTCAGGCTCTCTCCTTTATCATTTCGGTCTTACTGAATTTGACTATTACACAGTTCTTTTCAGCGTATCCCGTGCAATGGGTATGTGCTCGCAGATGATTTTGAACCTCGGCATGGGAACTCCAATAACAAGGCCGAAGTCAGTACAGACAAACTGGGTACAGGCACAGGTAAAAAAATAGGAAAGATAAGTTTTTATAGGTAAGCAATAAAAAGAGGCGGGCAGAAGACGTCGAGGATCATACGCAGTTGTAAAGTGTATCTCTCTCGACAGGTTCTCTGCCCGCTTCTTTTATTATTGCCATAAGTTCTTCGCGGCTTACAAACTGCCCGGTCCTTGCTCCTGCAGAATGAGTGATTTTCTCTTCGACAACAGTTCCGTCGATATCATCAACACCGAATGAAAGAGAAACCTGTGCAAGCTTAAGCCCTATCATAATCCAGAAAGCCTTTATGTGCGGAAAATTGTCAAGCATAAGCCTTGCGACTGCAAGCTCTTTTAAATCATCTATACCTGTCGTATATGCAAAAGTTTTAAGGTCCGTGTTCTCAGGGTGGAATGCAAGCGGAATGAAAGCAAGAAAGCCTCCTGTTTCATCCTGAAGTTCGCGAAGTTTAATCAGGTGTTCTATTTTTTCTTCATTAGTTTCTACATGACCATAGAGCATTGTGGCGTTGCTTCTAAGCCCAAGCATGTGCGCCTCTCTCATTACATCAAGCCATACATTTCCTGATGTTTTTTCATCACAGAGGAGGTTTCGCACACGGGGAGAAAAAACCTCAGCCCCTCCTCCGGGAAGAGAGCCAAGACCTGCATTATGAAGTTCTTTTAATGTATCACGGACTGAAAGATTTGCTATCGCGGTAAGATGCTTTATCTCAACCGCTGTAAATGCCTGGATATGAACATCAGGGAACTCGCTCTTTAAGGATCTCAACATCGTTAGATAATAAGAGAATGGAAGTTCAGGATGGAGACCACCGACAATATGAAATTCCTTCACGCGATTGTCTTTGACCGCTCTTGCCTTCTCCATTATTTCATCGATACTCATAGTATATGCCCCATCGTCCCCAGCACTCCTGCTGAAAGCACAGAAACGACACCGGTTAGCGCATATATTGCTGTAGTTAATATGGCGGTTGGTTATAAAGTAGGCTTTGTTCCCGTTTTTTCTTTCTCTTATAATATTTGCAAGAAAACCAAGGGATATAACATCATTGGAGCGATAAAGACGCAGTCCCTCTTCAGCAGACAGTCTTCCGCCTTCCCTTACTTTATCATAAATATCAGCAAATTCTTTTGAAACAATCTCCACTTCTGTCTCTCTATTTCTACATGGAGATGAGCGGGATCGAACCGCCGACCTCCTCGTTGCGAACGAGGCGCTCTCCCAGCTGAGCTACATCCCCAAAAAATAAATTGCATTTATTTATCATATTCGAGAATAACCATACGGAACGGAATAAATCTCAAGGCATTTCGAATAAACTGAAAATAAAACAATTTTTTAAAAAAGTAAATAGAGGTATTTTAATGGGAAAAAGACTTTCACTGGGAAGACAAAAACTTAGTCATACTGCAAGACTTCACTCATAAATAATGAACTAACTCTAACTGCAAAAAACTGGTAGCCAAACCTACTTTTTAACAGGCTTTCTTCTTTTCCATGCACCCATAGTTTTCCCGGAACGTTCTTTAAGCCAAGTTTCAAGAACCTCTTCCAAAACTCTCCAGTTTCTACCTACGCGCGTTGCAGGAATTCTTCCATCTTTTGCATACCTGTAAGCTGTATGCTCATTAATCTTCAACAACCTAGCAACCTCTTTAATTGTCATCAGCTTCATGATGCTACCTCCATTTTCAATAGATACTAGTTTTATTTAGGTATAATTATTTCCTTATCTATTGATGGATTTCATTATTAATATAATACTATGCACTTAAATGTTGATCTCGCAACCTCTTTTTTCATGTTTACGCAATTAATAATATTTTTCCCACCTAATAATGCAAAATCCTTTTAGAAAATTTCTTTAAATTTTACCGACCAGCTTTCACCTTTGTGTAATTCAACAAGCCTCCTGCCAGTATTATCTCTTTCTGTCTTTCAGTTAAGTCAAACGTTACTTCAAAAGAGTTACCAGACTTTAGGTTTACAACTTTGAGCTTATTGCCGCTTTTCAGGGCTTCATGTACATTATTGATTTCCAGCTCATCCCCTTCCTTTAGCAAGTCATAATCAGAAGCTTTGATGAAGGTAAGCGGAAGTATCCCGAAATTAATCAGGTTCGCCCTGTGAATTCTGGCAAATGATTTCGTGAGAACGAACTTGATACCAAGATACATTGGTGCAAGAGCTGCGTGTTCGCGGCTTGAGCCCTGGCCATAGTTGTCACCGCCTACTACGAAGCCGCCATGCTCTGCCTTTGCACGTGATGCGAAATTGGGATCTACCACCTCAAAAACATGCTCTGCAATTTTGGGGATATTCGAACGGAGAGGAAGTACCTTTGCCCCTGCCGGCATGATATGGTCGGTTGTTATATTGTCAGCAACCTTGAGAAGCACTTTCCCGTGAAGCACTTTAGGCAAAGGCGTGTTCTTGGGAAGAGGAGCAATGTTCGGTCCTCTTAAAACCTCGACTTTGCTTCCGTCCTTTGGTGGTTTTACAATGAGACTGTCGTTAATAAAAAATTTCTTTGGCTTTGCAACTTTCGGAAAATTTCCGAGCTTGCGCGGGTCTGTGAATTTCCCTTTTAATGCAGCAGCAACTGCAACCTCCGGGCTAGCAAGATAAACACCTGCGTCCTTTGTTCCGGACCTTCCTTCAAAGTTCCTGTTAAAAGTTCTTACTGAAACTCCGCTGCTGCATGGCGACTGCCCCATGCCAATGCAGGGACCGCACGCTGATTCTAGTATCCTTGTCCCGGCCTCTACTAAAGTCCTCAGCGCTCCATTTTCTGCGATCATCTCGAAGACCTGTTTTGAGCCGGGAGCAATAGCAAAACTTACATCAGGGCTTACCTTTTTCCCTTTGAGAATTGCAGCCACAGTCATAAGGTCTTTGTATGAAGAATTTGTACAGCTTCCAATGATTACCTGATCAACCTTTTTCCCCTCCAGATCCTTTACGCGGCAGACATTGTCAGGGCTGTGAGGCTGTGCGATCATTGGTACAAGCTTGTTGAGGTCAATCGTTACAACTTCATCATAGCTGCATCCCTTGTCAGGTTTTAGCTCTCTCCAGTCCTTTACTCTCCCCTGCGCCTTAAGGAACTCTTTTGTAACTGCATCGCTTGGGAATATCGATGTTGTTGCCCCGAGCTCTGCGCCCATATTGGTGATTGTCGCTCTCTCCGGAACTGAAAGTGAAGCAACCCCCTCACCGCCGTATTCAAATATCTTGCCAACCCCGCCCTTTACAGTCAGCCTTCTTAAAACTTCAAGTATTATATCCTTGGCAGAAACCCAGGGTTTGAGTTTCCCCTTAAGGTCAATAAGGACTACTTTAGGCATTGTAAGATAAAATGGTCCGCCTCCCATTGCCACTGCTACGTCAAGACCGCCTGCGCCGATTGCGATCATGCCGATTCCTCCGCCTGTCGGAGTATGGCTGTCTGAGCCAAGAAGAGTTCTTCCCGGAACACCAAAATGTTCTACGTTTACCTGATGGCAGATACCATTGCCGGGTTTTGAAAAATAGATTCCGTATTTGGCAGCTACTGACTGCAGATACCTATGATCATCAGCATTTTCAAAACCTGTCTGAAGTGTATTATGGTCAATATAGCTTACCGAAAGTTTAGTTTTTACCCGCGGAATATCGAGAGCCTCAAATTGCAGATACGCCATTGTACCGGTTGCATCCTGCGTCAGTGTCTGGTCAATTCTGATTGCGATCTCTTCGCCGGCAACAAGGCTTCCGCTTACACGATGTTCCTTGAAAATCTTCTGCGTCAAGTTCTGGTTCACCTTAAAATCCTCCTCCTAAATCAAGTTTTCATCACCAAGTTTAAAAACTTATTTTTGGTGCCTCTTCATACATAAGGTTTGAACAAAAGTCTATTAAATTCTGGATAACAACAAACCATCAGCGATGGTAAAAAGCATAATAAGAATGCTTACTATGCCATTCATGTTAAAAAAAGCCTGATTGATGCGGCTGATATCATCATGTTTCACTAAGTTATGCTCATAGACCAGAAAAACTGCTGAAGCAATTATCCCGCAAAAAAAGATTATCCCCAAATGTGCCACAGGAATAAGCAATATGAGAAACAATATCATGCCTGCGTGGAGAAGGCGCGAAACAACGAGGGACTTATGCACGCCAAAACGCACTGGGAAGGAATAAAGACCGTGCGTCTTATCAAATTCAACATCCTGAAGTGAGTAGAGGATATCAAAACCTGCTGTCCAGAGCATCACAGCGGCTCCCAAAATGATAGATATGAGGGAGATTTCTCCCTTTACAGCAACCCATGCGCCGACAGGGGCAATACCAAGTGAAAGCCCAAGGATAAAATGTGAGAAAAAGGAGAAACGCTTTGTATATGAATAAAAAGAAACAATAAACAGGGCAAGAGGTGAAAGGATAAAAGCAAGTCGGTTAAGGTTATATGCAGCAACCTCAAAAACAATGACTGCCGCTATTCCATAAGCCAGCATCATACTTCCGCTCATGCTTCCTGATGGGATAGCTCTCCCCTTTGTGCGCACATTCTTCCTGTCATAATCAGCGTCGGCAAATCTGTTAAAAGCCATTGCCCAGCTTCTTGCACTTACCATAGCAATGACAATCCAGAAAAAAACATTGCCGGCCGGAAACCTGTCAGAAGCTATAAAGGCGCTTGTCACTGCGAAGGGAAGCGCAAACACAGTGTGCTCAATTTTTATATCTTTAAAAAACACTAAAAGGCTTTTCAACTTAGCTGTCCCCTTTCAATATCAACAGCTCCTTTAATCCCTGTATGAATTGTTGCAACGCCAAAGGAAAGGTCCCTGTACTCAACATCTTTAAATCCGGTATTTAAAAGCATATTGCTCATTTCATCGCGACTGATGAAACCGACAACAGAATCCTTTAAATATGAGTAAGCAGATTTGTCTCCTGAAACAAGTCTTCCAATTAATGGAAGAATAATCTTAAGATATGGAAGGAAAAGATATTTTAATATAACTCCCTCCGGCTTATAAAACTCAAGTATCACAATACGTCCGCCTTCTCTTATGACTCTTGCCATCTCTCCAACAGCAGTCTCAGGGGGCCTTATATTCCTTATCCCGAAGGCTACCGTTACCGCATCGAATGATTCATC
>Ga0265292_1002498_pt1 | contig 12649 bp, 7 predicted proteins | sample Munlanlewell296A_FD_189080 | JGI IMG/M metagenome (GOLD analysis project Ga0265292, IMG submission 189080) | Leachate microbial communities from a municipal landfill in Southern Ontario, Canada - Leachate well 296A | ecosystem: Engineered > Solid waste > Landfill > Unclassified | place: Canada...
ATATATGGAACAATATAATCGCCAGAAACTATGGAAATGCGGGGATGTATATAAATAATGGATCTGGGAAAAAGATATCAGTAAGAAATAACATTTTTTACAATAACGGACGCACCGGGACATTTCTGGGAGATTTATGGTTGCAGAAAGCTGACATAACAGGACTTACTGAAACGAATAATCTATTCCACCGTTCCGGGACAGGATGGGATAACGAGGTAGTCATAGCAAGAGCATCACTTAATTGGAACATAAACCACATTGTTGGCACAAGGTCTGGATATTGGCAGAATGATTCGGGTAAGGGGTCTGGGGATATTGTTTCCAATCCGCTATGGGTTTCCAGTGGCGCGAACAATTTTAATCTTCTTGCCGGTTCCCCCGCCCGTGACGCCGGGGCAAACGTAGGTTTAACCTCCGACTTCCAAGGCAACCCCGTTCCCAGCGCTTCCGCGCCAGCTATAGGGGCGTATGAATTCAACCCGGATAGTGGCGGTAGTGGCGGCGGTGGCGGCGGTGGATGTTCAATATCACCTGAAGGGAAATTAAAGGGCGAATCTCGATTGGGGACAATGGCGGCCCTGTTCTCACCTGGGATCTTCCTTATTGTGCGAAAGACATTACACAGGAATACTGGCGTTAAAGACTTCCTGTACTCTCTGGGGAACCCATCTTCAAACCCTAATGCGGACTGCCCTCATTGTAGTCCTCGAACCACATCGGACCTGAACCAAAACCTCTCGACCGCTCCATTACTCTCCGGACTCTGCACAGCCGTTGTGCACGTCATCAGGCACATATCGGGTTTGTCTTTAGGTCAGGTGTCGCCAAACCAATTCCATCGCAGGCATTTATGCAAGTTCGAACTGGAATCTCCCTTATCTTGAGTTGCTTTAATCCACTCTATATATTATCGATGCTTCATTTTCCATAACAACGGTATGAAAAGGAAGTGCGAATGCCGCTGAAAGTTGCAATGATCTCTGCTTTTCCGGAACGGCCTGGAATTGTCACCGGAGGAGTGGAGGGAGTCGCCTACTGCCTAGGTATCGGTCTTCGGCGTATTGCAGACATTGACCTGCACATCGTATCCCCCGCCTTTCACCGACCGGAGGGGATCGAGGACCGGGACGGCATAACGATCCATTGGCTGAAGATACCGTTCCCCCCCTTTCTTACCAATTGGAGTCTCTACCGCCGACTCATTCATCGTCATCTGGCGATTCTCCAGCCAGACATCGCTCATTTCCAGGGGGTCGCAAGCTGGCTCCTCGGTTACCAAGGCCCCTGTGTACTTACCATACATGGGATATACGAACGGGATCTGCTCTACAGTGGGGGGCGTTTTATTGGGATCAGGAGAAGGGTAGTTGCCTTCAGCGAACGGCTGGGTAGACAAAGATCTCCAAACACCATTGTCATAAATCCCTATGTTATGGACGAAATCGGCGACCAGATCCGGGGACAACATTGGCATATCGAGAACCCGGTAACACATACGTTCTTCGAAGGGGAGCGAGCACAGGTAGGGCAGCGCGTTCTCTTCATCGGCCGCATTTGTAAACGTAAAAATGTGGACGGCCTGCTCCGTGCTTTTGCCGAGGCAAGGAAAACGGTACCGGAGGCCACTCTTCACATCGCGGGGACAGCCGAGTCGCAAGAATACGAGAATTCATGTCGCCGGTATGTGGCAGAGAGAGGACTTCTCGATGCAGTGAAATTCCTGGGCAACGTGGACCGGGAGAAACTATTACAACAAATTCGCGAAGCGGCCTGCCTAGTCTTGGTTTCGCATCAGGAAACAGCGCCGATGATTGTCGAGGAGGCCATGGCGGTTGGAGTCCCGGTGCTCGTATCACGTATCTGCGGATTGCCATACATGGTCGAAGAGGGAAAGACCGGCTATCTTGTCGATCAGATGAATGAGGGAGAGATTGTGGGACGACTCGTCAACCTTCTGGAGGACGGGGAGGGCAACCGGTCCATGGGAGAACGTTGCCGCCAAGTAGCCCGTGAACGGTTTCATGCAGATAGGGTCGCGGAAAAAACCATGGCCGTTTATCGCGAAATATTAGGCATTCCTCAAGGCACCCCACATGAAATGAGGTTGTCATGATTGACTCAGTGGCGTTCTATCAATTTTCTCCATACGGTGTAAGACACAAGAATGGACTAGAAACAATATATAAGGAACTTAAAATATGTTGAATGTGTATAACTGGTATTATTTGGCGAATTATCTTCACCGAAATAAGATCCAATTACTACCAAAAATTATTTCTTATCTTATTCGTTTTATCTTTTCTGCATGGATACCACATACTGCGTCAATAGGAATAGGAACTGTTTTTGGCTATGGGGGTTTGGGGGTCGTTATCCATAGCAGAGCTATCATTGGCGAGTATTGTCACATTGATCAGAATGTAACGATCGGTGGGACATCGAAAAAATTTGAAGTGCCTACCATTGGTAATCACGTCTATATCGGAGCTGGCGCCAAAGTCCTCGGGCCAATAAAGATTGGGAGTAATGTAGTGATTGGAGCGAATGCCGTCGTAGTAAAAGATGTCCCTGATGGATGTCTTGTCGCGGGAGTGCCCGCCCGTATTCTGAAAAGTGGAATAATGATGAGAGATTATGTTTAACGAACCAAGAGTTTGTATAGTTGGTCCATCTGTTGACACTAATTATTTTGGCGGAGTAGCCACACACATTAAAAACTTGAGATCTCTTTCGTGTTTTCGTGATGCAGTCGTGATTGATCCAGGTTCACGGAATTCAAATCTCAAGAAAAATATTTTAAAGATAATAAAAAATATTATTGAACTGCGGAGTAATGTAATTATTGGGAAATTCAGTCATGTGTTGGTCAATACATCCATTTATCCTTCAGCATTAATTAAACTTTTCATGATCCTTGCCTTCCTTCCTGCAAGAGAAGGAATGGAAATCTACGTATTCTTTCACGGTGGAAGATTCCAATCCTTGAATCCAATTTTTAAGAATATTTTGAAACTATTACTTTTCCCCTTAATGGCGAAGGTAAAAAAGCTCCTTTTTTTGAGCAGAGTACAGATGGAGGGGTTTTGTAACCTATTTTCTAATTGTCAGGCTGGGCTTTATGCGAACTATTCAACAACAGACGAAATTATGGAAAAAAAACTGGAGCCGGTTGATAATATTTTAAAAATGCTTTTCGTAGGGAGAGTAGTAAAAGAAAAAGGCGTATATGAAATGCTCTCGGCGGTTGAGAAAATTGCTTTAGAGAGAGGGAGTGTAAGGCTAATCATAGTTGGTGATGGGCCTGATCTTGCAGAGTTGATCAACATGAACAAAAAGATACCTAAAAATACAGTTAATTTTATGGGATACCTGACCGGAATTGAATTAGAAGATGCCTATAAGAAAGCGGATGTGTTGATACTTCCCACATACCATCCGGAAGGTTTCCCCTATGTAATCATAGAGGCAATGCGGGCAGGTTTGCCAATTATTTCGACCAGTGAAGGTGCGCTTGAAACATTGGTGCTGGATGGTGTAACAGGATTTAAGATACTACCTAAAGATGTTGATTCCATTGTCACGGCAGTCAGTAAAATAAATGATAATAGGGTCTTACTGGAAGAAATGTCCCAAAAATGTCATAGATATTTTCAGGATAATTTGAGTAGATCTGCTGCAGAAAAATATTATTCCGAATTGATTTTTGTAAGCCATTGACCTAGCTATATAAGAAAAATGGAATTATATTTTAATGTTATATAGAGTATTTTTGTCAATTGTTGCGATTTCGTTATTTTTCTCCCTTGGTAGTGCCCCGTTATCCGCATCGCAAATAAAGAAGAATGTTGCACTGGGAGCCAGTTATACCTATAACCCGGAGGCACGATATAAACTCACTAATGATCCCTCCGACGAGAAAAAATTAACCGACGGTAAGTACTCCTATGGGCTATTCTGGGCTTCTCGAGAAAGAACGATGGGGTGGCATCGCTCGGGAAGAATTCGCATTGATATCGACGTGGGTCAAGAGTACGAGGTTCATCGGATTACATTCCATTCTGCTCGTGGAAACCATGCCGGCGTCTCTTTCCCGCAACGGGTGGATTGCTACGTGTCCCCGGACGCCGAGCGCTACACGTATGTCGGCGATGTACTGTATGGGCAGGACATTACGGACGGCCCGTATAAGGTGGAGAAATTTATATCTCCCGAGCTAAATACCGCCGGTCGCTACCTGACCCTGTTTATCTTGCCGAAGGGCGAATATACCTTCGTCGACGAAGTGGAAGTTTTCGGAGCAGAAAAGGGTGCGGGAACACCGCATGAGTACCCATTGGGGATTAAACTGCTCGGTACGTACCAGGACAATCTTGTACGAGTCGCCCGGCAGATGGCGTCTTTAAGAAAAATGAGAGAACAACTGGTTGCCGAGTGGCATACCCGGGGAAGCGCAACGGCGGCGGCGATGTCGAACCACCGCACCGAGTTTGAAAACCTCGGAAATAAATTAGATGCCGCAGGGAACAACCCCAATTCCGCCAATTTGCCGGTATTTGAGGACAGCCTGTTTGCGGTTCACGCCCAACTTTTGGGTGCCAGATTCAATCAGCAGTTGCTGATCTGGCACGGGAACCCCTGGTCGGTTTTCACTCCCGTGGATTCCCCACGTCCGGAAGAGTTGTTGAAGAAGGAACTTGTGCTTGACGTCATGCGCGGAGGAACGACATCGGATGCGATCGGCATAGCCAATTCCGGTTCTGGCCTTCAGAAGCTCCACGTTGCCGTACAGTTCGGACCCGAAACCGGGAAGCCCCCGTACGTCACTATTCGGGAAGCTCGGCCAGTCGTCCTGGCGGATGCTGGCGTCAAGACGGACCCGCTGATTGTAATCGCCGATGGCGGTATATTGCTGAAATCGGGGGAATCCCGGCAGATCTGGATAACAGTCAACGCCGATGCGGCTCCAGGTACTTACCTTGCGCAACTGACGGTTTCACTTCCGGGTACCGGTTCACCTGTAATTGATATCCCTCTCCGTATCAAGGTCTGGTCTGCCAAATTCCCCGCCCGGCAGACGGTGAGGGTGAATACATGGTCGTACCTGAACTGGAGGCCGATCAAGGATATCCCCCGCGTGGCCGTGGACGACCTTCGTGCGCACCACGCCAACGTGTTCGTCCTCCATCCTTCTCAAATCCCATGGCCCGGCAGGGGAAAAGCAGCTTTTCGCCCGGAAGGGGTGCCGGATTTTTCGGCTTTCGACCGCATCCTCAAACTGCATCAAGGGGCTGAAAAATTCCTGTTCTATCTCGAATTCAACAATGGCGATCTCCGCAGGTTGAACGGGAAAGAGAAATTCATGAGCATTGAATGGCGCGGGCTGTTCAAGAAATGGATCGAGGCATGGTCGGCGCACATGAAAGCCTTGGGAGTAGACGAGCGACGATTCGCCTTCTATCCGTTCGACGAGCCACAAACCAAGACCGATGTGAACATCTTGGTCGGCGTCGCCCGCCTGATCAAGGAGATCGACCCCAATCTGCAGGTTTATACCACCATCGACAAACTGGATCGTCTCGACGGCCCGGATTTGACGGCTCTGAGCCGGTCGGTGGACATCTTTCAGATTTCGGAGTCGGATCTGGGGGATTCTCGGCGAAAACTACTGGACCTCCCAGGGAAAGAGGTATGGTCGTACGCCGCGGGCGGGGGAAAGAAGGCCGATCCATTCCGGGGATACCGTTTACAGGCGTGGAGAGCATTCAAGTACGGTGCTACCGGTATCGGTTTTTGGGCTTACGCTGATACTGGTTCGAGTGGAACGGCTTGGGATGATTCCGACGGGAATCGCCCCGATTATGCGGTTGTCTACGAGGGAGAGAACAGCATCGTTTCCAGTAAGCGATGGGAGGCATGGCGCGAAGGGGTAGAGGATTACGAACTTCTGTTGCAGGCAAAAAAGAAGGTGAAACCGGGCCAAGAGATAGAAGAGTTCGAGCGCCGTGTTGCGGGCGTTCTCGAACGTCCCAACGACTATCCTTACTTCCTGGAAACCAGGCGATTCCTCCTCGCGATCGCATCGCGATGAATGCGATGGAATGAATCCCCACACAGTTGCTCTGTATTTTCATACGGTCCGGCACCTTCGTCCCGAACAAATTTACTACCGCCTCTGGTATGGCCTTCCCTTGTCTCGGGTTGCGGTTCCCAGGACCGGGACCGCAGGGCTGCGGCCGGGGGTAACCCTCACACCGCCTATCGGAAGACGGATGCCGCCGGGTGGGCCGAACGAATTCACATTTCTCAATCGAGGGCAGCACTTTTCGGACGGGAAGGTCGATTGGCGCAGCCCGGACAAGGACAAGCTCTGGCGGTACAATCTCCATTACTTCGACTACGTTCTGGACCAGGACCGGCCGCGCGCATCGATTGATGCTCTGATCGATGACTGGATCGTGCGGAACCCGCCCGGCACGCCGGACGCCTGGGAGCCGTTCCCTGTCTCCCTGCGGATCGTGAATTGGATCAAGCTCCTGCTCAGGCCCGAGTACAGGGAGAGGCCCAATGCCGCGTGGTTGAACAGTCTCCATCAGCAGGCCCTTTGGCTGGAGCGGAATCTCGAAAAGCACCTTCTTGCCAACCACTTCTTCAAAAACGGCAAGGCGCTCCTCTTCGCAGGTCTCTTTTTTGACGGGGCCGACGCGGACCGCTGGCTTCGGAAAGGGACAAGGATCGTGGGTGGCGAGATCGGGGAGCAGATCCTTCCCGACGGCGGGCATTTTGAGCGGAGCCCCATGTACCACGCGATGATCCTGGAAGATTGTCTGGATGTCCTGAACATCTGCGCGTCGCGATCGGAGCAGGAACTGGTTGGGCTCCGCGACCGGTTGCGGGTTGTAACGCAGTGGATGGCGCGCTATCTCCTTGGCATGAGCCATCCCGACGGCGAGATCTCCCTGTTCAATGACGCGGCCTTCGGGATCGAGAGGACTCCTGCGGAGATCGCGGATTACTTCCAGCGGGTCCACGGGTTCCCGGCTTCACCTCCCGTCGGGCGGTGCTGGTCCTTTCCCGAGACGGGCTACCACGTCATGGCGCCGCAGCCAGGGAACCGGCTGATCGTCGACTGCGGGCCGGTCGGGCCGGATTACCAGCCGGGGCATTCCCACTGCGACACCTTGAGTTTCGAGCTGTCGCTCGGTGGAAAGAGAGTCGTGGTCGATTCGGGTTGCTGCGAATACACGGACGGGGAGATTCGCCGATATAACCGAGGGAACGCGGGGCACAACACATTAACCGTCGATGGCGAAAACCAATCCGAGGTATGGGGCGCCCACCGCTGCGCGCGCCGGGCGTATCCGCTGTACGCCCGGTTGGAGGAACAGGCCGACGGGACGCTGGTTTTCTCCGGAGCGCATGACGGCTATCGGCGGTTATCGGGAAGCCCCATCCACCATCGCAAGGTCACCTGGAAGGAAGATTCCATCCTGGTCGAGGACCGGGTGGAGGGAGGCGGCAGGCATGCGGTCGAGATCCGTCTGCACATCCACCCCGGAGTTCAGGTCGACGGTGACGGCAGGCACACGGTGGTGCGGGATCGCGATCGGCAAGTCATGGAGATCACTTTGCCGGGCGAAGGGCGGATCGAGGTGCAAAAAGGATGGTACTGCCCGGGGTTCGGAGTCCGGCTGGAATGCCCGGTGCTTTCGGCGACGTTCCGTGACGTCCCGCTGCCGTTTCGCACCGGCTGGTCGATTCGGACGGCATCGTGAGCAAGTTGCACATCCTGTTTCTCACCCATTATTTTCCGCCCGAGGTGAACGCCCCCGCTTCGCGGACCCACGAGAACGCGAAGCGTTGGGTTCGAGCGGGGCACCGGGTGACCGTGATCACCTGCGCTCCGAATCACCCGAAGGGGATCGTCTACCCCGGGTACCGGAACGCACTCCGCCAATGGGAGGAGATCGACGGGATCCGCGTCCTCCGGGTGAAGACCTTTCTCAGCCCGAACAAAGGATTCGGCGGGCGTACGCTCAACTACATCTCGTACATGATCTCGGCGATCACGTTCTGTCCCCTGGTGAAGGATGTCGATGTCGTGGTGTCCACCTCGCCGCAATTCTTCTGCGGAATGGCGGGATATTTCGTGTCGAGGTTAAAGCGAAAGCCATGGGTCCTGGAAATCCGCGACCTGTGGCCTGAGTCGATCATCGCGGTCGGGGCGATTTCCAACCGGAAGGTCATCGGCCTCCTGGAAGGATTGGAAACGTTCATGTACCGGAAGGCGGCCCGGATCGTCTCCGTGACCAATTCGTTCAAGGCTCACATCGTCAAGAGAGGGATCCCGTCCGAGCGGATCTCCGTGATCACGAACGGAGCGGACCTGGAGCGGTATGTCCCCCTTCCTAAAGAGAACCGGTTCCGGGAGGAGTTGGGGCTGAACGGAAAGTTCGTGGCCTCCTACGTGGGGACGCACGGGATGGCCCATGCGCTGGACACGGTATTCCGGGCGGCGGAAAAGTTGAAGGATAGCCCGCAATTCGTGTTTCTTCTCGTGGGGGACGGCGCCGAGCGGGACGCCCTGGTGAAGACAAAGGAGTCTCTGGGGTTGAAGAACGTCATCATGCTCCCGCAGCAGGAGAAGTCGCGGATGCCCGAGATCATCGCGGCATCGGACGTCAATCTGGTCCTTCTGAAAAAAGCGGACCTCTTCAAGACGGTGATCCCCTCCAAGATCTTCGAGGCCATGGCGATGGAGCGGCCCCTGATCCTCGGGGTGGAAGGGGAGAGCAAGGCGATCATCGAGGATGCGGATTGCGGGATCTGCATCGAGCCGGAGAACGACGATGAACTGGTCGGCGCGCTGCGGAAGCTTCACGATGAGGATGGGCTGGGGATGCGCCTCGGGAAAAACGGCAGGAAATGCGTCGAGAAGCGGTATAACCGCGATTTCCTGGCGGCGGAGTATCTGACCCTGCTGCGGGATGTTGGCACGCCCGTTCATGCCAAAGGGATGATCGGCCATTAAAGAAGGGATGGGGATGAAACAACTGTCGATAGCGCTGGTGGCCGGGGCGCGCCCCAACTTCATGAAGGTGGCGCCGCTCTTCCACGCCCTGTCGGGGCGGAAGGAGTCGGCCCGGAAGGCCGGGATCGACCTGCGCGTATCCATCGTCCACACGGGCCAGCACTACGACCCGAACATGTCGGACATCTTCTTCCGCGAGCTTGGGATGCCCGCGCCGGACCGGCACCTCGACGTGGGGTCGGGATCGCACGCGGAGCAGACGGCGAAGATCATGGTGGCGTTCGAGAAGGTCCTCCTTGAGGACCGGCCGGACCTGGTCGTGGTGGTGGGGGACGTCAACTCCACGGTGGCCTGTTCCCTCACCGCGAAGAAGCTGGGGATCCGGGTGGCCCACGTGGAGGCGGGGCTGCGCTCCTTCGACACGGGGATGCCCGAGGAGATCAACCGGAAGCTCACCGACGCCATCAGCGACCTGCTCTTCGTGACGGAGGAGTCGGGCGCGAGGAACCTGCGGAACGAAGGCGTCCCAAAGGAGCGGGTCTTCCTCGTGGGGAACGTGATGATCGACACCTTGCGGCGCAACCTGTCGCGGATCGAGGACGGGAACTTTGCGCCATCCCCGCCGGTGGCCGCCTTCTTCAACGGCAAGAAGCGGTACGGGGTCCTCACCCTGCATCGGCCGTCCAACGTCGACACCCGGGAAGCGCTGTCCCCGGTGTGGGGAGCCCTCTCCGAGGTGGCCCGGCAGCTCCCGATCCTGTTCCCCGTGCACCCGAGGACCCGCGCCCGGATCGAGTCGTTCGGCCTTTCAGGGAACGGGATCGCGATGATCGACCCCGTCGGCTACCTCGACATGCTTTACGCCGTCAAGGGGGCGGCCATCGTGCTGACCGACTCAGGAGGCCTCCAGGAGGAGACGACGGCCCTGGGGGTGCACTGCGTCACCATCCGGGAGAACACGGAGCGCCCGGTGACGGTGGAGCAGGGGACTAATTACCTCGTGGGCACCGACCCCGCCGCCATCCTGGCCGCCTCCGCGGAGATCCTGTCGGGAAGAGGAAAGAAGGGCTCGGTCCCGCCGCTCTGGGACGGCCACGCGGCCGAACGGATCGCCGACATCCTGCTGAGGACGGAAACCGCGGAACAGGGACAGACCGCAGAACAGGGACGTTCCTGAGAAGTCCCGTTGAAGTGGGACAGACCTGGTCGAATCGCCCCCGACCAGCTGCGCTCGTCATGCGCGAAAGCCCCCTTCCGGGGGCTTTCGCGCTTTTACAGCCCAGGCGGTGCCTTAGAGCGCTGCCACAGGGATGGACTGCACGGTGGGGGTAAGCGGCAGGGACTGCTCCGCGAGGCAAATCACGCCGCCCGGCCCCACGGGTATCTTTCGTTTTTCGAGAATCCGGAAATGCCGGGCGTCGTCTCTTCCGGGAGATGCGGTTTTCTTGATTTCCAGGGGATACGCGGTGCCGTCCTGTATGATGAGAAGGTCGATTTCCGTCCGGTCCTTGTCCCGGTAGTAGTAGAACGGAGCCTGACGGCCGTTGTGCCAGTAGCCTTTCAGCAGTTCGACCATGACCCAGGTTTCGAGGATGGCGCCGGCCATCGCCCCCGCCGCGAGCGTTTCGGGGCTGGACCATTCCGTCAGGTAGGCGCACAGCCCGGTGTCGAGGAAATAGAGCTTGGGGGTTTTCACCAATCGCTTGGTGACGTTCGTGTGATACGGTTCCAGGAGGTAGGCGACCCCTGACGCCTGAAGGATGGACAGCCAGTTTTTCGCGGTGCCGACCGCGATATCGGCATCCCGGGCCAGCTCGGAAAGGTTCAGCAACTGCCCGGTTCTGGCCGCCGCAGCCCGCAGGAAACGAAGGAACGACATTTCATCGCCGACGCGAGCCAGATCCCGAATGTCACGTTGCAGATAGGTCTGAACGTAAGAAGAATAGAACAGGTCCCGGTCCAATCTCCCGTTCAATGCGATGGCCGGGAAGGCGCCACGCCAGATGAGCCGATACAGCTCCTTCAACGGGAACTTTTCCCCCGTGCGGGTTCGGGTCCGGAGTTCCGGGAGCGTCGGTAGAAACGGACGGGACTCCCGGCTCCGACCCGCCCATTCCTTGCGGGAGAGCCCCAGAAGCTGAACGACACCGACGCGGCCGGCCAGGGATTCGGACACTCCCTTCATCAGGTGAAAAGGCTGGGAGCCGGTCAGCCAGAAGGATCCCGGCTTGCGGTTCCGGTCGACCTCCAGTTTGATGTAGGGCAGAAGCTCGGGCGCGTACTGGATCTCGTCGATGAGCAGGGGGGTGGGGAATCGCTGGAAAAAAAGTGCAGGGTCTTTCCTGGCAAGGGAAAGGACCATCGGATCGTCGAGAGAAACATAGGTCCTCCCTTTCCGGCTAAGGTGCCGAAGGAAGGTCGTCTTTCCGACCTGTCGGGCCCCGGTGACGAGCAGGACCGGAAACTGCCGGGAGGCTTTCGTCAGGAAGGATTCCAACGTCCGTCGGCGATACATGGGCACCTCCGGTTGCCGTCTATATTGTAATCACATTGTAAATTAGACGGTCGAGAGGGTGTTGTCAAGGCGGCCGGGGAGTTGGCTGCCTCGGTTCTTAACGCATGTCGGACATTTTCTTCCGCGAGCTGGGGATGCCCGCGGAGATCAACCGGAAGCTCACCGACGCCATCAGCGACCTGCTGTTCGTGACGGGGGGACGGCCACGCCGCCGAGCGGATCGCCGACATCCTGCTGAGGCTGTAAACCCCGGAACCGCCAACCCCAGAACCGGGACGTTCCTGGAACTCCCCCAGAACCGGGACATACATCAAACTTCGATGTTCCGATATAATGGGCTCCGCCATGGCCGACCCGAACTCCCGGTCCCAGGGATCCGAACCGCGGGAAAACCTCGATTTCCTCCGCGAGATCGTCCAGCGGGACACGCGTGCCGGCGTGTACGGCGGGCGGGTGGCGACGCGCTTTCCCCCCGAGCCGAACGGCTTCCTGCACATCGGCCATGCCAAATCGATCTGCATCAACTTCGGCATCGCCACGGAGTTCGGCGGCGTCTGCCACCTGCGGTTCGACGACACGAACCCGGAAACCGAAGACATGAAATACGTCGAATCGATCCAACGCGACGTGCGCTGGCTCGGGTTCGACTGGAAAGAGAAGCTCTTCTTCGCATCGGATTATTACGAACAGCTGTACGAGCTGGCGATCCGCCTGATCCGGGACGGGAAGGCGTACGTGGACAGCCGGAGCGACGAGGAGATCCGGAAGGGCCGCGGCACGATCACGGAACCGGGCGTCCACAGCCCGTACCGGAACCGCACGGTGGAGGAGAACCTCGATCTCTTCGCCCGCATGAGGGCGGGGGAGTTCCCCGACGGGGCGCACGTGCTGCGCGCGAAGATCGACATGGCGGCGCGGAACATGAAGCTGCGCGACCCGCTGCTCTACCGCATCCGCCACGCGACGCACTATCGCCGGGGCGACGCCTGGTGCCTCTACCCGATGTACGACTTCGCCCACCCCCTTTCCGATGCGATCGAGGGGATCACGCACTCCATCTGCACGCTCGAGTTCGAGAACAACCGGGCGGTCTACGACTGGCT
>Ga0265292_1002500_pt1 | contig 12642 bp, 18 predicted proteins | sample Munlanlewell296A_FD_189080 | JGI IMG/M metagenome (GOLD analysis project Ga0265292, IMG submission 189080) | Leachate microbial communities from a municipal landfill in Southern Ontario, Canada - Leachate well 296A | ecosystem: Engineered > Solid waste > Landfill > Unclassified | place: Canada...
CTTGTAGCTGCCCTTCTTCCTGTAGACGGTGGCGCATGCGCCGCAGAAGCCTCCCCTGCAGCCGGCGCCCCTCCTGAACTGGTGGCCGACGTACTCCATCGCCTTCATGATGGTTAGGTCCGCCGGAACGATCTGCTTCTTCCCCATCACGTAGATGGTGACCATCTTGTTGCCGTTCTCAGTCATTCTAGATCAGCCCCTTCTCCCTGAGCAGAGGCCTCGGGTCGGGCCTGTTCATCCCGAGGGCCGTCTCATCCTCCCCGAGGCCGAAGGCGAGAGCCATCAGCTGGGTGAAATAAACGATTGGGATACCGTTGAACTTGGGATACTTCCTGGCGACCGCGGTCTGCCTGTTGCCGAGGTTGAACTCGCACAGAGGACAAGCCGTGGCGACCACGTCGGCGCCGGCCGCCTGAGCCTGCGTCAGAATCCTGTTGCTAAGTTCGGCGACCACGTCGACCATGTGGACCGTGTGGTAGCTCCCGCAGCACTTCTGCTTGTAACCGAAGTCCACAACCTCAGCGCCGAGTGCCTTGAGCAGGTCCTCGAAGACGCGCGGGTTGTCCGCGTTGTCGACGCCGATGCCGCGTGGGCGCAGCAGGAGGCAGCCGTAGTAGGGCGCCACCTTGAGCCCCTTCAGGGGCTTCGTCACACGCGCCTGGACCTTGTCCCAGCCCTGGGCGCGCAGCGTCTCGAGCAGGTGCTCGACCTCGACCTGGCCGCTGTAGACGCTCGCCTCGTTGTTCATGCTCTCCCTGACCTTCCCCGCCTTGTCGGGGTCGGCGTTGAAGGCCTGGTTGCTCCGCTTCAGCGTGTTGTAGCACATGGCGCAGAGGGCGACGACGCGCTTATCGTCGACGATGCCGCTCTGCTGCGCCTCCTCGACGCGGAGGAGGTTGCGGAGTGGGGCGAGGTGGTGCATAACGTCGTCCTTCGCGAGGGCGTGGACGGTCCCGCAGCAGTTCCACCTCGGCAGCTCGACGAGGTTGATCCCCAGGGCCTTGGCCGAGGCCTTGGTGCTTATGTCGAACTCCTTCGCCGTCGTCTTCAACGTGCAGCCCGGATAATATGCGATGTTCATAGGATCACGCCGTTAGCTTCCTCAAGCTGCTGATGATGGCGACCTGGGGCAGCTCCCTTAGCTGCTCGTCGCTCAGCTGGTCGAGGGCGACGTGGTCGTACTTCTTCCTGAGCACGAGCTGGCGGAGCGCCTCCATGACGTTGGCGATGTCGATGCCACGCGGGCAACGCACCTCGCAGTTGAAGCAGGTCGTGCAGACCCAGATCGTCTTGGACTCCAGCGCCTCATCGAGGCCGAGCTGGACCATCCTGATGACCTTGCTGGGGAGGTAGTCCATCTCCTGCGTCATGGGGCAGCCCGAGCTACACGCCCCGCACTGGAAGCACAGCTCGACCTTCTCGCCGCTCAACTCCTTCACCCGGTCCCGGAAGACCTTGTTAGCGGGCGAGGGGTGGAGGACGAGCCCCTGTTTCTCCGAAGACATCTCACAAGCTTAGACGCTGTATATATTATACTTTTTCTCAGAGGGGCCTCGGGCTCGTCTCCTAGTTAAGGCTACTAAAACGGGGGTTTTTTCACTTCGTGTACCCGTATTTCGGATTTTCGAAGAGCATGTAGAAGTCCTCTGACGCCCATCCGTCGGTCGTCCTGTGCGCCGTGGCGATCAAACTGTATTGATCATCCCCGAAGGAGTATCCCCAGATGTACTTGGCTGGACCCCCATCGACAGTAAAGTAGACGCGATCACCCTGAACCACTATCTCGTAATGATGCCTCAACCCGTCGTTTTTGAGCAGGTCGACCTCCCTGATGACGTAATCCTGCCCTGGGGGCGTGTAGATAGTGTACCCCTTCACGACCCCGTCGCTCACGCTCATCCTGATACCGAACTCGAACGTGTTGTATGGTTGGACCGAGGCGAAGACTGCGTACTCGTCAAGCCGATCTAATCCACCCGACCCAACCATCTGCACATCGAACGCCAACCGCTCTATCACGTACTCGCTCTTAGTAATAACGTCAGAAACGGTCAGGGCACCATCGGGACTCGTGCGAGAAGGCATCTCAAGGATCCAACTGCACTCACCGGGGCCACGAAGTAGAGGCAGTGGAGCGATGTTAGAGTAGAAAGCGAAATCTGCGACGGGGAAAGCCAGTTGTTCATCTTGAATAGCCTCTTGAATGGGGACTTCAGCATTAGAAAACGAACCGCCTATTATTACAGTCACAATTAATATGAGAGAGGGGATGTAGAATTTGCTCGTCAGGGTCTTTATTCCCTTTTTTACTCTTACACCATCTTTATGATATGCTAACCCTATCTCCCCTGAAAAAGATATATTTCCTTTAAAAATCACTCAACGTCGATATATATTTTGTTGATTTTTAAACCATTAATTATATTAAGATGACCCCATTCCATCCCGCCTTGAGGGGCACGCCTCAGGTTTTAAATCACCGTCGGAGCCTCTTCATCTGAGTGATGAGGGGTTTGGAGTATCACCTTAAGACGCCCGTACCCGAGGCCGATATCAGGAAGCTGAAGGCCGGCGACGTGATCTACGTCTCCGGGACGGTGATCACCGCCAGGGACGAGGCACACAGCAAGGCGCTGGAGCTCCACGATAGGGGGGAGAGGCTCCCCGTCGACTTCAGGGGCGTCGGCGTCTTCCACTGCGGCCCCATAATGCGCAAGAAGGACAAGGGCTGGGAGGTGGTCGCCGCCGGGCCCACGACGAGCACGCGCATGGAGATATTCGAGGACAAGTTCATCGAGGCCTTCCACCCGGCGGTCATAATAGGGAAGGGAGGGATGGGCGACCGAACCTCGAAGGCGTGCCAGAAGTTCGGATGCGTATACGCCGCATTCACCGGGGGCGCCGCGCTGCTAGGGGCTCAGGGCATCAAGAGGGTGAAGGACGTCTACTGGCTCGAGGAGCTCGGGATGCCGGAGTGCCTATGGGTATACGAGACCCAGGACTTCGGCCCTCTCATTGTGACGATAGACTCCCACGGCTCGAACCTAACGGCTGATGTGGGAAAGAAGGTGAACGCTAACAGGGATCGCCTCGTGGCGGAGATGAAGTGACATGCTGAGCAAAGTAATCGAGGACACGGCGGTCGAGCTCCTCAGGATATCCGCGACCGAGCTCCCCGTGGAGTACGTCAGGGAGATGGACAGGTTGATGAAGAAGACGAAGGGGGCGACGGGTAGGGCCCAGCTGAAGAGCATACTAGACAACGTCTCCATCGCCCGTAAGAACTCGTGGCCCATGTGCCAGGACACGGGCGTCGTCGCCTTCATGGTCAAGGTGGGGGACAAGTTCCCCCTCAGGTCTGAGCTGAAGGAGATATTCACGAAGGCCACGCGGCGGGCCACGGATGAGATACCCATCCGCCCCAACGCCGTCGACATGCTCAGGGGGAACACGAACGACAACACAGGCGCATTCGTGCCCATAATCAACTGGGAGCTCGTCCCCGGAAACGAGCTCGAGATAATAGCCATGCCGAAGGGCGGGGGGAGCAGCAACGTCGCCAACCACAGGATGCTCAAGCCCGGCCTCGGCATGAAGGGAGTCAAGCAGTTCGTCATCGAGGCCGTCGCGGCGGCCGGGTCCCAGGGGTGCCCACCCTACTTCGTCGGCGTCGGCATAGGAGGAAGCGAGGACCTCTGCATGCTCCTCGCCAAGAAGGCGCTTCTGAAACCCTTCAAGGTCAGGAACCCGGACCCAAAGCTTGCTGCCATCGAGGAGGAGCTCCTCGCTAAGGTGAACGAGCTCGGCATCGGCGCGATGGGTCTAGGGGAGGGACCGACCGCTCTGGACCTCCACATCGAGATGGCGGCCAGGCACCCAGCCTCCCTCCCAGTCGGCATCGTCATAGGCTGCTGGGCGCTCCGCCACGCAAAGGCCACTATCGGGCCTCGCGGCGGAGTAAAGATCGATAAGAGCGCTTAGCCTCCTTTTCTTAATATTTATTGGATTTACGCGGGAGATCGACCAAGTTTGATTGGTGACGAGGAGTACCCTTCGCGATCCACCGAAGGAACATCATACACCACGTAAAAAGGGGCAGCGTAACGTTTCTATAATGGCCGAATAAACCCACAGATGGTGGAACTTCATGGTCTATTGTACGAAGTGCGGAACCCAGAACCCGGACGATGCGGCGAACTGCTCCAAGTGTGGGGCGCCCCTCAACCCGGCACCCTACCACGAGTATAGGAGGTACAGGTATGAGGGGGGCGTCTTCTTCGGTAGACGCAGCCACATCTGGAGCATCATCGTGGGACTCTTCATAATAATGATAGGCGTCTCTAGCCTCCTAGGCTGGAACATCTGGAACATGATCTGGCCGCTGTTCCTCATCCTCATCGGGGGCATGATCGTCGTAAACGCCTTCATGAGAAGGTAGCGTCCCCTTCTCACATACGTTCCGTCAAAGCCTAGGAGCTATGGCTAAGAATGTCCCTTACCCGGTCGAGCTTAATCGCGAGTTCGGGGACGAAGCTCCTATACGCGGATATTTGCTCGCACATGCCGCAGATCGACCGGTAGGCTTCAGCGTTCTCCCTCTCCTTCACTAGTCTCTCAAGCCTCTCAAGTTGGCTGATCCCATCAGCGATCATCGGCCCGTACATCCTGTAGGGTTCAAGGAACTGCTTCGATTCCGCGATTAGCCTCAGGGCTTCCTCCGCGCTCATTGGTATCACAATCCCTGTAGACGTTGACTAATGGGGCTTTCTCTTCGGTGGGCACTTTCGTAGTGGTTTTAAGGTGGTCGGGGGTTGGTTGGTTAAATGGCGAGCGAGAAGATGGGATTAAAGAGGTTCTCTGCCCTCTCCGAGGGGTGTGAACCGCTCTGGCTCATCCACATGGAGGCCGAGTATATCGGCTTCATGGTGAGTATCGAGTCCGAGATCAGGCTTCTCGAGCATATTCGGGGATGCCGGGTATGCAGGGACAAGCTCGACGACGTCGTCGCTGCCAATAGAGAACCCGCGGACGAACTCGAGGAAATCTTCGCCACCGATCTCCCCGATAGACTTGGACTTGAAGACTCCCATTCTGAGGATTGCCCCGTGAGATCCGATTATACAGCGCCAGATTCATTCATCGAGGCGCGTATAGCGTGGCGCCGCAGGAGACTCGATAAGCTGTTGCTAGACGCTGAGCTGGAGCTCGGTCACTTGAGCGGGAGAATAAAAGAGGAGAAGAACAGGGCTAATCCTTGAGTTCCACGACCACCCACGCCTCGACGGCGATCCAGCCGGGGTGGTGGAGGGGGAGCGAGGTCCTAGCCGGCTTGCCCTCGGGGTCACCGAATAGGTTCACCAACAGGTCCGTGAACCCGTTCATGACCTTCGGCTGATCCATGAAGCCCTCCGCGCTGTTTACGAAGCCGACGACCTGCAGAACCTGCTTTATCCGGTCTAGGCTTCCAAGCTGCTTCTTGAGCTGCGCGAGGCAGTTCAGCCCCGCCTCCTGCGCGGCCTTGTAGCCCTCCTCCATGGTCAGCTCCTTGCCGACCAAACCGCGCTTCGTCGTGTTGAACGGACCCTGGCCACAGCTGAAGGCGATGTTACCTACCCACTTCGCACCGATGTAGTTTCCCTTCGGGGCGGGTGCAGGGGGCAACTCCAAGCCGAGTTTCTTCAGTTTTGCTTCTATGGACATGGCAACTACTGTGAGGTCGTGCCGCTTTAACGCTTGCTAGAGGTAGGGGCAGTACGTGCGCTCGTGTTGCCTGATGGCCCAGATGGCAGCGTCCGTCAACCTGACACCCTCTGGGGTAAGCGTCGCCCAGCCCTTCTCCGAGAAGTAATGGAGCATCTCGCGAACCCTCGCTTCGTCTCCTTTCAAGACCTCGACCAGGACTTCGACCCTCATTGGCTTCACCTCCCCGAGTGTGTTCGTCTCGGGGTAGAGCACCCTCAGGATCGCGTTGCCGAGCTGGTCGTCGGTTGGCTCCACGAGTCTCAACATGAGGCAGGAGGGATATAGGGCTTCCCCGGTGCACCCTTTTTATTCCCGACCCGTGCTCCTCTCCCCTATGGCCCCGGGCATCATCGAGAAGGGGATCGGCTTCGTCCGCAAGCAGCAGAGCCCCTTCAAGGTGAACATGACGAAGAACGTCGTCCAGAACTTCAGCCTAGGCCTCACTCAGCAGTATCAGTCGATATACATAACGGCCCTCGGGGCAACAGCGCTGGAGCTGGGCTACGTGGCCAGCATCGGTGGCATAGCCTTCGCATTGATCACTCTTCCCCTCGGAGTCCTGGCGGACAAGTATGGCATTAGGAAGATACTCATGGCGGCCCTTCTCCTCATGGCGGGCGGATACGCGATCTTCGGCTCCGCGACGACTTGGGAGATGACCGCGGCGGCGCTCGTCCTGACAACGATAGCCTGGGAGATGACGATGAACGTCTGCCCCATGATCTGTGGGGCGAGTCTACAGAGCGTCGAGAGGGTCACGGGCATGCAGCTCTGCGACACCGTCGCCGCACTGCCGAGGCTGTTCGCCCCCGTCGTCGCCGCCTTCCTCATCACGCAGTTCGGCGGATTGACAGTATCTGGGATAAGACCACTCTACTGGATACAGGTCGGTGGGATACTCGTATCCTTCGGCATCATCTGGAGGTTCTTCAGCAATCCTCCGAGGATCACGGGGAGCAGGGGGATCACGATCGGCAGCGGTGTGGGGCGGGTCTTCAAGGAGGGGATCCACGTGAAGCGCTGGCTCCTCTACGTCACGGCGAACATGTTCCCGAACTACATGGCCATCTACATCCCCCTATACGCGAAGGTGATCCGCGGCGCCCAGCCCTACACACTCGGTTTGATGGACTCGACGTATTGGCTCGTCGTCGTCCTACTGGCGCTCCCGGTGGGCCTATCAGCCGACAGGTTCGGCAGGAAGAACCTCATAATGCTGATGTGCCCACTCTACGCCGTCGGGTTGATGGTCCTCGCCTTCGTCCCGGGGGAGCTGACCCTGATAATTGTAGGTCTCCTCACCGGCTTCATCATGCTCGCCGGAGTAACCAGCGGCTCCATCTCGGTCGAGCTCGTCCCGAAGGAGCTTCTGGGCTCCTGGTACGGCATAATAGGGATAGCGAGGAGCCTCGCGAGCATCGTCTCGCCCCTCATCGGCGGACTGATATGGAACAGCTTCGGGCCGGTCTACGTCCTCTACTTCCTCGCCGCCACCCAGATCTTGAAGCTGGCCATACTCTGGACGATGCCCGCGTCGACGAAGTACAGCTGAGCTTCGCGATCTAGGTTTCCTATAAAATGGAGGTGCCCAAGCATTTTTCCTCTTCCCGGTGAGGTCCCGCGGAGCCTAAGCCCCGTGAGCCTTTAGGCCCACCGTTCCGAGTCAGCGTCGGGGTTCTTCGTGCCTTTTCGATCCCCGGTTGCTGTTGCTTGGGCAAAATTAACATGTGTATGTAAAGTATTTACAGTTTCTATGCACGAATGAGGCAATAAACTGGTGGGCTGTGGGCATCCAACACCTCTTTTTGCCACGTCGTAGTCAATAACGTCTCAGCTCTTTTAGACAAACGTCGTCTTACCCCTTCGGTTTAAAGAGCAACGTGTTTTTAATTGACAAGTTTCACGTCCCATTTTCTTTGGTAATGCTTTCTTAGTGTGGCAAGCGTTATTTGTGTTCAGCCTAAATATTTGTACAGGGCGGGAGGACAAACCACTCTGGCTTGGAGCGTGACTCCCCAGCATCCGTCTGAGTCAATCTTCGTGAACACTACCCGCGTCCCCTCACCGCCTTTCGCGGTGGTTGCTTGAAGATACTGAGAGACGAGTCTGGATTCGTGATCCGGGGCGAGAGGTTCGTCAGCTACCAGGAGGTCCAGTGTTTCAGGTATCTCCAGTGGCTCGGCTTGGGGTCCGATGAGATGAACCACGAGTTCCCGGTTGGGAGGAACAGCTTCGACTTCTTCCCCCTGGGCAGGGTATTCTGGGAGCATCACCCGATCCACCTGAGGAGCGGCGAGGACCTGTTCCAGTACGGAAAGAAGAGGAGGCTCATCTTGAACGCGTTCGGGTACGCCAAGGCACCGCTCATCGTGTCGGACGTGATGTTCAAGGACCAGTGGGAGGTCTGCGACTTCATGAACGACCATGATGTCGACTTCAGGCGGGGTCGGGTGAAGGGGGACCCAACCATCTGCTTCATCCGCGATTACCGGGACGAGTGCGCGCCGCTTCCGGAAGATGCGATGAGGGAGGCGCATATTGGTGTAATCGACATGGTAAGGCCCCTCCTCGGCGTAGCTTGACGACGAAAAACATGCCAGAGACCCTTGTTTTACTGAATCTATACTTTTTTAAGCCCTGCGCGGACGTTTACTTGATCCAACATGACAGAGGACAGCATCATCTACATCGGCAGTAAGCCAACTATGACGTACGTTATGGCGGTTCTGACGGCCTTTAACCAGAAGGGTGCGGACGGCGTCACCCTCAAGGCGAGGGGCCAGGCTATCAGCAGCGCGGTCGACGTAGCCGAGATATGCAGGAACAGGTTCCTCTCCGGTGTCACCAAACCCGTAATAGAGATTGGTACTGAGGAACTCGAGGGCCAGGACGGCGGCAAAAGGAACGTCTCCACGATCGCCATAACCATCAGGAAGGAAGAGGCCGAGGAGCCGAAGAAGCCGGCGAAGAAGAAGAAGGAAGAGGAAGACTAGCTTCCTCTCCGCCACACTTGTATTTTCAAATATTCAACCCGCCCAGGAGTCGTTATATCGCCTTACGAGCCCATTCGTAGGCGTGGTTGTATTGCTGAACAGGGTTAAGGCAAAGCTAGGCAAGGGCGGAACTGCGGTCGGCGCCTGGATGAGCGTACTGAACGAGGACGTCTCCTCGGCCATGGGGAACTCGGGCCTCGACTGGGTGCTGTACGACCTCGAGCATGGACCGGCGTCGATCGAGACCGCGAGCAGGCTCGTCAGGGCAACCGGGACGAAGGGCGCGCTGCCCTTCATCAGGCCGGTGTGGAACGACATGAACGCCATAAAGCAGGCGCTGGACGCGGGGGCGTGGGGGCTCGTCATCCCGTGGGTGAACGACGCCGAGCAGGCGGAGAGGGCTGTGAGCTACACGCGATACATGCCCGAGGGCCTGCGCGGCTGCGCCGCGGGGAGACCGGCGTCGGCCTGGGGGTTGCCGACCGATGAGTACATGAGGGTCGCCAACGACGAGATCGTGGTCGCGGTGCAGATAGAGACGGCCGAGGCGGTTAAGAACATCGAAGCCATCTGTTCGGTCGAGGGCGTGGACGCCACGTTCATCGGCCCGAGCGATCTTTCAGCCTCGATGGGTTACCGCGGCCAGTTCTGGCACCCGAAGGTCGTCAAGGCGATGGAGAGGGTGCTAGAGGCCTGCCAAGACTCGAAGGTCGCTCCGGGGATCGCCTTCGGGAAGAACATCGACCACTGTGGCGAGCTGATGCAGCAGGGCTGGCGTTTCCTGTGCGTGGGCTCCGACACGGGTTTCCTGAACGCTGGCACGAAGTGGAGCCTCGGGAAGATTGGGCGCTAGGCGCCCTTCCTTACTAGCCTGACGACCCCGTCGACGAACCCGAGAAGTGTGTCGCCCAGTTCTGGGGTAGTCCACCTGCTCACTGCCAACACAGTTAGGGCAACCCCCAGAACGCCGAAGGCGAAGCTTATCGGGTAGTGATAGGTCTCGAGGCTTCGCGCCGCCATGAGGGTGAAGGGCCAGGTGTCGTAGGCGGTGAGGTAGACGGTGAGGGCTATGCGCGGTATGTTGAGTGAGAAGAGGAGCACGCCGGAGATGGCGATGCCAGTTAGTCGCTTGACCCAGCTCGCCCTCAGGGGGAGTATAAGTCCAGCCATGACCCCAAACACATTCAGGGCCGTGCACTCGCGTATGATCGAGACGGTGACGGCGTGCTGCCCGATCAGTGTGAGGGTGGTCTGCCCCCCGAGCTGCTCCCAACTCGCGGCGTGGCCGAGAACCGCTAAGGTCCAAGACGAGATCTCCGCAGTCAGTGCTTCGACGTACCCTGAAGGGACCCAATAGAAGAGAAGGAGGATGGCCGCAAAGGATGTTATGTAGAAGACATTGTACCTCATCGTCGACTCCTTGGCGACCATAGTGTTGGTATTCAGCTACCGGGGTAAAAAGGTGGGTCTAGCGTCTCCTGCCGAGGACCAGGGTAGTGGCGATGGCGATGAAAATCCCCGCCGAGATGGCTTCGAGCGGGTAGCCGGGGATGCCGCCGCTGGGTGAGGTAGCCGCGGTACCCTCCTTGAACCAGGGGCTCGCCCCGTGGATGTTGCAGACAGCCTGAGCATTTATCGTCGTAGGGTTTGCCGAGCCGATGTTCAGGGTGAAGGTGGTCTGAACCTCCGTGGGCTTGGGGAGGTCCGCGTAGGTCTTGATGGTACCGTCGAGGTCGAGGTTGACCTGGCTGATGTAGTGGTTCACCGAGGGGCCGGCGTGTCTGACGGTCACGTCGATGATCGTGTTGCTCGAGACCGTCCGGCGGGTTATGCTCAGCACCGTCGGCACGTCTGCATATACGGTTACGGCCGGTATAGTGAGTGTGAAGAGGATGATGAAGATCAGCAGACTGGTTTTAGCGCTCATGCGTTGCATTTGGGAAGCGCGTTATTTGAATGAAGTCGATTCTAGGGCTGGGTGTCTGGGGGGTGGCGGGTGTGCCAGTCTGTTAGGCCCTGGTATGCGCGTGCTAAGGCTAGGATTGTGTTCTCCTCGTAGGGTTTGCCCATGAACTGGATGCCGGTGGGCAGGCCAACTTCCGTGAAGCCGTCGGGGACACTGATGGCTGGGAGGCCGCAGCCGTTGCCGACGGCACCCATAACGTCCCTCGTGGCACCCGGGGCGACCTTCCTGAACTCCTCCCCTATTGGTGTGGCGGGCTTCTTGGCGCTGGGCGCGACGAGGGCGTCGAAGGGCTCCATCGCCTCGGTGACAGCTTTGACCATCTTCCCTCGGAGGCGCATGGCTCGGAGATAGTCGGTGGCGAGTAGGGCGGTTCGGGCGTAGGGGCCCCAGTGGTCCTCGGGGGCCGTGAGGCGCTGGGTGAGGCCGGAGTCGACGAGGTCCTCGAAGGCGCTCGCGGCCTCGGCGTTGAGGATGGTTCGAGTGATGGCCTCGTATGGGAGGTCGGGGAGGTCGATCTCCTCTACGTCCACGTATCCGCGTATGGTCTTGAGGGCGTCGTCGAAGTTGTCCTTGACCTCGGGGTTGGCGTCGTCGGCTACTCCCTTGATGACTGCGAGGCGGGGCCGCCGTTTTAGGGGGCGTTTGTTGTAGCGCCACGCCCCCGGGATCGTGGTCGGGTCCTCCGGGTCGGGTCCGGCGATTGCTTGGAGGATCGTGCCGCAGTCCTCGGCGGTCTGGGCGAGGGGGCCGAGCTTGTCGAGGGTCCAGCAGAGTGCCATGGCTCCGTGGCGGCTGACGCGCCCGTATGTTGGGCGTAGCCCCGCGACGCCACAGTTGTTGGCGGGACTCAGGATGCTGCCCCAGGTCTCGCTACCTACGGCAAATGGAAGGAGGCCCGCGGCTACGGCTGCACCTGAGCCGCTGGATGATCCGCCGGTCCAAGTGTCGGGGTTCCAAGGGTTTCGGGGCGGGCCTGTAAGGCATGCGTTTGGCTGGCGGTAGCCCATGCCTCCGGCGAACTCTATCATGGCGAGCTTGGCGCAGAGAACTGCACCCGCGTCGCGGAGCCTGACCACGACCGTGGCGTCGGCGTCGATGATCCTGTCTCGGAAGGGCTCAGCGCCCCAAGTTGTGGGTATGCCGCGGGTGGAGAGGAGGTCCTTGGCGCCCCAGGGGACGCCGTGTAGGGGGCCACGGTAGTTGCCCTCCTCGATCTCCTCTTCAGCCCTCCTGGCCTGCTTCAAGGCTAGTCTACGAGTCACCGTGACGACTGAGTTGTATCTCGGTCCGAGTCCCTCGAGGCGGTTGAGGAAGGTCTCGGCGAGTTCCACGGGAGAGATCCTGCCCTTCCTGATCCCCTCAGAGAGTTTGGATACGGGTGTGAATATGGATGTCTTCAACTATTTCTCCCCCTGGGAGGGCTTGAAGAACTGGTAGGGCTCGTCACCGTTCTCGAGCTTGACTGCCCGCATCGCAGTTGCCGCAGACAAGATGGCGTCGAGGCCCTTGCGCATCTCATCGAGTTCGTCCGCTGTAACCCGGTCGCCGTACTTCTCCTTGACGAGTTCGAAGAGGGTGTCGGCCTCTTTCTTCTGGAGTTGGCTCATTATCTTCGATCTATCTTGGCCCGGTTGTTTATTTTAGAGGATCGCCAGGGATCGTACACATGGGCTAGAGCCTGTTGTTATCACGCGTCGGTTGGGCTCACCAACTCCGTCCCCAAGAATAATATTACAAAGGGAACGATCGAGGTGCATGCATAAGTTAAAAAAAGGGCGTTCTTGTTGAACTTTATCGTTGTTTATGTAATGTTGTTCTCGTTCAACAACAGCGACGTGGGAAGTAATGTGTTAAAACCGGGAGAAAATGCGTTTATGCTTAACATCGATGATTCAACACTTTGATACAATAAGGGAGACCCCATGGTATCAGGGGGATTGT
>Ga0265292_1002501_pt1 | contig 12640 bp, 12 predicted proteins | sample Munlanlewell296A_FD_189080 | JGI IMG/M metagenome (GOLD analysis project Ga0265292, IMG submission 189080) | Leachate microbial communities from a municipal landfill in Southern Ontario, Canada - Leachate well 296A | ecosystem: Engineered > Solid waste > Landfill > Unclassified | place: Canada...
TGGTACGTCGAAAATTTTTTGTTGCCATATTGGTACTAAAGCCGTCCTGCCGGACGGCTTTAGTATACGGCGTCGCCTTCAAACGTACACACCCCGGCTTCGCCGGTGGTTTATAGATTAATAAAAACATCGAATATATTCGATGTTTTTATTTATCTACCTTTTTCCGTACAACGTGGGCACATCAACAGAGTTCTATTTAAGGTGTATCAACAAGTTCAAACCGAGTTTTCATAATACTACCATTTATATTTTCACTTCCAGTCATATTTTCGCCGACTGAATACCTGGCAAAGATCGTAGCCTCAAGGTCAATAACATAATCAGCCCAACCAGTACCATAGAGTGTGTTGGCAATTATTTCACTTGGTACCCAACGTAAAGTATTATCACTATCAATTGCGTAAACCTTAGGATCAGATTGTATTTTGACTAAAACCACGTTTTCTTTTGGTAACATCGGCGAACCTAAAGTCATGGTTGGTAAAGTAGCATCTGTTACCCAAACTACATCATTCCATGAATCGGCATAAGTAAAAAAGGAATTAGCGTCCCAAAATGGATGACGCACCATATCTTCATCAATATAATAAATACCACTGAATGAATAAGAACGAATAAATTGACCGGTGCTGATTTCAGAAATCGCTTCTTGTTGACCTGTTACTGGAGAAGCGCCGTATTCACCAGAATTTTCTGCTACATTTGAACCCTGACTATTATCCGATGACGTATCGGTCGGTTCAGTAACCGAATCAGCCTCGGCAAATTTGTAGACAGTTGCTTTTTCTTCATTATCTCCACCGTCTCGACAGATCACGTAAAGTTCGCCACTACTTGCTGCACCAATAGAAAAATACATGGAACTTTGTTGAGAAAAACGTTTACTGCCAACATAATCCCAATTACCATTATCATATTTCATTACCGTGGCACTGCCCCATGGGTTATCCCAATCTTGTAACGAAGCCTCTGTATTACCGTAAACAATGTTTAAATTACCATCAGAATCAATTACAAATGGTTGACTATTAACTAAATATTTATAATTATATTCGTCGTTGACAAATTCTTGACTTGAGGTTATTAACTGCCAAGAACTAGATGAGTTTGTATAATGATAAATACGATTGTCGTTCTCTCCAGTTCTGAAGTAAAGATAAAATCCGTTATCATTGGCTTTAAGATAAATGTTTTCACTGGCATCATACAGAGTGCTCAACAAAGAAGTCCAACCGTTTGTATCAAGACGGTAGGCAAACATTTTACCGTTCAATGATGAAGTTGATACACCCAAATTCAACCAATAAGCCACATATAACTCATTATCAGAACCGACCGAAAAACTAAACTTTCCAACATTTACTAAACTCGGATCACTAGAATAAACATATTCCCAACCATCATTTGCCTGAGCGTCATTATCCGAACTAAAATCACCGGTATATTTCAATATCTTTAATACATTTCCGTCCCCATCAGCCTCGGAATCACTACCACTATTTTTGTATGCTAAATACAAAGTATCGTCTGGACCAATATCAAAAATTGGATCCTCAGGAAATTCTGTTGATGTTGTGATTCCCCCAACTGCCGTGCCGCCAATTTGTTGCCAACCGTTTCCAGCCCATTTTTCAACAAAAAGGTGAATAATTCCAGCACCACCAGTACTTGTATAATCACTTGCTAGATAAGCCAGATAAATTTCATTATCTGAATTTACTTTTAATTGAGGGTTGTCAAAGACATCGAAATGATGGAAATCGCCAAAAGTCGTCCAGACATCATTTTCATATTTTTTTACAATAATTTTATCTTTGGTAAAAGAATCTTCTTGATAATATTCGGTATAAGCAACGTAAACAACATCATGACTATCAACCACTATTGAAGTGGCACCGATCGTATCGTCTGATATTGGATTCCCCAACTGTTGCCACTGCGATGCGGCCTTGGCTGAACTTGTACTAAAAATCAAACACAGAAAAAAGAGAAAGAAAAATATTTTTTTCATAGTTAATATTCGATATTATTTTTTTAAAATTTTAACGTAAAATTCGGTTTACAACGCTTGACACAACAAAACCGATTAAAATTGCAAGTAAAAACCAAACCACAATATCTAAAAATAAATTAACCGTTAAAAACTCGGGTTGTAAACACTCACAAATAGCATCAATAACACAATTGCACATTATCGGCGGATGATAAAAACCCAAAGGAAAACCTAAATATTCAACCGGACGAATCGCCTTAGCTCGCCAAAAAATTCCAACAAAAGATACCGCACTAATTGCAAAAACAAGAAAAGGTAATTTTTTGATAAATTTTTGTTTTATTTTTTGATCCATAATAACTGATTACTAAACAATCAATCGCAACATTTACAAACCGCTATTATTGTTTAGTTTTTAAACCGAAAAAATGAATTCGTTTTCTGAAAAATAAGGGTCGTCCGATCTAGCCCAATAATCAGAAACAAAAACTGATTTATCATCACCAGAACGTTGGGGAACAAAAATATGCGGGTTTTTGTCATAGCCTATAAGCGGTTTCATCCCAACGTAAACATCATCGGTTATTTCCTCTGGATACTGCAAACAATACTCCGGACCAACTACGGCTGGCGATAAATTCAATCCTAATTCAAGGGCTTGATTGATAATTTCTGAAAATTCTAATTCATAAGATGATTCTGGATTCAAATCAAAAAGATTGATAAGGCTAATTCTAACAAGATCAATTGTTTTTTTAGGATCTTTTTCGACAAACGCTGGATCAGACATCATACTTTCAGTATAACCAGAAAGTTCAATACCTTTTTTTGCGAGCTCAGCCTTAATTTCCTGAACATTTTTTCCACCAATTTCAATAGAAAAACGTCTAACTTCTCTATCGGGAAAAGAAACAAAAATGCGTTCAACACTTTTGGAAATTTTTTTAAAAATATCTTTCGAAAGTTTGCCTACATAAACTTTTGTATTTTCATTAATTTCTCCATCCGAAAAAGCAATTTGTTCTTTAGAATAACCCAAAGCTTGAGCTATTTTTTCTTTTTCGGATTCAGCTGACATATCAATTCCTCTATCTCCAGCTTCCATATTTGGAACTCCCGGTCTCATTAAACTCATATTTTTATTTAATTAATATTTAAACAATCAACGGTAATTTCTCTAATTCATTCGTTCTCCCCAAAACAGTATCCTCAATACGATAAACACCGTGGGTCGGCGCTTCAATATATCCGCTCCAGGCCATGCGAGCCAAACCACCGGAATTAATCCAATCAAACAACCACTCGTTAGTGTATTGTGGATCGTTTTGAGCTACACCACCACCAATATAACGCAACCATAAGCGGTTAAATTCCTCTTGGCTGCCAATAGGCGGAGCCATAACTAATGCCAAACCTAAACCAGTATAAAAAGATAGTTCACTAGGCTTTGTCCAGAGAATATCAGTAGTCTTAAGAATTTCATTAAAACCATCAAAATATTTTGCTCGCGAATCAAAAGTTGGAATATACAAACCATCACCCTGATGCTGTTTTAATCCAATGGCATCAGCCGCCTCACGATAATACTTAGCCACATCAATTCTGGTTCCAGCAATTAAATTCAAACGAATTTCATCGGCTAAAATTTTCTTTTTTAAACTTTTTAAAACCTGAACACCAAGGGCTTTTTGCGCCCCAGCTCCACCAACAGAATAAGTGATGGTTAGAGGATGATTTGGTCGACGATGCATACGAACCCGACCAAGTTCGTTTGATAAAACTCTATTATAACGATCCCGAAAAATATTTTTTGGATCAAGATTAACCAAACGCTCAGCCAACATATTTTTTAAAGCCCCAGCTTTTGGTCCGCCAATTAATTCTTTAGGCATAGGGAAACCCGTAAGAAAAATATTTTCCTCACGCACCCCGTAAAGTTTTAAACGTTCAACCACCCGACCATTACTGGCAAAATATTTGATACGTGATTTTTTAGGATCCATCGGCGCCCAAGCCCGAGAAATATCGGCATCACAGGTAACACAATAAATCTCCCCTGGATAATCAAAATATTCAGCAGCAAAAGCCGGTAAAAAGAAAGTGGATACTATTGGGAGCGGGTTTTTGGCCAATGTTTCAATAAGGTCACGACCCATTTCGTGTTTTTCAATATAACGATAAATTTGTTTTAACTGCAAATTCGGATCAGATAAATCACGACGCGGATAAAACGAAGGAATTTCTTGTAAATAATCCATGGCTTCAAACAAAAACTTACCGACTAAAGGTACTGGTTTAAGGCGCGAAATAGTTTCGTAAAGTTCACGGCTTTGACGCCAGAGTTTTTTATCTTCAGCTGGTATACCACGATAAACATTAGCTGAAATAATTTCACCATTGGAAAGATCGCGGAGCGGCCAAGCGGCACGCGAATGACCATAACCCATGTTTACATCGATTACGTGAGCTTTTTTTGTTTCGGTTTTCATATTCTTCTCCCACCCCTACCATCCCCCGTATGCGGCCATACGAGGGAGGGAGTAATGGAGTAATTTATTTTTTAAAGAAAAATGTACTCCTCGGCCCTCCTCCCTCATATACTCTTTTATTTTTTGTATATGGGGGAGGATTGAGGAGGGGGCAAACTTTAAAAAATCGTTCTCTCTTTTGAATTTTTAATAAGAGCAAAGGCTTCTTCGGCTGTATCAACAACTTTATAAAGTTTCATGTCCTCTGGACTAACTGCGTCAAACTTTTTATAGACACCTTCATTAATCCATTTGAAAAATGGATCCCAAAATTCGTGACTAACACAAATAACCGGTACTTTTTGGGCCTTACCAGTTTGAATCAAAACCAACATTTCCAAAAGCTCATCTAAAGTACCAAAACCGCCAGGAAAAAAGACGTAGGCTTGAGCTGAAGCAGCCATCATAACTTTACGAGTAAAAAAGTAATGAAAAGCTCGGCCTTTTTGGACATAAGGATTAGTTCGTTGTTCCGAAGGCAATTGGATATTCAAACCAATTGAATCACCGCCACCTTCGACAGCGCCCTTGTTACCGGCTTCCATAATACCTGGGCCACCACCGGTAATAACTGAAAATTTATTTTTTCCTAAAATCTTACCAAGTTTCACTGCCTCTTTATACCAACGATCATCAGATGGAAATCTGGCTGAACCAAAAATCGTCACTTCACGTGAAGTTTCAGATAAAAACTGGAAACCTTCGACAAATTCAGCCATAATCCTAAAAATACGCCAAGTTATGTCAGACATACGTGGTGGTTCTATATTTTTTTTCGAAGTCTCGTTTGGTAACAAAGGGAAACGGCAGACATTGCATTTATTTTTTTTCTTGAGCATATTTTTTTAGGAATTATCAATTTGACCAATTTTCAAATTATGTTAAATTTTTAAAAACTTATGAATTAACTTATCGGTTTCTAAGGCAACTTCTTGAACTGTTCGATTACCATTAATTATAGCATGAGCTGCGGCTTGATATGGCACAGCAAATTGTCGAGCCGATGGTGCGGCCACTCGCCAGTGATATTCCACATCATAATCCGGCTGACGCAACAATCGACGACGTAAAGCCTCTTCTTCAGAAACTTCAAGCCATAAACACAGATCAAACAGTTCACGAATTCGCTCATCGGAAAATAACATCAGGCCTTCGGCAAAAATTATAGGATATGGTTGATAAATTGTTTGACCGACACGTTTATTCTCTTTACGACTATAAAGTGGTAACCAGATATCGTTTCCTTTCTTCAACTCACACAACGCTTCATACGCTTCATCAAGATGTAAACTTTCTGGTAAATCCCAATGCGGACGATTAGCCTCCGCAGGACTATGACTTAATAAGTCACCGATTTTTGGACACTGATCTTCATCTTTATAATAAGCATCAAAACGAAAACGTTTTATACCTCCCTGACGTTCAAGATGTTCGGCTACTGTTGTCTTGCCGGCACCGGACAAACCAGAGAGGCCGATTAGAAATGGGGTCATATTTATTTTAGGGATTAGGGGAAAGGGGATAGGGTTGGATTATTATTTTAATTTTCAATTTGACCAATATTTCCTCCTTCGCTAAAGCTACGGAGGACCCGCAGTAGTTTTAACGAAGGCAGGCAATTATCAATGATAGTTTTTTTATCTCTTTAAGAAATAAAGCTTCCTTAATTGAAAATTCTCAAAATATTTCCTTCCCTACCCCCTAACCCCTATCCCCTCCAATAAACCGATCATTTTCTCCGATATTTCCCAACCAACTCCGCTTTATCCAACATGTTTTGTTCCATAATGGAAACAAAATTTTCTTTTTGAATTCCCTCAAGTTTTTCAACCTTTAAAGCATAGAGGGTAAAAACGTAATGATGAGTACCTTTTAAAGGACATGGCCCACCGTAACCACGGCCACTAAAATCATTTTTAAGATCATCACCACCGGTTTTGCCACCTTGTGAAATTTCTTGTGTTGCAGCTGGAATATTTATCACTAACCAATGCAAAAAATTTCCTGATGGCGAATCAGGATCAAAACACGATAAAGCAAAACTTTTGGTGCCTTCTGGAACCTCGCTCCATTCCAAATGTGGTGAAACATTGGCCCCATCACAAGTATGAAGGGCTGGTATAGCTCCGTCTGGCTTAATATCAACGCTTTTTAAAATCATAACGACTTTATTGTACCTTATCCGCCAGCTTGTGCTCAATGGCTTTTATAAGTTCATCCATCCCCACCCTTTTTTCAGCCGAAACAAACACTGGGGTAAAATTTTTAAAAGTTTTTTTAATTTCTGTTCGTTTAATTTTAGGTTTCAAGTCCAACTTGTTAAAAACGTAAATTTTTGGCGTTTCCCCTACCCCAAGTTCATTTAGAACATCTTCAACTACTTTTATTTTCATGAACATTAGTGGATCAGAAATATCGATTACATGTAAAAGCAAGTCGGACTCAATAGCTTCAGACAAAGTCGATTTGAAAGCGTGCAGTAATTCGGGCGGTAAATCTTTAATAAAACCGATGGTATCGGAAAGCAAAATTTTTTCTTGTCGCTCGGGCAAGTACAACTCCCCGACCCGAGTATCAAGAGTGGCAAATAATTGATTGGCAACGTATTCTTTTCGACCGGTCAAAACATTAAGTAATGAAGTTTTACCAGCATTAGTATAACCAACTACAGAAACCGTTTTTAAACCACGGCGACGACGATCTTGCCGGTGACCAGCCCGAACATTTTCGTACTGTTTAATTTTTTCAACAATTTTTCGTTCTTTTTCTTTTAAGTGACGCTTCATGCGTTCGATATTGGTTTCTCCGATACCACTGGTACCAATGCCGCCACCTTGTCGCGAAAGCTCCAGACCCATACCAAAAATCCGTGGCCCCATATGACGAATACCGGCCAATTCGATTTCCAGCCGAGCTTCTGTAGTTTGAGCATGCTTGGCAAAAATTTTTAAAATCAAATCTAAACGATCCCAAACTTCAATACCAGCTGGTTTTAAAATTCCTTGCAATTCGTAAGTTTGTTTTGATTTTAAACGATCGTTAACAATCAATAATTTTACCCCTAACTGCTTTCCTTCTTCAGCCAACTCGGCCGCCTTACCCGGACCAATAAAAGTCCGCGGGTGCGGAGCAAAACGACGTTGATATTCTTTAACCACAACAATCCCGCCATAAGTATTGACGAGTTCTTCAAGCTCACGCAGACGCTCTTCACTTTGACTTTTAGTCATGCGTGGATCAATAAGATCGATAAGGATGGCTTTTTTCTTTTCAGATATCATGGCCTTATAATATCACATCAACCTCGCTGTATTCGAGAAGTTCGCCATTTCGGTCAAACACAAAGTTTTTACCTTCAACGAATTTTAAAGAAGATAAAACATTAACTTTTCCACGGCCATCCGGCATATCTAAATAATACGGTGGGGCCAATTCACCAAGACCGCGAACAATCTTTATCCCCTCAACTAATGGAACACGGAAATGGTTGGTCCCTTTAGCTAAATCAAGCTGATGAATAGCATGCTGTTTTACACTAAGTTCAACCAAACGATTAATAAGTTTTGATAGAACTTCAGTCGAGCTATTAACTCCACGAAGTAGTACACTCTGGTTTTTTACTATAAGACCAGCTTCAACCAATCGTTTGATTGCTTCAATATTGGCTGGAGCGATTTCCTTAGGATGATTAAAATGAGTAATAATTGTAACCTTAAAATCTGACAACAGCTTTACTAGTTCAGAAGTAATCCGCGAAGGTAAAGTAACTGGCACACGTGAATGGATACGAATTCGACAACCAACATCATCGATCATTTTCAGCCATTCTGAAAGCTGGTTATCAGTTAACAATAATGGTTCGCCACCACTTAAAATAACTTCCTTAATTTCAGGATTATTTATTAAGTATTGACGAATCTGTTCACGATCTTCAACTGAAGGACCTTCGGTAGCACAACCAGTACGGTCACGACGAAAACAAAACCGACAGTATTGAGGGCAAACAAAAGAAACAGTTATAATAACTCGATCGCTGTATTTGCGAGTTAAAAACGGAATAGGTGAGGATATTTTTTCACCAAGCGGATCATCAAGTTCTTTATCCGAAATATTAAGTTCATTCTCACGTGGCACGCTAATTAAAAAAAGCGGGTCTTGCGGATTTTGCCAATCAATCAAACTGGCTGTATGTGGCGTAATAGACATACGAGCGCGAGAGATTGCCTCAAAAATTGCTGTCTTATTTTTTAAAGGCAAAAAATGTTCTAGATCTTCCACCGAACGCAAACATTGAGTTAATTCTTCTTGCCATTTTTCCATAAAGAAAAGTGCCGGTATTATAGCCAGCACTTTTGAAAAAATCAACGATTTATTATTCCATCATTTCAGATAAATCTCGAGCGTTTATAGCGGTAAAAATTTCCGGATGATCTTTGACATAAATCAAACACTCTTCATAGCGTATCCATTGCTCGGCTTGTTCTGTTTCGTTTTTAGTTTTTACTCCCACCATAGCTTGCGACAAATCATACGGTGGATACAATAAATCTTTAGCATTGACACTACTGGAATAAACCGCGCCCCAAGGTGTACCAGAAGTATAAAAATTATCCTCATGCCATTTAAGATTCAAAAAAGCCGGACGATCGGTAGTAATATCAGCCAATGATTCGGTTAAAATATCATCACATGATTGACGCTTTTTAGTTTCGTAAACTTTTACTTCCAAATCCTCAGGTCGCATCCATAAACCATTTTCCATTTCTTTCCAGCCCGTTGTACCACTATGAGTCATGGAAAACATTGCCCCTTTGTCTTTATAAATCTTTGCCAATAAAGGTGCGACTTTTCTACCTCCCATAACCGTGGCCACATACGGCGGATATCCCATCAAATCTTTGAGAAGTTGATAACCACCTGGTTCAATTGTTGGTTGACCGGTAACTAAATCGATTTTATGTTCCTCGTAATTTAACAATAAGTCATTAAGTTCGCTCTGATTCATTTTATCTAAACCCAACCAATCATAATCCCAATAATATGGATACGGTGGACGAAGATGATAAGAAACGGCGACGAAGGAAGAATTTTTTAGACGTTCAATAAGCTCGGGTGCTTGATCTTGAAAAATTTGTGTAACTTGATCATCAAGATAAATATCAACCGGCATTTGATATTCTTCATGTAGATCAATAATTCTATTCAAGGTTTCAATGCTTTCTTTTGGGTTGGTCCAATCATGAGTATTTATAATAAATTCTGTATAAACCGTTTCTTTTAATTTTTCTTCAGTTTTAATTATTGATGTTTCTGATTCGGTTGTTGTTATTGTGGTTGTATCAAAAGATTGGTTTTGACAGCTAAAACCCAAAAAAACAAAAGAAACCGCTAAAAATAAAAACATCTTCTTTTTCATATAAGTTTAATCTTAACAGAAAAAACATTAAAAACAAAAGACAAAAGTCTTGACAAAACAATGTTTTTGATATAAGATTCGCGTCCTTGCTACCGGGGTCTGGCTAGGAATGTTCTTTTCTTTTTTTGACTCCAAAAACCACCAGTCGAGGTGTTTCATGTATCCATCCCTCACATCGCTTCTCGCAGTCGTTCCCGACCTTCTTCCCAACCACAAGCTTCGGATCGACCGCTATGGAAATCCCGTCCTGGTCGTCACGTTCAAGAAGACGGAAGGCAAGCTTGCCGTCACCACCGAACCAGAGATTGACACCACCGGCATCACCGAGAAGCTCAATCCTTGGCTGTTCGCCGAAGGGGACACCTACGAACTCGAGTTCAGCAAGAGACGCTGCCTGATTTCCCGCCACAACGGCAATCAGGTAGATGCCTACAACTTTCATTGCTTCATCGACTTCCTCAACCAGTTCGCCGGCAGAGCTTTCGACCTGGCCGAAGCGCTCAACAAGGTACTGGAAGGTCTTCCTTCGGCCGACAAGATCAGCAAGGCACTCCGTGAGTCCGTCGATCATCGACTCATGGAAGCCTTCGCAAAGAAGGACGGCGATTTCCTCACCACCGGACCGACCATCATCCAGGTGTTCAGCCCGGAAGATGCCGAACTGGCCCAGATCTCGGAAGCACTCGATGTCATGGGAGTACTGGAAGAAGCGGGCGCTCCCGATTTTGTCAAGGCAATCTTCGGCGTAGGAATCGCGGCCACCGAGGCCAAACGAATCCGCCTCCGGATGATGGCCTCGAACCCCAACTACATCGTCATGGCCTCCAACGTCGATGGTCACCACCCGTTCTTTGGCCTCGTCGCCAGCCTTATGACCAAGGTCGCCCAGACCATGTTGCCGGACATCTTCGAAGAGCGGCGCTGCGACCTCGAGTGCATGGTCGACGCGGCCTATGAAGCCATGCATCCCGAGATGTACGAAGGGGATGACGACGAACAGAACGACGAGGAGTCTGAGGAAGAAGAGGAATTCGACTCCAACGGCGACGGTCAGGAAAACCCCGCCGAGCTCGAAGCGCCAATCACCCCGGACAACGACAGCACTGAAGGTGAACTGGCCACTGAACCAACCGAGGAATCTTCCGCCGGCCAGTCCTAGTCCTCTAGGGCACTCACTCCGTTTCTTTTAAGACTGCAATAACTCAAACTGCAAGTCTTCCAAGAAACGGTTTTTTATTTACAGTTGACACTTTTTTAAAGAGATAGTAATTTTATTAGCCTTGCCACTGGAGTCTGGCTAGGGATGTTCCTTTTCCTTCTATGACTCCCTGAGGAAATCAGCATGGAAAATTTGCTTACGCTTGGTAGTGTTGTTACTGATATTTTCGAAAGACACGGCATCCAGTTCGACCTGAAAGGCAACCCTCTCCTGGTCGTCACGATCGTCAAAAATGACGGAACTCTCAGCATCACCACCAAGCCCGAAACCAAAACAACAGGCTTGGTTGACCACCTCGATCGCGCCAGCTTCAGAGAAGACGTTGTTTACGAAATCGAATTCGGACAGCAAGGACACCTTGTCGGTCGAGTCGATGGACAAGTCATTAACATCACCAACAACCAAGGCCTGACCAACTTCATCGAAGTCTTCGCCAAAAGTGCCTTCAAATTGGCCGATCTACTCATGGAGGTGTTGGAAGCTCTTCCTTCAGTCAACGAACTACACGAGCTCATGACCGCGGTTGTGGATTTGCGACTCACTGATGCCGCCGCCAACAAAGCCACCGCAGCTAACTTTGCTGGACCAACCAGTATCAAAGTTGTCTGCCCACATACCTTCGAGGATGAACCGGACGAATCCGAAATTGACAGAGGATTGAAGGGCGCACCCGAATTTATCAAAACAATCGCCAAGCAAGCGATTGCTGAACGATTCCTGGGCAACCGGACGGCATTGAATCAGTTCCTGAGTGATCCAGACACCATTGTTTTTCGGGCAACTTTCGACTGCCACCATGTATTCTACAACCTACATGTCTCAATTCTCACAGAGGTCAGCCAAGCCATACTGCCGGGCATAGTCGAGGAACGCCGACCGGTAATTGCAAACCTGATCAAGCAAAGCATGGCCACCAGCAAAGCCGTATGGCGAGATCAGCCTCCGGCCGAAGCCTAGTCCCACCAACCACAACTTCATCCGCTTCTTTGGAAACCGTGGCAACTCAAGCTACAAGTCTTCCAAGAGGCGGTTTTTTAATAATCCTTAGGAAATTGTCAAAAAAATAATTAACCCCCTTGACAATTTCGAAAAAAAGTTCTAAGGTTCGCATCCTTGCCACTGGAGTCTGGCTTGGAAGTTCCTTTCCTTCTGTATGGCTCCAAACAACACACCTAGGTAGATGAAATGAATCCTGCCATTGCTTCACTTCTCGCGCTCGTACCCACCGTCTTCACCGACCACAAGGTCACCTTCGACACCGATGGAGAACCTCTCCTGGTCGTCACGATCGTCAAGAAAGCCGACGGCAGTGTGACTGCCACAGTCGAGCCGGACGTCAACGCCACGGAGAAGTTGAACGAGCTGCTCAGCGAAGACCCCATGAACTTCGAGCCCGGAAAAACCTACGAGATCAAATTCACGGAGGACAACTTCGACTGCTTCGTCGACGGCGAGTCCGTCGACCCCGAAGACCACCCCCC
>Ga0265292_1002502_pt1 | contig 12637 bp, 13 predicted proteins | sample Munlanlewell296A_FD_189080 | JGI IMG/M metagenome (GOLD analysis project Ga0265292, IMG submission 189080) | Leachate microbial communities from a municipal landfill in Southern Ontario, Canada - Leachate well 296A | ecosystem: Engineered > Solid waste > Landfill > Unclassified | place: Canada...
AATGTTCCGAGGGTGGTTATCAGGACTGACATACCTTCGCTTACGGCGAACATATTAAAAAATAGTCTGATAATCACATATATGCCAACAGCTTTTATTAGTACTCCCGAAAGCATCGCAGAAATGGGAGAAGGTGCTGATGAGTGCGCATCGGGTAACCATGCATGGAATGGAATAATGGCTGCTTTAAGACCAAAGCCGCTAAGCATCAATATCTGTACAAAGAGATAATATGACTTGTCATAACCGGCATTGAAAACTTCTTTAATATCTGCAATATTCAGTGTTTTGGTTTTCCAGTATATGAATCCTATTCCATACAGAATTAAAAACGATGCCAGTCCACCTAAAACCTGGTACTTGAATGAAGCCTCAAGCTCATTCTTTTCTACTCCGAATGCTACCAGGGCATATGATGATATTACTGAGATCTCAAGGAAAACAAATATATTGAACAGATCACCGCTGAGCACTACTCCGTTCATTCCTGCAACCATGAGACAGAATAATGCATAGAAATAATTTTCTGCAGTATATCTTTTTATATAAGATATTGAATAAAAAGCAGATAAGAAACCAATAACATTAATTATACACAGGACGATGACAGTGAAACCATCCATAACCATGTAAATACCTATTGGGATTTTATTTACCGGTTCCCATCCTCCGACTTTATAGAGGGATAGATTTTCACCGGTAGTGGCAAGGGAATAAATACTTAGTATTACCAGGACAAGAAGTATCAGGGAGGCAAAGTATTTGTTCAGCTCCCTGATAAATCTTCCGAGAATCATTATCAGGAAGGCTCCTGCCAGAGGAATGACAACAAATAATGGTATCAGCGGATTCATATATTATCCTCTTAAGTTTTTTATCTCTCTGATATCGAAAGTCCCGTATTTTCTGTAAAGCCTTATAATAACAGCCATCAGCATAGAAGTTGTTGCCAGTCCGATTACAATAGCTGTAAGCACCAGTGCCTGTGGTAATGGATCGACATATACTTTTACAGGGTCAGCAGGATCAACTATTGGTGCAACTCCACCGTCGATGTAACCCACAAGCGCAAAAAACAGGAAAGTGCTGAATTCCATGATGGACAGGGAGATAGCAATCTTAACCAGGTTTCTTCTGGTTATTACTCCGTAGAGTCCGACAAGGAATAGTATGAAACACAACCAATAGACTATCATTCTGATATTTCTTCTTTAAATATTATTAGAGCCAGGAAGATGGTAAGGATAGAAGCAGCCACTTCAATACCGACGAAAATGTTATAAAGTGGCAGCATTCCTGCACTTACAAGCTGACCCACAGTACCCTTTGGGAGCCAGTTGAGGAAAAAGACTCTGGTTCCGAAGAGTAACCCGGAAACCGCAAGAAACAGTACAACCAGGATAGCAAGATTCTCATACAATGTTGATCCTGATTCTTCTTTAACAAGGTTAAGAAAATCGCTGCCAAAAGCCAGAATAAGCAGGATGAAAGAACCGGCAATCACAACACCCCCGGCAAAACCACCTCCCGGTGTCAGGTGACCATGTACTATTATATATATGCCATAAAGAAAAACCAGCCCGGCTATTAACTGGGTCGTCTTTTTTACTATGATTGTCATCCCTTTCATTTCCTAACCATTCTATTTCGTAATTTCTAATTTCTAATTCTCATTTCTTCCCTTTTAATCTTAAAATTGTCAGCACACCCAATACAGCAGTTACCAGTACGGTTGCCTCACCAAGTGTATCATAACCCCTGAAATCAAAAACAACACCCGTGACAAGATTAGCACTGCCGGTCTTTTCAGTTGCTCCTTCAATATAGGGACCAGCCATACGCAGTGTACTTTCACCAAAAACATCAAGTGTACTGATTGATATTTTGAAAAAATAAAACAGAACTATGATTATGAAAACCGTTGTAATTGCTGAAACATATCCCTGGGTGTCAGGCTTTGAGAATGATTCTTCCCGGGAGCTGTCAAGAACAACTGCAACCATTATTATGAGAGTAATTGTCTCCACCACAATCTGAACAATTGCCAGGTCAGGAGCCTTCAGGAGAAGGAAGCAGATCACCAGACCATAGCCAACGATACCACCGGCAATCACTGCTGAAAGCAGGTCTTTTGCATGGATAGCATACAATGCCCCTAATATCATTAATCCAACTATGACTGATATGGCCAGTTCCATTTCAATATCTGTTAATTATATCATAATGAGTAGCATAACTATTAATCCGGCAAAAACCCAGATAACATAGCCTGGCAATACACCGGTATGAGCTTCACTCAACTGGTGGCTCATCCAGAGTACAAACTGTTTTGACAGATCATAAATATCAAACCATCGCTCTTCTGCTTTTTTGTAGAGCCATGAGAAAATCCGGAATTCACTGATAGTCTTATAGAATTCCGGTGTAGAATAACTTGTCTGATCCTGAATTTTTTCTCCACCGATAAAACTATCTTCAGTTCGGAATTTCTTAAGATTGAAAGCCAGGTAAAGAATTATTCCAAGAATTACTGAGATTAAAACAAGCAATGACACAAATGATGAATTCCAGAAACCCGTGAACTGAAATGCGCCTGAAACCGGCATGAAAAGTTTTGGTACAACGAAGTTTGTAGCAAACACGCCAAAAAAGATGCAGAATATCGAAAGAATAACCAGGGGTATCCACATCATAACGGGTACTTCCCTGACCCTTTCAAACTCTGACTTCCGGCGGCTCAGGAAGATTCCGCCTATTAGCTTGATAAAGCTTGCAAGAGTAAGTGCCGATCCCAGTACTGCTAATCCCAGCCAAACTACCCACAGTTTATTAGCGACACCTGATCCAGTGCCAAAATCAATTATTCCCTGGTAAATCATCCATTTTGAGGCAAAACCGTTTAAAGGAGGTACTCCTGAAATAGACATGGCAAAAATCAGAGATGCAAAGAATGTAACAGGCATTGCTTTGGAAAGACCTCCAAGGTCATCAATATTCTCTTTGCCGGTACGGTATTCAATACTTCCTGCACAAAGAAACAGACCACTCTTGTAAAGAGCATGGTTAATCATATGGAAAAGACCGGCAGCAACACCAATCACTGAGCCCAGCCCAAATCCAAGTATCATATAACCCACCTGCGAAACAGCATGAAAGCCCAGCAATCGTTTGTAATTATGCTGGACAAGAGCCATCATAACAGCAATTATTATTGTGGTGACTCCTATTGTCAGGAGGAGCAGTGTCATCCAATGATCCAGGATGAACATACCGGTTGTAATTCTGGCAAGAAAATAAATACCAAGAAGCTTATCAAGGGATGCAGGAAGGTAAGCGGATGAAGAGGCCGGAGCACTCTTTGCATAATCGGGAACCCAGGTATGAAACGGGAAAGCGCCTGCTTTTGTGAAACTGCCTGTGAGTAAAGCCAGGAAAGCAACAACAGATAAAGCATTTGTCGTAGGGACCGATATGCCTCCCATACTTAGCGAACCGGTAATCTTCCATATGATAGCGATTCCGATAATCATTATACTATCAGATGCACCGATAAGAATAAGTGTCTTCTTAGCGGTTGCCGAGCTTTCTTCATCATAACCATGTATCAGCTTATATAATGTTATTCCAAGGAACCCCCAGAATGTCAGGAAAAGAAGAAGGTTATCTGATAATACAGCTCCATATGCACAACCAAGGGTAATGAGAAAATACGGATAATAGTTTTTGACTCTTCCGGCTTTAATGTAAACAAGTGAATACAATAGAATTAAAAAGGTGAAAAGGCTGACAAATAAAACAATAAGCTTGCTCAGACTATCACTGTTGAATGCCAGATATCTGCCGGCGTCCCGGAGAAGATCAAAACCAAAAACAGATAAGCCTGAACCGGCAGATAATTGATCCAGACGCAGCATCTGATTATCGGAACTGTATATCACAATTGTCAGATAACCAGTAATGATACTTACCAACAGAGCAACTAAACCCTTAAAGGTTCTGAACTTCTCCGGTACGAAGAAAAGCAGCAGACCGGCCAGAACAGGCAGAGTTATTATGCTGATAATTTCTTTCATAGCTGACTGTTAATCGTTTTCTTTATTTCATTCGTCCTCTTTACTGATGCATTAATCAGTTCATTGGCATTCATTATTTTATCGCCTGAGTTTGAATCATAAGCAGCTGCCATCCGTTCAGTGCAGCAATAGCATGGGTCAACTGCTGCCAGTGAAATTGTAGCATCAGCGATAGTCTGACCGATACAGGATTTTTTAAATGTTGCAATGTTGACATAGCTAGGAGCCCTTATTTTATGTCTGACAGGAGAGTTCGATCCATCTGATTGCACAAAATGGAATACTTCACCCCGCGGAGCTTCAGCCCGGCCATTTCCTATTCCTTCAGGTATCTCTTTAATTTTTACCGCAATATCTCCTTCTTTTTCCTTTTTGAGACCCTCCAGACATTGTTCAATGATTGAAATCGATTCGTACATCTCGAGTAATCTGACCTCTGCTTTGGCAAAAACATCACCGGCTTGAGCTGTGATCACTTTCCAGTTAACAAGGGGATAAGCAGCATAAGGATCATCTTTTCGAACATCGATCGCTAAACCTGAAGCTCTTGCAGTCGGTCCTACTGCTGCATAATCAATAATATCCTGTCTGGTCAGAATACCGACTCCCTTGGTCCTTGCGTGAATTACCGGATCATCCATCACTGCTCCTGTAAGCAAATCGGTCTTTTTCTTAACATCATCCAGGACTTTCTGAATAACAGGAATTTTGATCTCTTCAATGTCTCTTCTGACACCACCGACTTTGAACATAGCATAACTGTTCCTGTTTCCGGATATCATCTCAAAAAGGTCAAGCACAGGTTCACGGTATTTCCATGCCCACATGAAAACAGTATTATAACCCAGGAAATGTCCTGCAAGTCCTACCCATAGCAAATGGCTGTGTATCCGCTCGAGCTCACCGATTATTGATCTTATATATTTTGCCCTGTTTGTAAGCTCGATATCTGCAATTTCTTCAACAGCATTGGCAAAGGCAAACGGATGTGAACTTGAACAGATTCCGCAAATACGTTCAACAAGAAAAAATATCTGTTCGTAAGTCTTTGATTCACTTAGTTTTTCAATACCCCGGTGATTATATCCTGTCTCCCATTTGATATCTTTTACAATCTCTCCATCGCAATACAGTTTGAATAATTCAGGTTCTTCCTGAAGTGGATGATAGGGTCCGATCGGTATGAGTGTTTTTTTGCTCATTATAAATAATCTCCGGTTATTACTTAAACTCTTTTCTCAATGGATAAACACCTTCAGCCCAGTTACCTTCCGATATCAGTTTCTCCTGGTTTGGATGATTCAGGAAGTTAATACCAAACAGTTCGTGCATCTCCCTTTCTATCCAGTTCGAAGCATTAAACATGTTCGAAAGAGATTCAATTTGCGGATTGTCCTTATCCAATATTACATGTATGTTAAGTATAAGTCCGACAGCATCTTTGCTAAAATGGTAATGTATCTCAAATCCTCTTTTCGTATGTAATGCAGAAGCAATAATAAACCTGAACCCTGCTGTCTTGTATAAATAACCGGCAACATTAATAATTGAATCCGGCATTATCGTAATAATCACGCGCTTCTGATTCTTTGTTACGATCTCAAGAATATCAGAATTGAATTCTTCTTTGAATTTTTCTATGATTGATTCTGTATCCATTTCTCTGTTATGCGTTTTGAACCAATTTAATTATGCCGGCAATAATGGCTTCCGGTTTCGGCGGACATCCCGGGATATAAGCATTAACCGGAATTATTTTATCAACAGGACCTGCAAATGTATAGCTGTCGGTAAATAATCCTCCCGTGCAACCGCATGCACCAATTGCAACAACCAGTATTGGCTTTGGAGCCTGGTTATAAACCTCAATCAATCTCTCCTTATCGCGGATGTTTATTGAACCGTTCACCAGCAGCACATCAGCATGCCTGATACTTCCTACCAGCAGAATGCCAAAACGCTCCAGATCATGCCTTGGTGTAAGACAATCAAGGATCTCAATATCACAATTATTGCAGGAGGCTCCTCCAAAATGGAAGACCCAAAGCGATTTTTTGAAGCAATAATTTTTAAAACCCACGATATGAAAATTTAGTACCCAAATTCAATCAATACCAGTGCTATAACAGCAAGCAGGTTCATCCATAATACAAAGAATTTGATAGCCTGTTTGATCTTTACCCTGGGATTAGTGTTCCTTATCAGAGTAATGACAAATACAACCGCCATGACCTTTAATACTGCCCAAAAAATATGAATTCCATCAAGTCTGAAACCGTTCATTAACAGCGCAATCAGAAAAGCGGGAAGTATAAAAAACATGATATATTTTGTAAGCTTTATCATTGCATAAGCAGCCCCGGAATATTCAATAAAGATTCCTTCAGTTATTTCTGCTTCTGCTTCAGGCATGTCAAAGGGGACAAGTGCCAGTTTTGCCTGGATACAAAAAATACCGACAATGAATAAAAGCACACCTGAAATGCTTCCGATAAATGGAGATCCTTCCTGCTGAGCCTTTATAATTGTATACAGATCAAATTGTTGTCCGCATTTCATAATAATGCCGGCAATTAATAGGAGAAAGGTCAGCTCATAGCTGAGGATAAGTTTCATCTCTCTTGACCCACCGACTGCAGCAAGAGGATTACCTGAAGCAAGAGCACCAATAATATATGAAAATGACGGGATTGTCAGCAGATAAAAGATAACCAGCAGATCTCCCCTGAAACCGGTTGTGATATTCAATAAGGGAAGGAGAATGAAAACCCCTGCCATGGTTGCACCAAAAACCGCAAAGATGGGAGCAAGGAGAAATATTAAAGGTGATCCGTGCTTAGGCAGTATTGTTTCCTTGACCAATAATAATTTGAAGAAATCGTAGAATGGCTGTAATAGGGGAGGTCCCTTGCGAAACTGTACCCTGGCAGTAATTTTCCTGTCGAACCACGAAAGGAATGCTCCGACGACTGCTGCAAACAGCAGGCCGGGGAAGACAAGAAAATAAAACAGGTTAACTGCCATAATGTTGTTATTTACTGTTTTTCAGTGATATACAAATAATCTTTTATAAGCACTTTTTCATTAAGCCTGAAAATATTCCCCTCCGGAAACTCATCATCATCAGTAAGCGTTACTGTTCCTGCCGGACAGGCCTTAATGAATTTTTCCACCTCTTTTTCATCTTTCAGATCATAAAAAAGGTCTCTGTTCCTGTGGTGCTTAAAGAAATCGGTCATCATTGTTCCAAAAGGACATATCGTAACACATGATTTGCATGATATACAAAGATTGGTATGCCGTGCTATCACACCATCTTTATCTTTTTCGAGTGCATCAGCCGGACAAACACTGATGCACGGGGCATCTTCACATTTTCTGCAAGTGAACCTGAATGTCGCAAGCTCGCGGATAGTCTTTAACCCGTTTACATTGAGGGAGGGATAGAAATAGGCCTCAGGTAAAGTCAGGGCTGAGTTCTCAACCATGGCAGAACGTAACTTTATCATATCTATGAGTATTCTCCAGGCCATATTTTACATTCGTGAACGGAAATAAAAAATCCTTACTAACTATTTCAACTTATTTCAACTTATTTCTAATTTAGTTTATAAATATTTATAGAGTTAGCTGGTTCATTAACTGGAACCTTGTGTCACTCAGTCGGTGTGAAATTGTCTGGGCAATTTTTGACATTGTTTTAAATCCAAACTCACAATCTTTTTCAAACTCAAGATTGAGTTTTTTGGCATCAATGGCCAGTACTTTTGTAGGGCACGTGGCCATTACCCATGCTGTAGAGATATGTGGACTAAAAACTGCAGACCATGAAAATAGCTGACCTTCCTCTAATGTGCCAAGACGGATTCTCTTTTCCTTTGCCAGACTTATTCCTAAGGATAAGCATCCTACAAGTAATATGTAAACATCGGAAAGCTCATCATATTGTTCAAACAATATATCTTTTACTCTGAATTCTTTTATAGAGCTGATACCGATAAATATTTTCAACTGTTCATCATTGTAGTTGTCAAAAAACCGGATATTTTTCAATTCATCTATTGTCAGTTTCATGATCTATTATTTATTAATTTTAAAAAAGAGCGAGATAATTTTCTGAGTTCTATTTTCATTATTTCCATATTTCAGGATTATGTTTTATTTCATCATATGTAAAAACAGGACCGTCTTTGCAAACAAAAAATTCTCCCATCATACAATGTCCGCATTTACCTAAACCGCACGACATGTTTTTTTCCATCGACAGGTAAATCTGATCGTCTTTATATCCTAACTCAAGGAGCCTGATAGTTCCGAATTTCATCATGATCGGGGGACCACATACTACAGCAACTGAATTCTCTATGTTAATTTTAATTTTATTCAGAAGTGTGGTTGCAACTCCCACGGAACCATTCCAGTTTTCATCTGCTTTATCTACGGTGCGGTAAGCTTCAAACTTTTCAGTGCTGTTTAACCGGTCAAAAAGTGGTTTGTAGATGCAATCGGCAGGAGTTTTAGATCCATAGCAAAGGATAACCTTTACCAGCTTGTCTTTTATACCCTCGAGGGCATATAGCAATGACCTGATAGGAGCAAGGCCGCAGCCACCACCCAGGATAAGTACTTCTTTTCCAAAAAAAGATTCAATAGGGTACCCTCTTCCATAAGGCCCTCTTATTCCCATATAAACTCCCGGTTTCAGCATATGCATGTATTCTGTTACATACCCTGTTTTCATAACTGTTATTTCAAGCTTTTCTGTAACAAGAGGTGAAGATGAAGGTGTAAACGGAGCTTCCCCGATTCCATCAACAGATAATTCGATAAACTGACCTGTTTTAAACGAGAACTTATCTTCAGGTACCAGGACAAATGTTTTGATCAATTGTGATTCATCAATAACATCTGTCAGTTTAGCCCTGATAGGTTTATATATGTTCTTGTCATTCAGCATTACCGGCTATTTGGCGAGTTCCATGAATATTTCGTTTTTATTGATTTTCCCGATACAGGCTTCAATGCATCTGCCGCAACCGGTACAGGCGAGGGAACTGAATTTTCCCGGTTTCCATACATATTTGCACATGTATCTGTTTCTGAAACGGTTGTGAAGTTCAAACAGAGCATCTTCTCCTCCTGCAACCCTTTCAAACCCCGGGTACTGGCAGGCATCCATCTGTTTTACCTTTTCAAAACCTGGCTTGTCGATAAGAAGAAAACAGGTGCATGTCGGGCAGATTGTTGTACAGGCACCGCATGAGACACACCTTGCAGAATATTTTTCCCATATCTCTGCTTTTGCTTCAGAAACAAGTTTACCGGTCTTTTTATAATCCGGTAAACCTTTATTTGATGTCGCAAGTAAAGTCTCAGTTGCAAGTTGTTCTTTTTCAATAACCGATATTACGCTTTTATCCTCAAGCGATCTGGCAGTCGGGATTTTCTTTATAAAATCTTCCCCTTTTCCGGTTATTATTTTCAGAACAATTTTTCCATCCAGATTTATTACAGCCAAATCAGCATTTTTTGAAGAATAAGGCTTGATGCCATATGACAGGCAGTGACAATATTCCTGAATGCCGAAACAATCGGATGATATCAATATGGTGTTTTCACGCCGCTTCCTGTAGAATATATCGTTGAACTCTTTATCGAGATAAATCTGGTCCAGGAGACATAATCCTTCAATATCACAGTTTGGGATACCTAAAATGATCCTTGGCTTTTCATCAACTCTTTCAGATGTTACATTCTCTTTAACAGGCAGAAAGAAACTTTTAAGGGAGGTTGCAGGTTTAGGTTTGTTATAGGAAATTCTCGCAATATCGGCTGGTCTGATCAATTCATAATCCTGACCAAATTCGTTTTCGATACTGGCGAAAATGGTATAGGATAATAACAGATGCTCCAATGTTTTATCCCATTCTTCCTTTGTAAAGCTATTATATTGCATTTATGTGAGAAGATTCACAGATAAAATTAATTTCTAGTAATCTAATAATCAATTAATATTTTATCTATTTTTATTGTGAAATTATTAACATATTTTATAATATGCACTATATCAATAATATAAAAATCTATTTTCAAATAAAAAAAAATATTTAACTTGCATATTATAATAATTTTAAAAAGAATTGATGTGAAACAAATCACAAAATACATTATTAAAAACAGTCTGAAAAGAATTTTTCTTTACAGAGCCTGCCTTGTCAGACGGAAGATGATGGGGGTCGAAAAGGTCTTTTCTTATACTCTTGCCAATGAGACAGGTGTTACCTCTGACCAGGTCCGGAAAGATTTTTCTGAGTTCAGTATCAAAGGCAATAAGCGAGGCGGATATGATATAAATGATCTGCTCGAAAAGATGGAAAACATATTCCATCGCAACAAGTACCATAATATCGTACTTATCGGAATGGGGAATATGGGCCTTGCATTATCGAAGTACAGCAAGTTTGTCCAGCGTAATATGAATATTGTTGCCACCTTCGATATTGATCCTTTCAAACAGAAACTAAGGTCTGATATCCCTGTATATTCGATGAGCCGGTTAAAAGAAATCATCGACAGGTTCAGTGTTAAAGTGGCAATTCTTGCTGTACCGGAAATATCTGCCCAGGAGGTTGCTGATGAACTGATACGCCACGGTATAAAGGGGATTGTGAACTTTGCTCCGGTACTGCTGAAAGTGCCGCCGGATGTGATCATAAATAATGTGAACCTGTGTGATGAGCTTGAAAGCGTAATCTATTATGTTCACAAACTGATGAAAGTTTAAGGACTTAAAAACATAGAGCTATTATACAGGGATATGAAATACTGATCAGGGGGTTGGTTCAGGGTGTGGGCTTCCGCCCTTTTATCTGCAGAATGGCCGCTAAACACGGACTCTTTGGAGAAGTAGATAACAGAACCGATGGTGTTTCTGTAATCGTTCAGGGTGATCTTAAAACAATTGACCGGTTCAGCAATGATATCCTTCAGAATGCTCCTCCCGCATCACAGATAAAATCAATTGAGATAAACGCAACACAATTCAGTGGTTATGACAGTTTTAAAATTGCCGGTAGTAAAACCGTTGATAATCAGATTACTGAAGTAAGTCCGGATATTGCTGTCTGTCATGATTGCCTGGAAGACATGGAGAAGGATCCTGAAAGAATTGATTATGCTTTTATTAACTGTACCAATTGTGGTCCCCGGTTTACAATTATTGAAGGATTACCCTACGACAGGCCAAAGACCACCATGAAAAGCTTCAGGATGTGTGAGAATTGTAATTCAGAATATAATGACATTCTTGATCGCCGCTTTCATGCACAACCCATTGCCTGTAACTCGTGCGGACCTGTTTACCAGTACAAAGATTCCGTAAAAAGAATTAGCGGTATTAAGCAGATACTCGAAGAGGTTTCAGTGCAGATAGCTTCAGGGAAAACAGTTGCAATTAAAGGTATCGGGGGTTATCACCTGATGTGTGACGCACTGAATAACAGTGCTGTAAGTGAACTGAGACATAAAAAACAACGGGATTCAAAGCCCTTTGCCGTAATGTTCAGGGATATCTTTGCAGTCAGAAAGTATTGTTATATTGATGAAGCAGAGGAGAAAGAGCTGAAATCCTGGTGCAGACCCATCCTGATCCTGAAACAGAAGGAGATATTATCTGTTGCTGTAAGCAATGGACTAAATACAATCGGAGCAATGCTACCTTATATGCCGGTACATTATATGTTGTTCAGAATCATTAAAACACCAGCTGTAGTCCTGACCAGTGGTAATATTTCGGATGAGCCGATAATCATTGATGATCTTATGGCTGAAAAACAATTGATGTCAATTGCTGACTCTTTCCTGAGCTATAACAGGCAGATACTTAACAGAACCGATGACTCAGTTATAAGAATTATTGACCATAAGACAAGTCTTATCCGTCGTTCAAGAGGATTTGTACCACGACCAATTGATCTGAAATGCAATGTTGAGGGTATTCTTGCACTCGGAGCCGAACAGAAAAACAGTTTCTGCATCGGGAAAGGCAATCAAGCAGTGATGAGCCAGTATATCGGCGATCTGAAAAACCCTGCAACCTATAATTTTTTTAATGAGACAATTGACAGATTTTCAGATCTTTTCAGGTTTAAACCTGAATTCGTTATTTGTGATCACCACCCTGATTATCTCTCAACTCACTATGCTGAAATCCTTGAAAATGAATTAAATATACCACTCATCAGGGTTCAGCATCACCATGCTCATATTGCATCCTGTATGGCTGAGCACGGAATAGATGAGGATGTTATAGGAATTAGCATGGACGGAACGGGCTTAGGTTCTGATGGGAATATATGGGGTGGTGAGTTCCTGATTGCTGATCTGAAAAGCTTCATCCGTTTTACCCATTTCGATTATATTCCAATGCCCGGTGGTGAGAAAGCAATCGATGAACCATGGAGAATGGCATTCTCATATATTTACAAATACTTCGGAGATAGTTTTGATTATAAATCTGTACCTCTATTTAAATTGATTGATGATCAGAAGTTATTACTGGTTAA
>Ga0265292_1002503_pt1 | contig 12636 bp, 6 predicted proteins | sample Munlanlewell296A_FD_189080 | JGI IMG/M metagenome (GOLD analysis project Ga0265292, IMG submission 189080) | Leachate microbial communities from a municipal landfill in Southern Ontario, Canada - Leachate well 296A | ecosystem: Engineered > Solid waste > Landfill > Unclassified | place: Canada...
CCCCGGCTTCCTTCGCGAATGCTGTGGAGTATATCCCGGTTGCACCGGGCCCCTGGATAACTACAGTATCCCCGGGTTCCAGCCGGCACATATCAAACGAATGCGCGATTGTCGCACCGGAACACGTAGCGGATACTAATACATCAGGATCATACTCCCCGTTGAGTTTAACAACCTTTATCCGTGAGTCCAGGTGAATATATTCAGCATAACAACCATTGAGGTACGGCGGGGTTGAACACCCGATTGATATCCCATACGTCTTCCGTGACGGGCAGAGGTACGGTTTATGTTTAGCCTTACAAAAATAACACTCCCCGCAGGTAAGGCCGCGGTCGAACACTACCGCATCACCGGGTTTCAGTATTTCACCATGGACATCATATTTCTGAACGCCGATCTCCGCAATCACACCTACGCCTTCATGCCCGAGGATAATAGGTACCGGCGTACGCGGATCATTACCTTTCCACATATGAACATCCGACCCGCAGATACCCGAGGATTGCAGTTTCACCAGTACCTCACCGGGTTTTAACGGTACAATTTCAAACTCCCGGGGTTCCAACAACGCATTAAAATGTGTTAACACCATCGCATTGGCTTCCATCTAACTCTACCCGCCTCTCTGTTATCATCGTTATATTGTTTTAATTATAACAAAAATATATTGTCACTTAAAAAACACAATTGTTATAATGGATATATTATGAATAAAGTCGCAGTGTATAAATGCAACGATTATAATGCTTCAACTGTAATGCAGGCAGTCACCCGCGCTGTGGATACCTCCGGCGGGATAGCTAAGTTTGTTAAACCCGGCCAGCGCGTATACCTTAAACCCAACCTCGCAGGGCCGTTCCCTCCGGATAAAGCCGTAACCACGCATCCCGCGGTAGTAGAAGCTGTTGTGCGGTTAGTACAATCCGTAGGCGGTGTACCGGTTATCATTGATAGCCCGGCGGGTGTGCATACCGGCCCTTACCTCAAGACTGTCTATAGTATTTCCGGGATGGAACAAGTTGCTAAGAATACCGGTGCGGAACTATGTTATGATACAGACATTATTGACGTAAAATATCCTGAGGGTAAAGTCATGAAAAACTTTACACTCACCAAACCCCTGGCACAAGCGGAAGTTATTATTAATATCCCAAAACTTAAGACACATATGTTCACAACATTCACCGGTGCAATAAAAAATTTTTATGGCAGTGTTCCGGGCGTAATGAAAGTCGCGTACCACTCAAAATTCCCGGAAGTACAAATCTTCGCACAGTTACTCCTTGACCTCTATAATTACCATAAACCCAGGATAGTTTTAACTGTTGTTGACGGTATAACCGCAATGGACGGCAACGGCCCTTCCTGGGGTAAGCCAAAACATGTTGGGATCATCGCTGCGGGAACTAACGGCTTTGCAGTTGACCACGTATTATGCGGGATCGTAGGGATTAACACCGCGCTAGTCCCGACGTTAGAACTTATGGACTACGAAATTCCTGTAGTAGAAGGCGATAAGGTAACGGGGATGACTGCGGAAGAGTTTATCCCGCCGGAATCTAATACCGTTACGGATGGGTTAATCGCACTAAAATTTATTCCACCGTCGTTACGCAAAACATTCGGGCATTACCTCTTACCAAAACCGGTAGTGGATAAGTATAAATGCCGAGGATGCCGTGTCTGCGCGGATTCATGCCCGCAAAAAACTATTGTTATGAGAAACAAAAAAGCAAGGGTCATAGATTCGGGATGTATCCGCTGCTGGTGCTGTAACGAAGTATGCCCGCATGGCGCGGTCACGCTTAAACAATCCTTCCTTGGCAAGATGTTGACCAAGATATGATAGAGGGACGCTACTTCAATTCTTTCACTTGTTGCTTATACTCAATGATTTTTTGTTTTACTTCAATAACTTCGTTTTCATACATTTTGTTATTTTGTATTTTTGCTTCAACTTTTTTTATTGCCATACATACTCCGTTATAACCAATATTACCTGTTTTCTCGCCGATTTGAGCTAAACTCATAGTTGTAAAGTATCTAAGAAAGTACATCAACTTATGCTTTAGTTCTGCCATTTTGTTTCCACCTGTATTAACCACTTCCGCCACTTTAATTTTATAATGTTCTGACAATACTTTAGTTACATCTTCAAAGCCAAGCTGCGCAATTTTCTTTCTATCATTTCTGCGACGGACACGCTTCTGTGAATTGCCTATCTTCTGTCTGCGATTGGCAGTTTTTATAACATATTGAATAAACTTCTCATTTCCGCAAATCGTACCATTACAGACAGGTGGTAGTTCTAAAACACTGCTTATTCCGTTATACAAAAACGTGCGGTATGCATGATGATTTCTGCCGTTTTCACTACTTCCAAAACGAGACAACACTTCTGTGGTTTCAACAAAACTTCTGTAATTCCGAAATTTGTTTTCCACATATTCACGGCAACTGCTCCACTCATAATACTCCGGCGTTGTTGTTATCCCCGCGCGTGCCGGGTTCAAGTGTATATAACGTGTGAGTTCTAATAAATAGCTTTCTTTATCAACGACAATTGATTTATACCGTCCTTGAAATAAATGGCCTACCAGCCCGTACTTCTTTTTGAACCAAATCATATAGCGTATATTAAGCGACCGCATAAATATCGGTAAGTTAGTATCTGGCGTTTCAACCAACAAATGCAAGTGGTTAGGCATCAAACAGTATGCGTAAACGATAATATTGAATTGCTCAACATAATCCCGCAAATATTTTAGGTAGGTATGGTAATCCTGTTTGTCCTTGAACAGCTGCTGGCGGTTGTTACCGCGATTCATCACATGGTACATTGCGCCGGGAAATAGGATTCTGGCAAAACGCGGCATCGTACGAGTCCCCGCTTTCTTATCATTGTCAGTTTCACGCCAAATGTCGAATCAATCTAATTTTTTAATTATATCAAATAATTATATCATACGACAAGACATCGATAATATCGAAATACCGTTTTCTGGAAATAGCAATATTGAAACTTTTGAAGTAGCGTCCCCTATCCTATCTCAACAACGGGCTAAACAACTTATTTTTAATTACTTCATCAAGATACCCGAACTTTTCCATGGAATTCAGAGTAAACAAGAATATATTAGACACCCCGTACTGCCGCGCAACGTCGATATACTCGCACACTTCAGCTGCGGAGTCAAGTTTACCGTGGGAAGTATAAACCCCTAACGCCGTTGATCCCTGAACTTTAGGATTATTCTCAGCAATAATACTATTCATTTTTGTAAACCTTGATATGTACTCGCTCATATACGCGTCACCATAGACTTTACGGTACACATAACCCGATACATTAACACTATCCACTAACCCGTCACGTACCCATGTATCCCATGGCTGCGCGGTAGGGAATTTACGTTCAAGCGTATGCGCACCCCAGGTATAGAACATGATAGGCTTACCGGGTTTTACCCTGCGGATTTCATCAACTGCAGCTTTCATTATGACGGTAACAGCATCGCGTTTGTACTGTAGCCATTCAGGTGAACGCACATTGATGGTATCAGCTGTCACACCGTACTTTGCGCAGAACCCGTCAACAAACGGTTTCCGGAAATCAGTATCGTGTTTATTAGGAAAGCGCATATAGTCAAGTATAATACCATCAATATCATAGTTTGCCGCTACTTCCGACCATAAACTTACAAGATACTTCTTCGCGTCCTCATTTGACGGCGAAAACCACGCAATATTTTTGTACCCGCTTGTAGATTTACGCACTACCGCCCAGTCAGGATTGTCTACTAACACCCCGTCTTTTGCCGGTTCATCTTCCGACCCAGCAACTAAACAGCATACCCAAGGGTACACCATTTGCCCGCGTTTATGCGCTTCTTCAATAAACACTTTCAGCGGGTCCCATCCCTCTACTGCGTGTTTTTTAACAATTTTACTGTCATACAAAACCGTGTGGTTGGAGTACACCGTCAACGGCGCGAAGCACATTATCCTGGCATCCTTTGCTTTATCAAGCAGTTTCTGTATATCTTCCCGCCCTTTTGACTCAGTTTTGTCTACCATACTCATTAATTGCAGGTATGCACCAATAAAATCAAGTTTATTCTCGGTAACCGGATATTCTGACATAACAATCTCCTTCATTGCTGTGTATAACGGATTAATCTTATCACCTGGGGGACAGTATAACCGCACAATATCGCCATACTTTTTTGCTAGCTTAACCGCATCCTTAAGGTACTCCGGTGACGGCGGACTCTTGTGCCAGCTGGTGGGTGCAGCATAAACGTTAACCGCAACAATTTTATCCTCCCCCGCGAACTTACGGATATCAGTAATCTGTTTCTCCATCTCATCAGTTTTCTCAAGGTCAATATACGCAAACATTGTACCGTCGACATAATCATTGTAATCCTGTTTAATAAACCCGGGCTTAGTTTTTGTTATCGGATAATACAGTATCGGCAAAAACACGAGGTCAGGGTTAATACTGCGCATGATATCCGTCATTTTTTCTATGTACGCAGGCTTGAATAACCCAAGGTTGTTGACATTAGGGAAATCGTCAATACACAACCCCGCGACATTACTATAAGTTTTTGAGAGTACCGCAATATTATGCGCCCAGGAAAGATAGTTCAACCTGAACGGTTCAGAGAAAAACCGTGCTGCCGGCGGCGACTCTGACGGCGGGACAAGTGTTATCCACACATCAATACCCTTTTTTTGCGCTAACGGCACGAACTCAACAAGTTTTTGGTAATCAGTTGTACTTCTCCACACGAGAAACTCGTAGTCCTTAACCCCGAGTTCAACAAGGCTTTCCACCAACTTTTCAGGAGGTACCTGATTCTGTGCGTCACGCAACTGAAGGTCGTATAATGTAAGCCTACCCGTAAACTTATCTTTTAACCTTTTTGCCCGTGATTTTAAATCAATACTTTTTTTGTAATCTTTGTAATAAAGTTCCACTAACCCGCACTTTTGTTCTGTTAACACTGCATTGTTATCAGACATAACTTTTATGTTCAACTCATAAGTCCCGTCAATTATGTTCTCCGGTACAGCAATAGTTACGTACGTCATTTTCCCGGGTGCGTTCAACCCTGTAGACTGCCGGGATGTTTGTACCTCCGGCACAGTTGAACCGTTAACCTCAAATTTTGTGAATGTACACTCCACCTCAACTTTCTCAGTTGTTTTAGGTAATGACACATAAAAATACCGGTTAATTTTACCCGTGATAACCGGTAACTCAAACGCCACGTCCTTAAGTTCAAACGCTTCCGATGGAAACAACCAGATCAACGTATTCTCAATAATTGTACGCATAGACTTATTTTCGTCATACAGATAGTCACCGGAGAACGTGTTAAAGTTGAAGTACACAATCTCCCCAAGCCCATAATTATTCGCTATGATCAACGGTATTTCTGGAACAACGTTTTGCTCAGTCGCGGGTTCTATCAGTTTTGCGCTGAGTACAACATTTTTATTATCCTCAACGGAACGCATGCAGTTACCCCCGATCTCAGTAACAAACTTTGTGACCCCGTTGATTGACGGGTGCTCGGGTTTAACAATGTTTACCTCCATTTTCTTACCGTACATTGTGCGGGAAGGCGGGATCATCCCCAGAACCTTAAACAATACCCAGTCCTTCGGGTAATACGCCGGTGCATCCAACCACAAAAGTTTACCGCCATCCTCGACATACTTTGCAAGGTTTATATCCGCTTTCTCGGGATACAGGTATTGCATATAACCTATGATACACGCATACTTCTTAAGTGCAGCAACATCCGCTAGTTTCGCGTCATTAACAATATCATACTTCACGCCTTTAGCATCCATAAAATCCCGGAGGTACTTCTGATAAATCCCGGTAGGGCGTTTGTACTTAACACCGTTAGCTTCAGAGATAATTAATCCTATCACCGCATTACCTCCTTTGTCTTCACAATAACCAATACCTGACATAAATAACAACATTGAGGAAAACAATAAAACCGTGTGTGCTTTCATTTTAATTTAGAAGCCTTTCTAAAAAACAAATATTATTGTTTTATAAATAATAAAAAGCGGGGGACGGGATTCGAACCCGCGACGTCCAGCTTGGGAAGCTGGCATTCTACCGCTGAATTACCCCCGCAGAACATATTGATGTTTATATTATAGAACTATCCAACAACTTTTTCAAATACTCTATACTTTTTGTATAACTTACCACCCATAAACTCCGCAGCGCGGTTGGTAAGCGTATTATCTTCCAGTACCCACGAGAACTCGCAGTCAATATACCCTTTTTTCTTTGCACCAATAAGCGAGTGGTAATACATCAACCCTTCGATCCCGCGGTTACGGTATTTCTTTACCACACCCATGATCAACAACCTCAACCCCTTAATTTTCCGTGAGTACCACAAAAACTTTGCAAGGCCAATAGGCCCGAGCCGTCCGTTCATACGTTTAAACACTTCATTATAATCCGGTGCTACGAGCAAAATCCCTACCGGCTCGCCATTAACCAGCGCAATCGCTGTGGGTTCCGGGACAAATAACGGTTTCAATTGTTTAGCGGTTGACTCAAACTCTTCACGTGTCCACGGGACAAAACCCCAGTTTTTTTCCCATGCATTATTATATATCTGCACAACACGCTCAACTTCAGCATCAAAATCCGTGAGGTCAACATCCCGTACTTCAATCCCGGGCTCACGTTTTTGTACGCGTTCCGCGAACTTCGCCAGTTTTTCCTGTGGCCCATCTTTTACCTGCATCATCCACGCGTATAAATCTTTTGCTTTTGTATACCCGCACTTCTCTACGAGATCAAGATAATACTTAGGGTTATACATCATCATCAATCTAGCACTGGAATCCCATCCCTCAAGCAAAAACCCGATCTCATCATTTGACGATGGGGATACAGGCCCAATAACTTTTGTCATCCCCTTAGACTTAACCCACTCCTCCGCAAGTGCCAGCAATTTACCCGCAACTACCGTATCGTCAATACACTCAAAAAACCCGAAGAACCCGGTTTTTTCATTGTGAAACTCAACAAAGTTATTGTCAACAATCCCCGCGATACGCCCCACGTATTTACCATCACGTTTGAGGAGGAACAACTTTTTCTCTGCATGTTTCCAAAACGGATTTTTTTTCTCGGATAACAAAAATTCGCGGTCAGAAAGTAACGGAGGAACCCATAACGGGTCTGATTTATATATCTGCCAGGGAAACTTCAAAAATTGCATGAATAACGACGGCGTGTTTACTTCAATAACCTGAAAGTTTTGCATATTACGGTATAATCGCCAGTTGTTTCCCGACTTTACTGAATACATCCAGCGCAAAATCCAGTTGTTTATCAGTATGTGTAGCGATATAACTCGTACGTATAAGCGTCCGGCCCGGCGGCACTGCCGGCGGCATTACAATATTAATAAACAATCCATGTTCACTAGCGAACCGCCAGAACGCGATACCCATAATATCGGTAGGCATTAGCCCGAGGTTAACAAACTGTTCACCTCCGGGAAGGTTTTTTACAACTTCCAAACTCCGTTCATTCTCGTGGAACAATAACGGTATTATCGGCGTACAACTTTCCCCGATGTCGTATCCCATAGATTTCAGGCCATCCATCATTTTCTGTGTATTCTTCCATAACTGTTCCCGCCGTTGAGGTTCAGCCTGTATTATCTCCAATGACTTCAATGCTGCAGCAGCATTTGCAGGCGGGATTGCCGCACTAAAGATTAATGACCGCGCGTTATGGCGGACATAATCAATAGTTTTTTTATCCGCCGCAATAAATCCTCCGAGTGACGCTAATGACTTACTGAACGTACCCATGATAATATCTACCTCGGATTCCAACCCAAAATGTTCAGCCGTCCCGCGCCCGTTTTTCCCGAGTACCCCCAAAGCATGCGCGTCATCCACCATAACCCGTGCTTTATACTTTTTTGCTAGTTTCACGATATCCGGGAGGTTAGCGATATCGCCTTCCATACTAAATATCCCGTCAACAACAATGAGTATACCATTCGCACCCTGGCAGCGCTGCAGCGTTTCTTCGAGGTCAGCCATATCGTTATGCTCAAACTTTTCCATCTTGCCAAACGAAAGCCGGCATCCGTCAATAATACTCGCGTGATCCCACTTATCCGTGATAACAATATCTTTCCGCCCGATAAGCGCCTGGATAATCCCGAGGTTCGTCTGGAACCCTGTACTGAACAACAACCCAGCGTCTTTATGAACAAACTTCGCAAGTTCATTCTCCAGCCGGTTATGAAGGTCAAGATTACCATTCAAAAACCTTGACCCTGCGCAGCCCGCGCCATATTTTTCAATAGCTTTAATTGACGCTTTCATCACACGTTCATCATCGGTAAGGCCAAGATAATTATTTGACCCAAGCATAACCATTTTATTACCGTCAACACACACTTCAGTCCCCTGTGCGGACTCTAACGGCCGGAAGTACGGGTAAAACCCTAATTCTTTAGCTTTCTCAGCGGTATCATACTTCCTGCATTTATCAAACAGGTCACCCGTCATTTTTTTTGAGGATACAGCATTAACGGATTTTGACTGTTTACCCATACTGAACCCTTTAGACTGTTCTTTTAGTTTGTTAACAATCTCAAGTGTTGCGGATTTACTTTTATCCACAAACTCTTTCCAGTCGTTCACTTTCTTACTTCCTTTTGGTGATGACATAGTATATCCTTAAAATTTAATATTTAAGATATAATTTTAATACATTACACTCCCAACTGTCAAATGTATATGTAAAATGGTATCCGTTAATGAGTACAAAATACCCCGCTGATTTGACCCACCTTTATTCTTTTGCTAACCGGTTTAGGATAGCCTGTACTTCAAGGTCATCAGGGTTTAACTCCAAAGCCGCTCCCCACTCATTTTTCGCGGATACAGTATTCCCTAATGAATAATAACATACGCCAAGGTTTTTATGGACAAACGGGTTAAACGGGTTAATGCCCAGTGCTTCAATATACATCTCCGCAGCGGGTGACCATTTTTTTTGTGCGAATAAAATATCGCCAAGGAAAACATACGTCCCTCCGTGGTTAGGGTTACGTTCAATTGAGAACCTAACCCGTTTCTCTGCGTCTTCGAGATTACCGTTTACCGCCAAAACTTTTGCAAGTTTAAGTAAGACCACCGGATTTGCGGGTTCAAGTTCTTCCGCTGCGCGGTACTGCTGTTCCGCTGCGGGATAAAGTTTACGCAGGACAAACTTATCCCCCAGCCGCAGGTGTCCCCGGACATCCGTCCCACCGAGGTTCTCCGGTTCCTCTCCCGTCCCGGGTTTAGTATCCAGGAAGACAATTTTATCACCCGCTACACCAGGATGTTCCTGGAGTTTAGTTTTTTTTAGGTACTCCACCCATTGTGCTTCAAACCCTTCCTGTGTCACCCCAAGTACTGCAGGGAATGCCGCACGCATACCGGTAACTTTAGCTTTGAGTAATAACTCACCGATAATACCCGTAACGGTTGAGGTTTTTATCATATAGTCCACAGCATTAGCTACTTCAGCAAACGCTAATCCAACCTCATCCTGGTTCTTAAGTTTTACAAGCGACGGTGCCATCCGCTCAAACGAAATTAGTTCACCGGTTTTAACCGCTTTTGCGAGTTTGTCTTCATACGCATCCTGGAAGTACAAAGACTTCTCTGACCTCCACAAAGTATCGGTATACCGTGCGATACCTTCATGGAGCCACAGAGGACAGTTGTACCGGCTAAGACGGTTGACTACCATATGCGTATACTCATGTGCCAGGGTATCCATCCAGCGGTAACCGGTTAATGTAATCCTCGGTGAGCATAACATCAGGCGGTTAAACTTGCAGATCGCAATCGCGCCGGAATTTTCTACATCCTTTTCTGTGAGAGTTGACCGCAGAAGAAACTCAGTTTTCTCCGGGATAAACTCCACCAACACTTTATCATCGGGATAATAATTGAATACCTTACCAATATTTTTGTATACACTCTCCAGTGCATTAACTACATAGAGTTTAAGTACAGTATCACGTTTATCTAACCTCACAATAAAATGAGTGGTGGTAAGCTCTTCCATCCCGGAGGTAAGGCTCTCGAGTTTCTGGTAATACCCCAGAGTATCGTCATACACCGTAGTCCCGGGGAATAATGTTTTCGCATGGGTAAGGAGTTCACCCGCAGAACGGTAATTCCCGGAATAAAACTCAACTGCGGCATTAAGTTCATACACCTGCGCAGTAAGTTGTTTATCTGCTATAGTTTCCCTTATAGCATTAAGTTCACCGCATTCAAGTTGTTTATAAACTTCGTTAACAAATAATTCTTCATCCTGATGCGCTAAGCATTGGGTGGGAAGTAGGAATACCATAAGTGTGATGCACAACAAAATCATTCAGTCAGCCTCTTATAATACTCTTTTATTGTTTTCTCATATACCTGCGGATACTTTTGTTTCATAGCTTCCATAATATCCTGACGGAACTCTTTTGGAGGCAGATACTCCTCTTTCCCCGGGAGTTTCACCGTACCGGTTTTCGTCCCAGCCATCCCGCCGGTACCTTCACGGGACTGAATAATCTTTGTCCCTGGCTTTGTACCCGAATTCTGCATTGCCTGCTGCATCTGCCCGGCAGCCTGCTGTACCCCTTCTTTCCCCTGGTTAAGATGATACGCCGCTGTGCGTTCATTATCCCCACCCGCCCGGGGTTCACCCGCACCAAGTTTTCCTTCAGCTGACTCCATTGCCGTCATTGCGTTATTAAGCTCATCCATAACTTTATCATCCATCATTGCAGTACTTTTTGCGAGGTTACGCAGTTCATCACGGAATCCCGATGTTTTATCACGTAAACTCCGTTGCCGCCGGCTAAGATTTTCCAACCCTTTTTTATCATTATCATCCATCCCGGCCCCAGCTTTTTTTTCGAAGTTAGACAACCACTCAAGGATATCTATCTCCCCGGCGATAATATACGCGTATTCATCCACAATTTGTTTTGTTGCGTTATGCGTATCTGTTAGTTTAGACAGAATAATGGTATCACTACTCTTCTGTATCTCGGCAATCCCCGCGGATTCTGTACTAAACGCAGAATTGAACACGCGGTTACCATCCTCCAACCGTGAAAGTATTGACTTTAAATACTCAACACTCTTATTAATATTCTTGCTCATAAGTTCGTTATACACGTTCTGCATCAGCATAAACGCGTAGTTTAAGTCATTCACAGCACCCGCGTTTTGTTCCGGATACTTTGACCACACAGGGAAACTGGTTCTTAACCTCTGAGTATGCGTAATAACCTCCTTTTGTTTCTCCGCAAGACGGGAGAACATACTTTTTTGCAGTTCTTTCATATAATCCAACTGCTTATTCTCATACTGCGCAGTCTCGGTGATCAACTGATTTTGTTCATCAATAAGTTTGTCAAGCCCAGCCGCGAGTTTTTCCATCTTACCCGCGGTTTGCGACATTTCATTGTATACCGACGACTCCGCAGCTTTCTGCAGGTCGTCCAGCATCTTACTCATACTCTCGGCTAACTGTTTCGCTAATTGTAACGCGCGGCCATAATCCTTTTTCTCTAACGCATCCTGCAACTGTTCCCACAAAGACTTTGTTTTATTAAGATCAATATTTTTTATAGCATCCTGGTTCATAAACTCATCGGGTAATGACTCCGGCTGTTTCTGTAATACCTGCGCCATTTTGTCCATCATCTCACCGATTTTTTTCATCATTTCATCCAACTGCCTTTGTTTTTCATTATCCACCCGTGAGGAATCATCACCTAACTGCTGAGTTAAATCAGACGATACGTCGTTTAGCTCCCTCGCGGTATTCAGGAGATCCGCCATCCGCTGGTTCTCCATAACATCCTCCGCAAGGATTGACATTTTCTCAAGTTTTTCAACGATCTCATGCTGCACACTTTGTGTCCCCTGAGGATTACGCTCATCAATTTTTTTTAGGGCTTCATTCAACGGTTTCTCGAGTAACGATTTCAACCCGTTCTCCATTGCGCGATACTCGTTATACACCCGGCTGTCGGATAGCGGATCGTTATTCATACGGTCAAGTGTTTTACTTAATTGCGCGGTTAAGTCACGGATATCGGTTTTTACTTCAGACTGTCCACCCTTATCCTTCTGCCACAAAGGTGCGGTATCAGTTTCGGGCATGGCTTTAATAATCTCTTTAGTCACGAATTCCGCTGCCAACTGTTTTGCCAGCACATTCACCAGTTTTTCGTAGATATCATCAATTTCTTTCCCAATAAGTTTATGCTCATTTTCGTAACTAAACACCTCAACCTTTAACCGTTTAGACGACGCAACCTTTGGCCCGGTAACCGTATCATTATCCGTGAGCTCAAGCCAGTACTCTATAACATCCCCGGGTTTTATGCCCGTAGAAGCAAGTTTCCATACCCAGTCATCCACTTTCTCCAACGTTCCCGCAGGGAAGCCTGTGATCCTAGCCCTCAAAGTTTTTTCTTCAGGGTCACGTTCATTTTTATAAGCTAACACCACCGACTTTATCCCGTAATCATCTTTACAATGATAAAC
>Ga0265292_1002504_pt1 | contig 12634 bp, 17 predicted proteins | sample Munlanlewell296A_FD_189080 | JGI IMG/M metagenome (GOLD analysis project Ga0265292, IMG submission 189080) | Leachate microbial communities from a municipal landfill in Southern Ontario, Canada - Leachate well 296A | ecosystem: Engineered > Solid waste > Landfill > Unclassified | place: Canada...
GAAAATCGTATAGTCAGCTGTTTAACAAACGGCAAAATCAGCCCAAAAAGCTGATTGAGGTTGCAGCGTGAAAACCGGACATTTTCATTTTGCCGAAAACCGGACATTTTCATTTTGCCTTGACACAGCTCTGATTTATTCTTTCCGTTCAAATGCCCTGCCGCCTATGAGCACAAATACTACCGATGTAAAAACGATAACCATTAAGCTTGTTAAGATGGAAAAATCAGGGCCCATTTGTCCTGTTTCGGCAGGCAACAAGACGTGCTTTATTGCATCAATTCCGTATGTGAGCGGGTTCAGCTTTGCGACTATTTGAAGTATCGCTGGAAGAAGCTTTACCGGATACATTGCTCCTGAGAGGAAGAACATCGGCATGATGATGAAGTTCATGATAACGCTAAAGCTCTCATAACTGTCATAGAACGTTGCAATCACTATTCCAAAAGACGATATGCAGAAAGCAAGAGAGGCGCAGATAAAAATGGCGGCTATAATCTGCAAAACACCGAGATGAAAACCCAGAAACGGGAAAAGGGCGAGAATAATGACTGCCTGAATAGTGGATATGATTGTGCCGCTCAATGCCTTGCCGATGACTATGGATAACCTTGATACCGGCGCCACAAGGATTTCCTTCATAAATCCGAATTCCTTGTCCCATATGATGGAGATCGAGGAAAAGATTGCACTGAAGAGAATGGTCATGCCGATAATTCCGGGGAAGATAAACTGGGTATAGGAGACGCCGGCACTGCCGGGGACGAGGCGCGACATACCTGAACCGACGATGAAGAGCCAAAGCAATGGACGGGCTATCGCAGAGAAAAGACGGCTTTTCTCCCGTATGAATTTCTTAAATTCCCGTGCAACGATAACGTAGATAGCGTTAAATTCCATATAAACCTCAATTGTAATCCTTCAGTTACGGGTTTAATCCCCTCCTTTGCAAGGAGGGGTAGGGGTGGTTGATATTATTTTTCATAAACCCCTCCAACCTCCCCTTGCAAAGGGGAGGATTTTTAGTCAATGTTTTCTCCTGTATGCCCTTATCGACTCCCTCACTGAATCGCCTGAATTTATCTCTTCATCTCTTATAGTCTTTCCGGTCAGTTTCAGAAATACGTCATTCAATGTGGGCCGCTGTACTTTAACCGACAATACCTTATCTCCCAGAGATCTTATCAACTCGGGAATGCAGGTATCTCCTCTGTTGCATGTCATATACAGTTCGTTCCCTTTTTCTGCAACGTCGAGCTTCAGAAGATTCTCTATCTCTTTTCGGGCTGTCAGATTATCAGTCGTGGTTATCGAGACAACATCGCCGCCTACGGTCTTTTTTAATTCATCAGGAGTGCCTGAGACAATAATCCTTCCGTTGTCGATGATGGCAATTCTGTCGCATACCTCCGCCTCTTCCATATAATGCGTGGTCATAAAAATGGTCACCTTATGCCGGCGCGGCAACTCCGTTATGAATTCCCACAGGTTTGCCCTGCTCTGCGGGTCGAGTCCGAGAGTGGGTTCGTCAAGAAATAGCACCCTCGGCCTGTGGATCAGCCCTCTTGCCACCTCGAGCCTCCTCTTCATGCCTCCGGAGAATTTCTTGACGAGATCATCTTTCCTGTCATTAAGATCGACAAACATCAGGGCTTCATGTATCCGCTCCTTCATCTCACTTTTGGGCACATTATACAACCGGGCATGAAACATGAGGTTTTCGTAGGCGGTGAGGTCTTTGTCGAGGGTTGAATCCTGAAAGACTATGCCTATGGCCTTTCTTACTTCGGAGGGTTCGCCCATGCAGTCATGTCCGGCGATAGATGCATTTCCTGAAGTAGGAGAAAGTAGCGTGCAGAGGATGTTTATGGTTGTAGTCTTTCCGGCTCCGTTGGGGCCGAGGAAACCGAAGATGGTCCCTTCATCAACATCAAAGGAAATATCATCAACTGCGGTAATATTTCCGAACTTCTTTACAAGATGGTCTACTTTAATAATAGGCACATAAAAAGTTTAACATGTATTTATGCTTTCTTCACATTTTACGTTCCTGAATGTTACATAAACGGCAGGGTAGATGCGATGAAAAGGTCTTGTAGCGACACCTTAATGTACCTTAATGCAGTACTATGGCCTTTTTCTGAAAGACACAGCAGGTTATATCCTCATTTATGTGTTCGGAATATAGTCTTTTGTCGCATTAGAAGACGTTTTCATCGCATCAGCCCTGCCGTTTGTAATAAGTTTTTGCAATTAGCGAGTAAAAGCGGAGCGTCTTAACATTTCTTTTTACGAGTTCCCGACTCTTTATAGTTTGTTCTTCAGGTGGGAACTCCCATTTTCGGAAAGATGAAAAGAACGGCAACCAGCCATACTACCAATACGACGGCTCCTAAAATCCAGTCCCAATTCATAGTTCTATCCCTCTTGTTTCATCAGTTGTATAAGATGAAAGGCAGATATGATAAAAAACCATTTAGAACGCGACAAAAGATAATCCATATTCACCTGACGGCACTTTTCACCTGATGTGCCTTTTAGATAAATGCATATCGAACAGTGATAATAGTGCATTAAGGAGTCGCCTAAAAGCTTTTTTATCATATCTGCCTTTCAAATTGAGAATCTGTTTTGCAACATTTACTAATGAGTTCATAAGTAAGGACACCTTTAAACACCCTCCCCTTTATCCCCTCCCCTCAAGGGAGGGGCGATTCTTAAGTCCCCTCTCCCTTGAGGGGAGAGGGCAAGGGTGAGGGTGTGTGGCTTTACTTATGAACTCCTTAGTAGGTTACTTCTTATCTATCAATGCCTTCATTGCATTTGCATCTCTGTAACCTGTTGATACCCTGCCGTCAGGGAGCACCAGTGCAGGCGCGCCTGTGATGCCGAGTTTCTCCGTAAGTTTTACATTCTCATCAACCACGGAAGTCTTGCACTTTGGAGAGGGCAAAGGTTTTTTCTCATAGGCGTCTTCAAGAAGTTTTATGCTTTTCTCACAGACGATAGTTTTTGATTTTTCATACGCCCCAGGGTGCATTTTCAATGGAGACATCTTGATATAAAAGACGACGTCTTTTCTCTCTGCTACAAGCTTCTTCATCTCCTGATGAAGTTTTGCGCAGTAGGGTCATTCAGGGTCGTCGAAAACAATGAGCCTGTTTTTTGCATTTTTATCGCCGAGCACAAGCGCGTCCTTCAGAGGTATCTTTGATACATCTACTTTATTCAATTCCGAGAGGCTGTCCCGGGTCAGATTCTTTTTCCCCTGGATGGAAATAAGCGATCCGGAAAAGATGTTCTTTTTGGGAAGGTCGATATAAACCGGAATTTTCTTGCCTTTTGTTTCGATGTCTATTTCCCAGAGATATTTTACAGGCCCTGTTTTTACATTCAGGACTTTGACGTCCGGGTCAAAGGTTTTGAGCAATGCCTGTGCCTCGTCTTTTTTAAGAGTGTGGCATTTAAAGCAATTCCGGTCTTTTTGTGGAAAACCATATGATGCCGATAATAAACATAGAACGGTCAATAAAATAACGGTAAAATAAATTCTTTTCATTCAGCGACTCCCGATATATTTATACTACCATAAAAATATTTGTATGCGTATGACACTAATGCTATTATATTTCCATGAATGACAAAGAAAACGGCAAGGAAATGCTATTGGATATTCTAACTGCCGATGGTTTGCTGAATGCCGTGCAGGTCCAGCTTATCAGTTCAAAAGAGGCTTTGCTGAGATCAAAGCTTTTGAAAGCAAGGACTCAGGGACAGCGTCGTCATGCCGGCGAACCGTCTGTAGTGACCCTCATTGATATTATTGAATCGCTGAAAATTACGTCGCCGGGCGCTGAAGGCAAGCTTCTGACCGCGGAAATCATAATGATGACGGTGGCAAACCACCTGAATAAACCTTTTCTGAAAATCGATCCATTGAAGCTTGACTATGAAGTCGTTACACAGGTCATATCTAAACCTTATGCAATAAAACATCAGATAGTGCCCATAGCTTTGTCCGACAACGTACTGACGGTTGCTACGGCAGACCCTTTTGACAGGGAAGCGGTTGACTGGATTCAGAGGAGCGCCGGATACAAGGTCGATATTGTTGTAACAACTAAGGCGGATATCCTCAAAATAATTGCGGAATTCTTCGGGTTCAAATCCGCGATTACCTCTGCGAACAAAGAGATCGGTTCAAAGACGGACTTTGCTAACCTTGAACAGTTCGTCAATCTTAAATCCATCAGTGAACTTGAGGCGACCGACCAGCATATCGTAAACGCCGTAGAATATATGCTCCACTATGCATATTCAAGCAGGGCTTCGGATATACATATCGAGCCGAAAAGGGACTTTAGCCTTATACGGTTCAGGATAGACGGCATCCTCCACAATATCCATAAGGTCCCAAAGGCCGTCCATCCTCCGATTATATCGAGAATTAAAATGCTTGCGAGGATGGATATTGCGGAGAAAAGGCGTCCGCAGGACGGAAGGATCAAGACGGCGCACGAGGGAAAAGAAGTGGAACTCAGAATATCAACTCTGCCTGTGGCCTTCGGGGAAAAAGTCGTCATGCGAATCTTCGATCCCGTTATTCTGATGAAGGAGATAGAGGATATCGGATTTTTCCAGAAAGAAATGCAGCTTGTGAAAAATTTCATAACTAACACAAACGGCATTATCCTCTCCACCGGACCGACGGGAAGCGGCAAGACCACGACCCTTTATTCCCTGCTCAAGATATTATCTACATCCGAAGTTAATGTATCAACCATTGAGGACCCTATAGAAATGGTATATGAGGGTTTTAACCAGACCGCCGTGCATCCCCAGATTGATCTTACCTTTGCAAATTGTTTAAGAACTCTCCTGAGGCAGGACCCCGATATACTCATGGTCGGGGAGATCAGGGACCTCGAGACTGCGGAAAATGCGATCCAGGCGTCGCTTACGGGTCATCTCGTTCTCTCGACGCTGCATACTAATGACGCGCCAAGCTCGATTACCCGGTTGATAGACCTGGGCGTCCAGCCCTTCCTTATCAATGCGACGATCATAGGCGTTATTGCACAAAGGCTGGTTAGAAAAGTCTGCATGCACTGTAAGGAAGAATATAATCTTACCAAAGATGAATGCTATATCCTGAAGCTTGATTATGAGAAAGTAAAGAATTATAAGGTATCAATCGGCAGAGGCTGTGAAGAGTGCAGGAGCACGGGATATCTTGGAAGAACGGGGATATTCGAGGTTATGGAGATCGACGAAAAAATACGCGAACAAATTCACGAAAAGGCGTCGCCCCTGACCATTAAAAAAACGGCCCAGGCACAGGGCATGAACACGCTCAGGGAAAACGCCATCAAGAAACTGCTCCAGGGGATAACCACCGTAGATGAAGTCATCAGGGTAACGGGGTTGTCTTATTAACTAAAGGGAGGCTGAACATGAAAGTCCTTGCATTTAACGGGAGTCCGAGGAAAAAAGGCAATACCTACCAGGCCATTCAGACGGTTTTTGAAGCGCTGAAAAAAGAAGGCATCAGGACCGAGCTTATCCAGCTTGGCGGCGCAAACATCAGCGGGTGCAGGGCTTGTTACAAATGCTTCGATAAGAAAAACAACAAGTGCATTCAGGATGACGCGTTTAATATGTTTATGGAGAAAATGATAGAGGCTGACGCTATTATTATCGGGTCCCCGACCTATTTTGCGAATGTTTCTACGGAAGTAAAAGCCCTGATCGACAGGGCAGGTCTTGTCGCCATTGCCAATGATTATCTCTTCAAAAGGAAAGTCGGAGCAGCGGTTGTGGCCGTAAGAAGGGCAGGAGGCACGGACGTCTACTCGGCGATCAATTACTTTTTCGGCATCAACCACATGATCATACCCGGGTCATCTTACTGGAACCTGGCCTTTGGCAGAGACCCCGGAGATATGCAGAATGATAAGGAAGGTTTGTCTACTCTAAGAGATCTGGCGGAGAACATGGCCTGGCTGATGGAGAAGCTGTACGGATGATATTATATTATTTAAAAAAGGCCCGCAGTGAGTGCATAGACACTACAAACTTGCGACGATGTTCGCGGCGTCAGAGAAGGCAGATTGAGAACTGATTGGAGCATTCCCGCTGCCGAACTTCTTCAGCAACTGCAAACAACTCCACTCTTTCATACGCAAGTTTATGGTGACTTTCGGTCTTCTGAGTTCCGTGTTTGACTATCTCACCTTTTGAGTACTGTTTTTCATCTTGCATGCCTCACCGGAGGAATTCAGGGCCGGCTGGTTTTTGGAATCAGTCATCTCAGCGTCATTAGTTGTGCTCGTTGTTCGCACAAGGATGCCCTTCTTTAAGAGCATTCCCGGGAAATATCTGTTGACGGCAACACTGCTGGTCATCTGCGTTACACTTGTTTTGCCTTTCACTGAAATTGGAGGAAGGCTTTTTAGCTTTACAACATTGCCAATTTCTTTTCTTGTATTAATGGCAGTAATCGTGATTCTGTATATTGTCTCTGCCGAAGTGTTGAAAAAGGCATTTTACAAAAAGGTGAGATTTTAAAAATAATTGTGAATATTGTAAATAGAGTCTGTCCATAAATTCAGGTTTTGTCATCCTCCGGCTTGACCGGGGGATCCAGTCCCGAAAGCTTTCGGGATTGAAAAGACTGGATTCTCACCTCGGCGAGTCGCTGAAGTGACCCGCCTTCACGAGAATGACAACCCGAGGTATTTACTTGCCGAAGTAATAGCAAGGTATGGACATATATCCAGCCCGGTGCTGTTGCTGATATGGACAGTGTAACTGCGGTTGACGGTGTACTTGTTGCTCCACAATTTATTATGAGAGAGACATTTGACGGAGCAGTGGTATCAGTTGATATTTCGATAATATTGTTCGTCTCATCAGTTCCGCGACTGTATTGTCTGCATCAATCACCGCAATAATATACTTGTCTGAAATCGTTATACCGGAATCGACGCTTCGCCCTGTCGCAAGCTGAAGATATTAGATTGCGCTGTTCACCTGCAAGGTCGCATAGGGAGCATACGATGAAAAATGATGATTTGCATTTGTAATATTGTGTTTCTGTGGAAACTGGTCAATTAGGGTGCTTATCGTTTACTTATACTCATATTTCAAGACCTGACCCTATAGTCTTATGGTGCATTAAAAAAGCCATACATCTTCGATAACATAGGACAGGATCTTCTTTCCACTCTTCGTGATACTCTTAACGTTTCAGATCGTGCTGATTTCTGCTTAGGCTATTTCAATCTCTGGGGATGGAACGTAAAAGGACTTTGTTGTCGTATTTTCAGGTATACTATATTTTATTTAGTTATGCGTTATTTGGATTTTTTAAATGACAAAAGAACAGAAATTTTATAATGCACTGAGAGACATATTTATTGGCGCAAAGGTTGAGGGTGAATCCGGATACATCAACCTGATGCGGACCAAGTCTCGTTACTATGAAAAAGGCGTATTTCCGAAGCTCCGTGAAGATATAGAAAAGGCATTGAAGCTGTTTCCTCATTTACGTGATGAACTTTTCGACAAGCTTTACACTTTCTTTTACCGTTATTTCAGTGAGAGCGGTTCAATCTATTTCCGTTATACGCCATTGCATCAGAATGTCTATGAGAAGGTATATACCGACGATAAAGACGTAATGCTTTTCTATAAAACGCACATGCTCTACTATGTAAAAACTGACTGCTTATTCAAAAGCCTTGAGGTAGAGATAGATGGGCAGAAATTCTTCTTTGATGTTTCTACCCTCGAACATAAGAAGGCAAATGAAAAACGCGATATTATCTATTCGCTGAAGGATACAAGAAAAGACGGCACTATCGTCTTTTCTGTGGCTCACTCGGAGAAGGGAAGGAAGACCAGGGTTGACGACATTTTCAAGACATTGAAGAAAAGTGGGGTCAAACTCAATGAAGAGCTTCTTGATCGTGCATTCCGGGTATTCGAGCGGCAGAGCGAAGTTGATTACTTCATTAATAAGAATGCCAAGGCTTTTCTGGAAGAACAGTTTAAGCTGTGGCTCTATCAGTATGTCTTTTCCGGTGAGAGCGAATGGACAGAGACCCGCATCAAGCAGCTTCAGACGTTGAAGGATATCGCTGCTTACGGCAACAGGTTATGTCTTGGACTTCTTCGCTGGTTCCGGTACTACCGGATTCGGTTGAATTTGCCGACGGCGAGATAGTAGACTTGAAGAATCCGGACTATAAACTTATTAAACCCTTGATATGGTGGTGAGTATGGCAAAATTGGATAGTATCAAAAAGATAATCAATGATCACAGACAGGAACTAAAGGAAAGATTCAAGATCACAGAAATCGGGATATTCGGTTCTTACGTGAGGGGAGAACAGAAGAGAAGAAGCGACATTGATATCCTCGTTGAGTTTGGAGAGCCCGTCAGCCTGCTCGACCTTGTTGGGGCTGAGAATTATATTTCCGACCTGATAAGAACAAAGGTTGATCTTGTTCCCAAAAAAGATGTAAGGCCTGAACTGAAAGAAAGAATTCTGAATGAGGTGGTTTATATTTGAAACGTGATATCTCGCTCTATGTAAAGGATATTTTAGCAGCGATGGAAAAGGCCGAGAAATTCGTCGAATCCATGAGTTATGAGGATTTTCTCATAGATGAGAAGACAAATTTTGCTGTTCTCAGGTGTATAGAAATCATAGGCGAAGCAACAAAAAACATCCCTGACATTATTCGGGAGAAATATAAGGAAATCCCATGGCGCGATATGGCGGGCATGAGAGATAAAGTGAGCCACTTCTATTTCGGGATAGATTTCGAAAAGGTATGGCTTGTGGTCAAGAAAGACATCCCCCGGCTGAAACCCCTCATTGAAAAGGTACTGGCTGAACTTTCGCCTGAAAAGCGTGAAGATAACACTTGAAGATATTATGATGACCTGAGTTCTTACCCATCGTGACGACCTGATTGAACATTTTAAGACACTCCTGAATGAGTTTAACGCATCGAACAGCGACCTATTTATCCACATTAGAGAGCTTCGGGAATATGCAGAAGCCAAACGGAACAATCCTTCACTCTTTAAAGACCGCGAGATAACAGTCTTTTATTACCGTTCGGACAATCTCAGCGATGATCAGAAAGAAAAGATCATTGATTTCAGAAACTATGACAACGGGGGTAAATGGTATATTCTGCTGGATGAAGCACACAAAGGAGATAAAGAGGATTCAAAGCGGCAGCACATTTATTCCATCCTTTCAAGGAATGGATTTCTCTTCAACTTCTCAGCTACGTTTACCGATTCACGTGACATTGTAACAACTGCCCTCAATTTCAATCTCTCCGAATTTATTAGGACCGGATACGGGAAACATATTTCGGTCCTCGATCAGGAGATGCGCGCTTTTAAGGATGATGAGGATTTTCATTTCGGGTTCGGCAACGTCCTCAGTAAATGCCTTTACTTCGTATCCCCTTTACCTGAGGAGGGTAGAAAGCAACACGGCGCCAAGTCGCGGTATAGGAAACTTGCTGAAGATATGCAGGCCGGGTGAGCCCGCTTCGATAAATACACGCGGAAAAGAGATCTTAGGGAAACCGGTGAACCTGTGGGGAAAAAGAAAGCAAGCAAAGATGCATTGAAGTTCGTCGTTCAGAAGCATAACTCTTCACATCTGCATCATGATTTCCGAATTATTGGGCTGACTCGTTAGGAATATCGTTAAGAGTCTTCAGGCGCTCTCATAAAAAAACAGAAGTCTGTTCGACACCCGGCAAAGCCGTTATTAAAATTAACAAGCGGGGTCCCGGTCATAGGGAACCCCGCCTATATTCTTGTTCTTTATGCGAGAATTTTTTTACTAAAATCTCACGCCGAGGCCGAGCCCGTAAATAAACCGACCGTCGCTTTTAAAGGATTCCGCAACGGGGAACACATATTGGGCCAGCGCGCGAATGAAGGTGGTTTCATTGATAAAGATTTTCACCCCGGCTTCAGGCCCGGCTCCCCACTGGTCCTCAATCCCGTCGCCATAGCTATAACCCATACTCGCCCCGATTAACGGCTGTACGCGGCCTAAATTGAAATGGTAGTCGATGGCAAGAGCTGTTGCGCCGTCCCAGGAGCTGTCCTCACGACCGTTGAGACCAATGTCCTGTCGGAGGGATCCCTCAAAATTATTTGTGAAGAAATACCCAAAACTCAATGACGTTGTAAAATCAGTACGCCTGAGACTATGATCGCTTGAGCCGGATCCCGAAAGAGTGAATTCGCGGTCTCCTTTATGGAAACCATAGGTCGGCTGTTCAGCGAATACGAATGCCGGCAATAAAAGTAATGCGACAACAACGATACACACTTTGGCAATCAGAGGCACTTTGTTATTCATCATAATCAATCTCCTTAACTTTTGATTTTCATTTTAATCGCACGAGTTTGCACCAAGAGAAATCTTTTTTGTTCTTCTTCCATGCCCGGTGCGGTCTGTCCTCGACCCGGTACCAAGAATTTGCTTTTTCGGAATTACCCGTTTCACCTCCTCGATTGTTAATTTGGGCGCCATAGGTCGTGCCCGCAAAGAGACAAAGCCTCATAAGCGTTATGCTCTCCACTGTTAGTGCTCGAATTCTGAATCCTTCTTCACAGGGATAGACCTTTCGGCGCTATCCCTGTGAAGAAGGAGGGCTATCAATTTAATTGTAGCATCATAAAAGAAATTGTCAATAGGCCTCATACCGCACGGATGTCTATCCATTGGCTGTATTGTACATTTTAATACATATAAAAAGAAGTTGACAAGCGATAAATATTTTGATAAAAAAATAAATATGAATTATAAAAACAAAACAAAAGAGCAACTTATAAATGAATCAGCAGAACTGCATCGGCGTATTGAGGATTTGGAAGCAGAAACAACCAAACGCGAGAAGGCAGAGTTTATTAGTAATGTCTATCTTGTTGATCACAAGAGAAGAATCTTCATATTGGATAATAATAAATGAGCCAAGGGATGAAAAATAACCCCATCAGTATCCTGCTCGTAGAAGACAATCCCAGAGACGTCGCTTTGTTAAAGGAAATGCTTAGCGAGGTAAATACGGTTCAGTTTGAGTTGACCCACTGTAATATGCTAAGCAGTGCACTGACATTGCTGAGCAAAGAGAGCTTTGGAATCATTTTACTGGACCTTTCACTTCCGGATGGAAATGGGCTTGATACGGTCGTACGCACGCATGCTGCTGTGCCGAATGTCCCCATTGTGGTGATGAGCGGTTTGGGTGATGAAGAGCTTGCAGTCCGGGCATTACATGAAGGTGCACAGGACTACTTAGTGAAGGATCAAGTTGACAGCAACCTTTTGATTAGGGCAATAAGATACGCTATTGAGCGCAAGCAGGCGGAAGATGCCCTGCGAAAAGCACACGATAAGCTTGAGTTACGTGTTCAGGAACGGACTGCAGAGTTGATGAGCACAAACGAGCGACTCTCGCAGGAAATAGAGGACCGCAAGCAGGCGGCAAACTCACTCAGGGAAGCGCTTACGATAATCAAGCAATTAAAAAACGAATTGCATGAGGAGAATATCTACCTTAAGGAAGAATTTAATCTATTGCACTCACACGAGGACATCGTAGGCAACAGTGAAGCGATCAGGACCGTTTTGAAGCAGATAGAACAAGTGGCGCCGACAGACTCGACGGTTTTGATCCAGGGGGAGACGGGCACCGGAAAGGAATTGGTCGCAAATGCTATCCATGGCCTGAGTTCCCGCAAGGGCCGGCTTATTATTAAAGTCAACTGTGCGGCCTTGCCGCCGACCCTCATCGAAAGTGAACTGTTCGGCCGCGAGAAGGGTGCTTTTACCGGCTCACTGTCAAAGCAAATAGGCCGTTTTGAGCTTGCGGACGCTTCAACGATTTTCCTGGATGAGATCGACACCCTGCCGCTGGAACTCCAGACCAAGCTGCTTCGGGTACTGGAGAGCGGCGAGTTTGAGCGTCTGGGCAGCCCCCGGACCGTGAAGGTCGACGTCAGAATCATTTCCGCGACGAACCGCGATCTTGCCAGGTTTGTCAGCGAGGGCGGGTTCCGGGAAGACCTTTACTACCGTTTGAACGTTTTTCAGATTACCGTGCCGCCTCTTCGTGAGCGTCGGGAGGACATATTGCCGCTTGTATGGTCTTTTGTGCAGGAGTTCAGCAAGAGGATGGGCAAGAGGATCGAATCAATACCGCAGAAGGGCGTTGAAGCCCTGCAAGCCTATCCCTGGCCGGGCAACGTAAGGGAACTTAGGAATGTTACCGAGCGTGCGATGATCATCACCACCGGACCTGTGCTGCATCTGGATGTACCAAAGATTGCGCAGTCAGGTGCAGGTGCAGACCAGTCCGGGACTCTCGAAGAGGTTGAGAAACGGCACATTATCGAGGCTCTGAACGCCACCGGATGGCGGGTAAGCGGCAAGGACGGTGCAGCAGAGATTTTAGGCATCAATCCAAAGACGCTTGAATCGATGATGAAAAAACTGGGCATCGAAAGAAGTAAGAAAAATACCTGATATATCAGGAGACTCCTGATATATCAGAAGTCGGCGCCTTTCACAGTATCATTCCCTCA
>Ga0265292_1002505_pt1 | contig 12633 bp, 8 predicted proteins | sample Munlanlewell296A_FD_189080 | JGI IMG/M metagenome (GOLD analysis project Ga0265292, IMG submission 189080) | Leachate microbial communities from a municipal landfill in Southern Ontario, Canada - Leachate well 296A | ecosystem: Engineered > Solid waste > Landfill > Unclassified | place: Canada...
CATGCAATTGAGCGACGGCAGTACCATCATGATCGACCAGCAGACGATATCGCTCGAAGACCAAGCCTCCACGACCATCCACGAATCCTATCAATTCAAATCCACCCCCCAAGAGCCCGTGACCGTATTCATCTCACTCACCGATCGCCATCAAGAGCTCCATTTCGTATTACCGAGTAGAGAATAATCTATGTCCGCATCTGCCTCACACAAAAAGATCACCGCGCTCATCCCGTGCTACAACGAAGAATCCGGCATTTGCCAGGTGATCAAGAGCTTCCCTCGTGAGAAGTTGGCAAGTCAAGGCTACGATCTCGAGATCCTCGTGATCGACAACAATTCGACCGACGCCACCGCCGAGGTCGCTGTCCGATGCGGCGCCCGCGTGATCCACGAGCCCAAGAAGGGCAAGGGTAACGCCATCCGCACCGGCTTTTGGAGTATCTCCGCCGACACCGACTACGTCGTGATGCTCGATGGCGATGATACGTACCGACCCGAAGAGGTCTTGCGACTCGTAGAAATCTTGGATTCAGGATTTGGCTCGGTCGCGATCGGTTCGCGCCTCGCCGGCCACATCACCGAAGGTTCGATGAATTTCTTCAATAGAGTAGGGAACTGGGGCTTCTCAATGCTGGTCCGCAATTTTTACAATGTAAATGTCACCGACGTGCTCACCGGCTACTTCGCCTGGACACGCGAAGCGATCGAGCGCTTGCGCCCGCACCTCGAGTCTGAGGGCTTCGCCATAGAGATGGAAATGATCACCAAGATGGCCCGCCTCGATGAGAAGATCTACTGCGTCCCGATCAGTTATCATTCCCGCGCCGGCGAATCAAACCTGCATCCTGTCTATGACGGTACGCGCATTCTCCGGATGTTTGCCAAAAACTTCTTCTGGAAACCTCGAGAAGCCAAGAAACAACGCATCGCATTTGTCTCCGATGCGGTCATGCCGTGGCACAAGGGCGGCAAGGAGAAGCGCCTCTATGAGATATCCAAACGTCTCGTGCGCGAAAGCCGTGAGGTCCATATCTATACCATGAAGTGGTGGGATGGTCCGTCGATCATCCAAGAAGAGGGTGTGTACTATCACGCGCTTTGCAAGCAATATCCGCTCTATACCGCCGACGGCCGCCGCTCAATCTATCAGGCGCTCATGTTTAGTCTCGCAGTGTTCAAGTTGCTCTTCGCACGCTTCGATGTACTCGATGTCGATCATATGCCATTCTTCCCGCTCTTTAGCACCCGTATCGTCACGTGGCTTCGCGGCAAGCGACTCTATGCCACCTGGCACGAGGTCTGGGGCCGTGAATATTGGATGGAATATCTCCGCGGATCGGCGGGGATCTTCGGATATGTCATCGAAGAGCTGTCGTTTATGATGCCCGATGTGATCATCTCCAATTCTACGCACACGACTGTGCGCTTGCGTGCGGCTGGCTTCAATCGAGAGATCAAGACAATCCCTCTCGGGGTGGATCTGGAAGGTGTATACAGTGCCGATATTTCTTCTGAATGGAGCGATGTGATCTTCGTCGGTCGGCTCTTGAGTCACAAGAATGCCGATGTGCTCGTGCGAGCGATCGCGATCGTGAAGAAGGTCAAACCAATGATCAAGACACTGATCATCGGCGATGGACCCGAAAAGTCGCGCGTACAGATGCTCATCGACGAGCTCGGTTTGCACACCAATGTACATGTATTGAGTCATGTCGAAGATCATGCGGATCTCTATAGTCTGATGAAGGCCTCCAAGATGCTCGTGCTCCCATCCGTCCGCGAGGGATTCGGCCTCGTCGCCGTCGAAGCCAACGCCGCTGGTATCCCGGTGATCACCACATCGCACGAAGACAATGCCGCCAAGGATCTGATCCACGAAGGCATCAACGGCCTCCTCTCCGAAGCGGACCCCGAGAGCGTCGCCGAGAAAATCCTCGAAGTATTGGAGACCCGCCAGGGCATGAAGCCTGGGTGGAAGATTGAGCAGTATGATTGGCAAACCGTCACGAAGAAACTCGAGCAGGCGTTTAGTTAATTTCTTATGAAAAAGATCATTGTTACAACAAGCTGGGATGATGGTCATCAGTGTGATATTAGATTGGCCAATCTCCTCAAGAAATACTCCATCAAGGGGACTTTTTATATTTCACCCAAAGATCGCGAGCTTGCCGTGAAGGATCGTCTCACTGATGCGCAGATAGTTGACCTCGGGCAAGATTTTGAGATCGGTGCACATACTATGACCCATCCACGACTGACGCAAGTCGATGATAAGACCGCACGACAAGAAATAGTCGGGTCCAAGGAATATCTGGAAAATATATTACACAAGCCAGTCACTTCTTTTTGCTACCCCGGCGGGCAGTATACTAAAGTGCATGCACAAATCGCACGCGAAGCAGGCTTCAAACTCGCACGTACGGTCAAACGATTTGCTACAATATTGGCAAACGATCCTTTCGCACTACCTACTACGATACATGCATATCGTCATTGGTCGGACGCTTTACCTATCTTGCGTGCGGTCGGGATCAGACGATTTTTCAGATGTTACCTTAATTGGGATGATCTCGCGATAGTATTGTTTGAGAGGGCTCGCACCGAGGGAGGTGTCTTCCACTTATGGGGACATTCGTGGGAAATCGAGAAGAATGATGATTGGGATCGACTCGAACGAGTGTTTGATTACATAGTCCAAGATCCAAATATTCAATATCTCACCAACAGTGAACTGATATGACAAAAAAGAAAATACTCTTTGTATCGCCTTATTTCAAACCCCACACAGGTGGGCTTGAGAATTATGTCTCAAATATTGAAAAAGGACTACGTGATCTTGACTGGGAGACGGTGGTCGTCACCAGTAATGAGAAGGGAAGGGGATTCCAAGAAGAGATCATTGATGGGGTGAAGGTGTATCGCTTGCCGACGTTGTTCAAGATCTCGAACACTCCCATTAATCCACTTTGGTATTTTTATCTCAAAAAGATTCTAAAAAATGAAAAACCCGATATTATAAATGGACATGCGCCCGTGCCGTTTATTTCAGATATGGCGGCTCTTGCGTCGGGCACTATCCCGTTTGTCCTCACGTATCATGCCGGATCGATGAAAAAGGGTAAACTCATTTTCGATGTCATCATATGGCTTTATGAGCATATCCTACTCACTTATACCGCAAGTAAGGCGGAGAGGATCATTTGCCCATCACAGTTTGTGATTGATACGGTATTGAAGAGATTCAAACAAAAAGCGACAGTGATCACTCCGGGGGTCGATACTTCACTTTTCAAACCTGCAGAAGGTAATGGTGGAGAGAAGAATACCGTATTGTTTATCGCGCGCTTTGCCAACATGTACAAAATGAAAGGGCTCTATAATCTCATTGAGGCAGTAAAGACATTACCCCAGGTTACACTCAAGGTGATCGGCGAACCGATTTTCACCGACGCAAAGAACGTTGTCTTTCTTGGTACGAAGTCAATCCAAGAAACGGTCCGAGAGATGCAGAATTGTACGTTACTAGCTCTTCCGTCTCTTGCCCACTACGAAAGTTTCGGTATGGTCCTCATAGAAGCGATGGCATGCAAAAAGCCGGTCATAGGGACGATGATCGGCGGCATTCCGGAAGTCATAGAAAACAGGGTCGATGGTATTTTGGTACCCTCGGGTGATATCCCTGCACTTACTTCCGCAATAGAAAGTATTATGAATCATCCGGAGTTTGCGGAATCGCTTGCTGAGAGGGGTTTTGAAAAGGTGGCTGTAAAGTACACTTGGCAAAAGAAGGTCGAAGAAACAAATGAGGAGTTCTCAAGGCTCGTGGGTGCCAAGCAATAATGATTGATTATGAAAATTACCATACTAACTTCTGGGAATATTCGTAGTAACTTTGCTTACCGTGCTCTTGTATTGGCGCGCGAACTTCGTAAGATTGGTCACAATGTGTCAGTCATCGCGCCGAGTGCCGATAAATATAATAATTTTACTGCAGAAAAAATTGATGAAATGGATGGGGTGAAAATACATCAGCCCTTTCAATTTAAGACAAAGCGACTGGAGATTAATCTCGTCCCCTACATGCTCGGAGCCACGTATCAAGTGCTCAAAGAAAGACCCGACCTTGTCTACATTTATAAACCAACACCCGTAAGTGTCGTGGGTCTTTTTGCGAAACTTTTCTATAAAACAAAAGTAGTGCTTGATATGGATGATCTAGGTAGTGAAGTTATGAAAATAGAAGGTCACCCATTGTATCAACAGAAGCTTGTGGAATGGTGTGAAAAGTTATCTGCGAAATATGCGGATCGAATTGTCGTTACCTCGACTTATCTTTTTGACATGTATCGTAAACAGTTTCCGAACAAACCAATCTACATTATGCCAAATGGTGTCGAATCGAATTGGTTTACTCCAGTTATTCCAATGACGAATACAAAGAGGATCGTGTTTATGGGGTCAATCAATCGAAAGAATATCTTGGAACCTCTCTTTGAGAGTTTGCCTGATATTATAAAGAAGCACCCAAATGTCGAAATTGAAATAATCGGAGATGGGCAATGTTTGTCGTATTTCAAGGAGAAGGCGGTGACGTTGGATATCTCAAGGAACATTACGTTTACTGGGTGGCTAAAGATAGAAGAGGCACAACTACATCTTCATGTGGGAGATGTTGGGTACGGCTACATGCCAAATGAGGTCACTATAAAGGCGGCGAGTAACATGAAGGTTCCACAATATATGGCTCGCGGAGCGGTGCCGTTGGTAAGTGATGTGGGCGATCTTCCCGCTACTGTCGATTTTGGAAATGCGGGGTATGTAGCTAAGGCAGATAATCCTAAGGAACTAAGTTCTGTACTCCTCTCCGCTCTTGAAGATATTGAAAGGGGAGAAAAAGCAAAGTGCGCACGTGAATTTTCTCAGGACAATCTTGATTGGGGAAAACTGGTAATCAACTTTGATATGTGGTTGCAGAATAAAAATATGGCTGAAAAAGATCATAAGCAAAGGGTATACATCATTGCTTCACAAATACCGGCAGATGTTAGTGGCGGACCGATTCGAAACCTTAACCTTATAAAACAATTAAAGAAACAAGAAAACCTAAATATAGAAGTCTTCTATATTTCAGAGGATGACACTATCGAAGATAGATTAGATTTAGAGCGCAAACTCGATATAAAGACCCATGTTGTACCTTTACCAAGAAGTAATTGGCTTACTACACTCCGAGTAATAGTAGAGCGCGTGTTACCATCCACTATCCAGTGTGAGATGAGTGGAATAGGTGATCTGTTTCGTAAAAGATGTGAAGTGTCGTTGCCAGATATTGTTCAAGTAGAACAAATAGATGTCTATTATTGCATCTTGCCGCATATTGAATGGCTTAAAAAACAAGGCGTAAAAATTGTTTTGGATGCTCACAATGTAGAGGCCGAAATTGTTAGAGCATCTCTAAGCACCTTTCCTCTTTTTAAGAGGCTTATTGGTCAATATTTGTTACCAAATTTAAAAAAGGTTGAAACTATGGCAGCAGAAAAATCTGATGCTGTATTTACCTGCTCTCAAGTAGATGCAAGCTACTTTAAGAAATATAATCAAGAGGTGTTTGTTATTCCAAATGGTGTGGACTGTGATCAATTTCAGCCCGTACAAAAATCAAGAAACCCTGTGCTTATATTTATGGGGGGAGTTGGTTATCCCGCCAATGCTGATGGGCTCGAGTTTTATCTTCGCGATATTCATCCACTCGTAAAGACGAAAATACCTGAGGTCAATTTGTTGGCTATTGGAGCGACAGAGGCATGGCTTGAGAAAATGAAATTGAAAGATTCATCAATTGTGCCGCTTGGTTTTGTCCAAGACGTGAAGCCATACCTCGATCAGGCATTGATCGGTATATGTCCTCTTCGGCAAGGGTCAGGCACTCGTCTTAAGGTTCTCACTTACATGGCCGCAGGATTGCCGGTCGTCTCCACAATTAAGGGTGTAGAGGGGATAGGCTATACCGACGCTGAGGAAATAATGATCGCAGATGATCCAGTCTCTTTTGCGAGTGCATTAGTGGATTTATTGAATGATGAGAAGCGCCGATCGATTTTTGGCACAAAGGCTCGAGAACATGTACTGAAAAATTATGATTGGAATGTAATAGGCAACATACTTCGGGTTGCATATAAAGACTTAATATAAGCATGAAAAATCTAAACTACTTCTCTGTGTACTTGTTTTTAGGACTCATCTTAACAAACATGTTTGCACTCTTTAATGTCAAATTATTTTATTTGGCACCTGCTTTTACAGTTTCCTACGTTCTCCTTGCTCCCGGATTTCTCCTGTTGTCATTTCTTGTCAAAAGAAAAGTCCCCCTGTTTCTTGGGGTTTCCCTGAGTGTTGCCCTCAGTGTATTTACTCTCATGATTCTTGGTTTGGCGGTGAACATAATTTTGCCGTTTTTTGGCATCGCAAAACCCTTAACTACATTATATTTGCTGATGGCGTTTACTATATTCATCATTACGCTTCTTTGCGTCACAATTATCTTTGAAAAAGAAAACCCAATGAAAATACCCAGCTTCAATGGTTTAAGTTGGCTTGTGAGCATCTTTGGCATTTTGTTGCCGATACTCATATGTTTTGGATCAATCAGTCTCAATAATGGCGGTTCAAATATCTTGACGATGATTGCCCTTGTTTTAGTTGGGGTCCTGGTATTGACTCTTGTTCTAGCTAATAAGTATCTAGACGAAGAAGTATCCCCCCTCGCTCTTTATATGATGGCACTCTCCTTTCTTCTCATGAATTCCATGCGCGGATGGTTCATTACTGGTCATGACATCTTGCTCGAATATCATGTATTTGAGCTCACTAACGCATCTCATTTGTGGAATATGGCTGTTTATCCAGATCCTTACAATGCCTGTTTAAGTATTACTATTTTACCAACATACCTACAAAATTTGACTCATATTCCAGATGCATACATATATAAAATAGTCACTCAATTCATAAGTGCACTATCCCTACCGCTGATATTTTATTTGAGTAAATACTATACTTCAACTCGCACAGCATTTCTCACTGGATTTTTGTACGTTTCCTTTCCGACTTTTATGACGGATATGGCAATGCTTAATCGACAGGGCATTGCCTTTCTGTTTGTCTTTGCTCTGGTATATATTCTACTTACAGAACACTATTTTGATAAACGTATTCGGGAGGTATTACTCTATGTGCTTGGTATCGGGATGATACTCTCGCATTACTCGACATCGTATGTGACGATAGGTTTGTTAATTGGCGGTTACTTCATTAACAAATTATTGCGTTTTATAATGAGTCTGAGACGGCCATTATTTCTAAAGAAGGTTACTGATAAGATTGGAAACAGGGAAATGTACGAGAGGCCGGTACTTTTAACATCCTCGTTTGTGTTGAGTCTCGTCATTTTTGCGGTGATATGGTCTGCAGGGGTCACTAAAACATCAAAAAGTATTACTAATACGTTAAGAAATATTGCAGTCAGTGTGGTGCATCCGTTTGAGGACGATGGAAAAGATGGGGTCACAAAGTATAGTCTTATTCAGTCAAAACAACCTACCACGCAAGAACTCTTTGATAGTTATGTGCAGAACAGTGTAAAAGAAGCACGAACTCCTCAAAATGAATCCAACTTCTATGATCTTAAGGTAGCAGAGACGTACCCTATTACAGCCTTTAGTGAACCAACGAGTCCCCTTACGTCACTTGGAGAAAAAATACAATCAATATTGCCAGTTACTTTTTCGTTCGTATATGATGGTGTAAAACAACTGTACGCAAAGCTCTTGCAGATTCTACTTATTATTGGGTTGACTGCTCTCGCTTTTGGTTACGGCTTTAAGAAACAAATTACCGTCAATGTTCCAGTAGAATATATCGCCCTGTCTATTTCTGCTCTGATGCTCATTGTTATACAGACTGTGTTACCATCAGGTGCAATTAATTACGGCCTCTTGAGACTCTTTCAACAGAATCTTGTAATCCTTGCGCTACCTATAAGTTTAGGGGGTCTTTTTGTGATCAGTCTCGTTACTCGAAGTCGTAGGACTCCATTCGTCTTGTATGGAATGATACTTAGTGCCTTCTTTTTGGTTTTATCAGGGTTCATCCCACAAGTTACTGGCGGTGGCAGGTCGTTACTTCCCCTTAGTAATAGTGGACTTTACTACGACGTGTATTACACACACAGAGAAGAATTTGAAGCGCTCAACTGGCTCTCATCAACCTTTGGTCGAAAATATCCCGTTGAGTCGGATAGATATTTTTCGAGTATGAAAATGCTTGCCTATGCCAACACCTTTCCCATTACAATAATACTTCCCGAGACGATCAGGCGAGATAGTCTAGTATATTTAAACTATAAGAATGCCACCACTGACAATGTGACGGAATATGTAAATGGAGACGTTGTGTACTATAAATTTCCAATCAACTTTTTGGATGATAATAAAGACTTGATTTACAACAATGGCGGATCAAAGTTTTATCGATAAACACCTATTCTGATATGAAAATTCTCTTTGTGTCCGATTATTACCCACCCTTCATCAAAGGAGGTGCCGAAGTCAGTACCTCGCTTCTCGTTGACTGGCTATCAAAAAAACATCAAGTGAATGTTGTTTGTAGGCAGTTGGCCAAAAAATCTTGGAATTACAATGGAGTCGATATTTATCCCATTATGAACTACTCCGACATAGGAGGGGGTGATTTTAAATCGGCGATTACTTATGCTTTTGGGATATTTCTTTCGCCGGCCATTTCGTCTTTAAAATTACTATGGTTAATTTTTCGATTAAAACCCGATATTGTACAAGTGGTCCCCTCGTCGTATAAGTTTATTCCGATAATACTTTCTGTACGATTATTTGCTCGAGTGCCGGTAGTTGTGGATTGTCGAGATTATTCGCTTATATGCCCAACACACCTTAGTGCTGATATTAAAAACTTTGATGATACCAAAAACACCAAACATGGGTATAGATGCGTAAAAGCTGGGCTCACTGTAGGTAGTAAGGTGCTTAATTTGTTTGCCGCACCCTTTGCGCTCTACGAATCTCTCGTGTTTAACTTCTATAAACGATCTCTCATGTTTACCGTGAATCATGGTAAAAGACTAAAGCTGGTTGCTATTAGTGAGTATGTTCGTCAACAGCTTGTGTCCAATGGCTACAAGTCCGATACTGTAAGTGTGATTCGAAACATTGCCCCAGTCATTACTCAAGTCCATGCAGGCGATATAATAAAAAGTGAAACCCCATTTTTTATATTTGCAGGGCGTATTGATAAGGATAAGGGGGTTTGGGATATTCTTGATGCGGCTAAAATATTAAAGACTAGGGGATGTCACTTTTCTATTCGCATTGCCGGTGACGGGGATGATACGGAAGAATTGAAAAGTTTTCTCAAAGAAAACGATTTTCCACAAATAAAGTTTTTAGGAAAGATCAGGCCAGATGAGGTTATAACGCAGTATGCACAGTCATTGGCAATACTTGCACCATCGCGATGGCCGGAGCCCTCGGGAAGGTTTGTTATTGAGGCGGCGACAGTCGGTAAGCCACTCATAGCTACTCGAAGCGGTGGAATACCTGAAGGAGTAGAGGATGGTGTAACCGGATTCTTAGTCAATATCAGTGACCCCGAGCAATTAGCAAATGCCATGGAGCAGTTTGTCCTTCACCCTGAAAAAGCAGACGAGATGCGGCCTGCAATTCTCGCAAAAAGAAGCCTGTATGACCCAGAGCAAATAGGTCAGGTGCGCACCAAGCTCTACGAAGTCCTATTTGGAATAGCTTAATAATCTAATAAATGAATTAACATGAAAATCTTGGTTTTTGCAAAAGGATCAGAAAATCCTTATCAAGAGCTTCTCTATACCCCAATGCGGATCAGAGGAGTTGATGTTAATTATCTTACACCACTGACTCCTAGTGCAACGGTTAATTTACCCACATGGATACCGCAACTCATCTATTACCGTCTCCGAGGTTACGGCGTCTTTCATATTCATTGGGCAACCGCACTTTCCTTAACAGCGTTTCCTTGGTGTACTTGGGTGGGAAAACGATTAGTATATTGGCATTATCTTTTATTTTTGAAAACCGTCAAATTGTTGGGATATAAACTCGTTTGGACGGCGCACAATGTTTTGCCGCATGAACCTGTATTTTTCGATGATGTGGTCGCGCGACAATACCTGGTTTCACTTGCGGACCTCGTGATTGCTCATTCTGCGACGACCTTCGATAAACTCAAGCAACTTGCTATCGTCCCAAAAAGAACGGCCGTAATTCCGATCGGAAGTTATAATGGTATCTATCCTGATAATATCAGTCGAGAAAGATCACGAGAGAAATTGGGACTAAAAGACGGAGAATTCACGTATCTTTTTCTGGGGCTTATACGCAAATATAAAGGCGTTGATATATTATTGCATACCTTCAATCGTCTCAAACAAAAGAATTGCAAGCTCATAATTGCTGGTTCCTGTCCCGAACAAGGATTAAGGGATACATTACGAGATCAGGCATCATCGCCGAATGTCTTGTGGCATGAGGGTCACATACCTGATGATGAATTGCAAATATATTTTGCCGCCGCAGACGTAGTGGTACTGCCCTTTCGGGTCATAAGTACCTCATCCTCTGCTTTACTGGCATTTGCTTTTGACAAGACAGTAGTCATACCTGCGATAGGCGATCTGGCGGATTTGCCGGATACTATCGCTTATAAATATAACCCTAATGAAGCGGGTGCATTGGAAAAGAAAATGATCGAAGCAGGGGATGATCCAATACTTTTGCATCAAAAATCTCATGCCGCAAAAGCCTACGCTGAGTCGTTCTCATGGCAGAATATAGCCGAGCAGACGCATGTCGCCATGCAAAAACTTTTTGACTAAGTTGTACGTGTTGTAGTCCAGAATTCGCCAACAAGCCTCCAATTTATAACGAAGTACACAACCAAGGTAATTATTTGCCCAATGAGCGAGGCTGTGGCAACTGCGGCAAGACCTCGTGGAGCCATGTAATATACAAGAATTACAATTATAAGTGCATTAAATGCATTCATAAAGATATACAAGTTCATCCGCTTTTTGATATTGAGTAAGGTGTCTCCAAAATAATTTAATGCACCAAATAAGCTCGCAATGACTAATATTTGTAGAGGAAGGGCTCCTTCTTGGGCATAGATTGGACCAAAAAAACTAAGAACAAATGCTCCAAAAAATACTATTGCGCCGCCAGCGGGTAATATTATAAGTGATAGATGTTTAAGTGAAGATTTAAGGTGGGTGGCAAGTTCTTTTTCGTCATGTGATACTTCGGCAAATAATGATTGCGCTGACGCGCTAGGTATAATATTTAAGAAGGATATTATCATCATTGGCATATAAAAAAACGCCGCTTCTTTTGCTCCAAGTCGAGAAAGGACGATGAGTGGCACTAGGGTGCCGGGTAGCATACTAAAGAGATTTCCTACGTAATTGCCCGCGGCAAATGTATAAATTTCTCGTATAACCGTTGCATTTATATGAAGTAATGGACGGTAATTGAATTTTGTCGTGAGCCATACGAGGCCAATTCCTAGGGAGATTGCCAACGCTATGGTAATGGAGCCGATTATCGCGAATGCTCCTATGCTAAAGAGTAATAATGGCAGGAGAAGCTTTAGGATACTAAAGAGAGTATTCTTAAAGACTATATAAATAGTTGCACGATACGCAATGAAAACACTCTCTATAACTGTATTGAGAGAGCCGACCCATAAGTACAAAATGAAAAGAAGTACCCACCAAAAAGTTGCGGTATCTTTTATGATAGGACTGTGGGTGGTTATGGCCCATAAAAGAAAGATACTTCCGGCCAATAGATTAGCGATGATCGTTATAATAATGGCAGTTGAGATTTGATCATCTTTCCTGTCGGAAGTTGGTAAGAAGCGGATTATTGAGTTATTAAAGCCAAGCATGCTAAGTCCGGATACTAGTGAAACTGCTGAGATAAAGGCTGTTGCAAGACCTACATCTTGAGGGGTGAATAGTCTTGAACAAATGATCCAAAAGACAAAACCGAAGGCGGCCATTACACCCGTACTTAACATTAAATATATTGAGTTCTGAAATAGGCTATCGCGCTTAAAACGAATGAGAAGCTCTTTTGAATATTCAAATAATCTGTGCATAGGGTAAGAATCAATAACTCGAGAGTGATTCTACCACGTCTGATGTCGTATGTCTATGATCTGGTCTATACCAAGAGAGTTTCGTTTTGAAGAAAGAATGGGTTACCATAGGTAAAATGTCGCATAAATATAGAAATAAAAAAACTCATATTTTGATTTTTGGTCCACTGATAATCTCTGCCATCATCTTTTTCGTGTACAGGGAAACATATCGTTCGGCAAGTATTCCATCCGACCAAAACATCATGGGGTCGTTAACAGAGACAATAAACGGGAACAATAGTAGTCCTGTTGCTACCACTACAGTAAATGATACCGCACCATTCACTACCGCCCCAAAAAGAGAACAGGTCCCTGCCTCAAACAGTTTTGTCCCAGTGTTTCAATCAGTGCCAAGTAGTGGTC
>Ga0265292_1002506_pt1 | contig 12630 bp, 10 predicted proteins | sample Munlanlewell296A_FD_189080 | JGI IMG/M metagenome (GOLD analysis project Ga0265292, IMG submission 189080) | Leachate microbial communities from a municipal landfill in Southern Ontario, Canada - Leachate well 296A | ecosystem: Engineered > Solid waste > Landfill > Unclassified | place: Canada...
AACCGGATGCTCTTTAATGACATCTTCGAGCACGTCCCATACCTGCGGACGACGACGCTCGACCATGCGCTTGGCGCTCTTGATGTTTTGAGCCAGTTGCTGATCGACCAATCGCTTCATGACGAATGGCTTGAACAATTCAAGTGCCATCAGTTTTGGCAATCCACACTGCTGCAATCGCAGAGTTGGTCCGGCCACGATCACTGATCGACCGGAGTAGTCAACGCGCTTGCCGAGAAGGTTCTGACGGAACCGACCCTGCTTGCCCTTCAACATGTCCGAGAGTGACTTGAGTGGTCGGTTACCCGGACCGGTCACGGGGCGTCCACGACGTCCGTTGTCGAATAGAGCGTCCGCCGCCTCTTGCAACATTCGCTTTTCGTTATTGACGATGATTTCTGGCGCCCCTAGATCGAGCAGACGACGCAAACGATTGTTGCGGTTGATCACACGGCGGTACAGGTCGTTCAAGTCGGAGGTGGCAAAACGGCCACCGTCGAGCTGGACCATTGGTCGTAGATCCGGCGGGATGACCGGAATGACATCGAGGACCATCGCCTTTGGATTGTTGACCAAACGTCCGCCATCATCGCGGCGATTGAACGAGGCGATGATCTTCAGACGCTTGATCGCCTTCTGCTTGCGCTGCGTTGACAGCACCTTGCCTTTAAAGCCGTTTGTAATCGCGTCGCGGAGCAACAACTCTTCCGCGTCAAAGTCAATCGTGTCGATGAGCGACTTGATCGCCTCTGCACCTGTGCCGCCGACGAAATAGTCGCTGTAGCGATCCTTTACTTCACGCCATAGTTCCTCGTCGTCGACAATCATGCGCGAATGCAATTTGCCAAACGTCTCGAAAGCGCGTTCGATTAGATCGGCTTCCTTTGCATAGCGATCTGTAATGCCGGCTAGATCCTTGTCGATCTGCTTCTGGCGGGCGCGAATATCTGTTTCCTTTGCGCCCTCTTTTTCCAATTGCTTCAACTCTGCTTCGGCATCCTTTTGACGCTGCTTGATTTCCTTTTCCCGGTTCTTCAGCGTCTGTTCGCGATCTTCGAGATATTCCTGCTCAAGCGTCGGCAAGTCTTCGTGGCGCTTATCGGCGTCCACACTGCTAACCAGCCAGGCGGCAAAGTAGATGACTTTTTCCAGTTGCTTGGCCTTGATTTCGTCGCGCGGCTCTAGCCCACCCAACAAATATGCGAGCCAGCTCCGGGTTCCGCGGAGATACCAAATATGGACGACCGGCGCTGCAAGTTCGATATGGCCCATTCGCTCACGGCGCACCTTGGAGCGCGTGACTTCGACACCACACTTCTCACAGATGATTCCCTTAAATCGAACCCTCTTGTATTTGCCGCAGTAGCACTCCCAGTCACGTGTTGGACCAAAAGTTTTTTCGCAGAACAGTCCATCGCGTTCGGGGCGAAGTGTCCGATAGTTGATTGTCTCGGGCTTCTTCACCTCTCCGCGAGACCAATTACGAATATCGTCGGCCGTAGCCAAACCGATACGCAATTGTTCAAAGCTGTTGACGTCAAGCTTCTTCTTGATGTCCTCTGCAACTTCAGCCATTTTGTGACTTCTCCCTCATATTCAGCGTCTGTGTTTCAAATAGTTGTTGATAGATCCGTGGGCCTAAAACGCGCGCTCGCGGCGTCGCTCGCGTTCACGATCGTCGGCATCCGAACCACGCTCGGGTCGACTGATGTCGATTCCGAGTTCTTGAGTGGTGCGGAAGACGTCTTCGTCCAGGTCTGTCAGTTCGATTTCCTTGCCCTCGTTAGAGATGACTTCTACGTCTAGGCATAGAGCCTGCATCTCCTTCATCAGAACCTTGAAGCTCTCTGGAATGCCCGGCTCAGGAATGTTCTCGCCCTTGACAATTGCTTCGTACACGCGAACGCGACCCAACACGTCGTCGCTCTTGATTGTCAACAATTCCTGCAAGCAATACGCCGCGCCGTAGGCCTCGAGTGCCCACACTTCCATTTCACCGAAGCGCTGGCCACCGAACTGAGCCTTACCACCCAACGGTTGCTGAGTGATCATGCTGTATGGGCCGGTTGAACGTGCGTGAATCTTGTCGTCGACCAAGTGCGACAACTTGAGGATGTACTTGTAACCAACCGTGATCGGGTTGTCGTAGTACTCGCCAGTTCGACCGTTGCGCAGGCGTGTCTTGCCGTCGCGACCAACTAGGCGCACTCCGTCGACACTTTCCGGATTTAGATTGTCAAGAATTGACTGAATCGTCGGATGAGCGCCCGACGCTTCGTCTTCGTCCCAACGTGCACCGTCGAAAACCGGTGTGGCAATAAACGTGGCCGGCTTCGTGTTGATCCGGGTCTTGGTCTCGGTTCCGCGGATTGGCGAATCTCCGACCATCTTGTTGTTCTTCACGTCGTTCCAACCCCACCTCGCGCAATAGCCAAGGTGAGCCTCGAGTACCTGACCGATATTCATTCGGCTCGGAACTCCAAGCGGATTCAAAATGATGTCAACCGGTGTACCGTCGTCGAGATACGGCATGTCTTCCAAAGGAAGGATCTTGGAGATCACGCCCTTGTTGCCGTGACGGCCGGCCAATTTGTCGCCGACGCTGATCTTGCGCTTCTGCGCAACATAGATACGGACAAGTTGATTGACACCCGGTGGCAATTCGTCGCCTGCAACTCGGTCGCCCGGATCGCGGGAGAGAACCTTGACGTCGATGACCTTGCCGTTCTCGCCGTGCGGAACCTTGAGGCTCGTGTCGCGGACCTCGCGGGCCTTCTCCCCGAAAATTGCGCGCAACAGGCGCTCTTCTGGGGTGAGTTCCGTTTCGCCCTTTGGCGTCACTTTGCCTACCAAAACGTCGCCGGGACCAACTTCGGCGCCGACGCGGATGATTCCGCGATCGTCGAGGTCGGCCAAAATATCGTCCGACAGGTTTGGAATGTCTCGGGTAATTTCTTCTGGACCCAACTTGGTGTCGCGAGCGTCTACCTCGTACTCCTTGATGTGAATAGAGGTAAGCACATCTTCCTTGACAAGGCGCTCACTCAAAATGATTGCGTCTTCGAAGTTGTAACCCTCCCACGGCATGAACGCCACGAGCAGGTTTTTGCCCAGCGCCAGTTCACCCATGTCGGTACTCGGCCCGTCGGCGAGCAGGTCACCTATGGCCACTACTTGGCCTTCCTTGACCCGAACGATGTGGTTGATGCATGTGTCTTGGTTGGAGCGACGGAACTTGAACAACTTGTGCTCGCCCTCGCTCTTTTTCAAATTGTCGTAGGCCACGGTGATCGTGTCGCCGGTAACCGAGGTCACCGTTCCGCTGTCTTTGGCCATGACCAGATCGGCTCCGTCGCGGGCGGCGCGCACTTCGATACCCGTTCCTATATATGGAGCTTCGGCGCGCAGAAGTGGAACTGCCTGGCGCTGCATGTTGGCACCCATTAGGGCCCGGTTTGCGTCGTCGTGCTCGAGGAACGGAATCAGTGCGGTAGCAACGGAGACAATCTGCTTTGGCGATACGTCGATGAAGTCGACCTCGTCTGGGCTGACGTATCCGATGTCGGTTGTTGAACCGAAGAAACTCTCCGCTTCCAACATCTTCTTCAAGTCGTCGAGGCTGGCCGCTTGCGGTGATCGGCGCACGAGCACCTTTGCCTGCTTGAACGATCCGTCCGCATTCAGCGGCGTGTTGGCCTGAGCGACAACGTAATTCTCTTCTTCGTCGGCTGGCATGTACACGATCTCGTCAGTGACCCATCCATTTTTTACGCGACGGTATGGACTTTCGATGAAACCAAACGGATTGACGCGGGCAAATGTCGACAACGCACCGATCAGACCAATGTTTGGACCTTCCGGTGTTTCGATTGGACACATTCGGCCGTAGTGAGAAAAGTGCACGTCACGAACTTCGAAACCCGCTCGCTCTCGGCTAAGACCACCCGGTCCAAGTGCTGAAAGTCGACGACGGTGTGTAAGACCAGACAGCGGATTTACCTGGTCCATGAATTGTGACAATTGCGAAGTTCCAAAGAACTCCTTGATTGCCGCGACGACCGGTCGAACGTTGATCAAAGTCTGAGGCGAAATCGCTTCCACGTCTTGTGTGGTCATGCGTTCGCGGACCACTCGCTCCATGCGCGAGAGACCGATGCGCACTTGGTTCTGAATCAGTTCACCAACTGAACGAATACGGCGGTTGGCGAAATGGTCCTGATCGTCGAGGCGATATCCAGGTTCTTGCTTGACGAGATGCAATAGGTACGTAATCGTCGCCAACACTTCGCAGCGACTGAGCACTTCTTGCCCCTCTGCAGGAACGTCGAGTTGGCCAAATTCCGGACCCTTTTTCAAACTGAATAGTCCGGCAAGTTTTTCGACCTCTGGTCCGAGTTTGCGATTCAATTTGTAGCGACCCACGCGTGACAGGTCGTAGCGACGGTTCTCGAAGAACGCCGATTCAAAATATGCTCGTGCAGATTCTGCAGTTGGTGGCTCGCCCGGACGTGCACGCTTGTAAATTTCGATCAGCGCCTCTTCGCGCGTTGGCGCAACGGAACGTTCCTTTTCCCACTGACCTTCAAGGAAACTGAAATAGGAAACGAAACGGTCGATGAAACCAGGTGCGTTCTCTTCGTCGTAGCCGAGCGCACGCAAAATTGTGAACACGCCGAGACGACGCTTGCGCGCCACGCGTGTTCCGCAGGTGACATCCTTGCCGGGCTTTTGCTCGACATCGAATTCCAACCACTCGCCGCGATACGGATGAATGGTGCCCTTGACAAGTTGATACTTCGACAAGTTGCGCAAGCGGTAGCGCTCGCCTGGCTCAAAGATGACGCCCGGTGAACGGACCAATTGTGAAACGACAACGCGTTCTGTGCCGTTGATGATGAACGTTCCCTTTTCGGTCATCTTGGGGAAGTCACCCATGAACACGGTTTGCTCTTTGATTTCACCCGTCGGCTTGTTGAGGAAGCGGGCGCGAACGAAAACAGGGGCCGCATACGTCATGTCGCGTTCGCGACATTCTGCGACGGTGAATTTTGGCTTCGGGCAAAGATCTTCGTCGTCTGGATCGAATTCAAGCTCTAGCTGAAGGTCGTCGCTGAATCCCTTGATCGGTGAGATGTCATCAAATGCTTCGCGTAGTCCGTCTTTCAAAAACCATTCGAAACTTGAACGCTGTACTGCGATGAGATCTGGAAGTTCGAGGATTTCTGGAAGGGTCGCGAACGAATACCGTTCGCGTGCTGACGCACGTGAGGCCACAGATTTACTCCTGATCGAGAAGCGGTGAATACGTATCGACGCGCCGAATGAACGACCTCAATGAGGGGCTCAGGGGGCAACGCACGGCAACGGACTATCATACCGCCGATTTGGCGGAAATGACAGGCCGTAAATGGTGGTTATTGAAGTTCGACTGTTGCCCCTGCGGCTTCGAGTTTGGCCTTCGCTTTTTCGGCGTCGTCCTTGCTCACTTTTTCCAGCACAGGCTTTGGAGCCCCATCAACCAGGTCTTTTGCTTCCTTCAGACCAAGGCTGGTGAGTTCTCGCACGGCCTTGATGACCTGAATTTTCTGGGCGCCGCCCTCCTTTAGAAGGACTGTGAATTCGTCCTTTTCGACGACGGCTTCTGCTGGTGCACCGGCTCCGCCGGCTGCGGCTACGGCGACTGGGGCCGCGGCGGTCACGCCGAACTTGACTTCAAATGCGTCGAGCAAGTCTTTGAGCTCGAGAACCGTTAGTTCGGAAATCCCGTCGAGGATTTGGTCTTTGGTCAGTGCCATTTTGTTTTCTCCTGTTTGTATATGGATCTTGGATCGATGTGATTGCCTATGCCGCTTCTTTGGATTCAATTAGCGACTTGAGGCCGTATGCCACCTTGCGCATTGGTGCCTGGAGCAAATTGGCTGTCTTGTTCAACGGTGCTTGCAACATGCCGGCAAGTTGAGCCAACAGAACCTCTCGCGACGGCAGGTCGGCGATGACTTTGAGATCGGCTGCGGAGACAGCTTTGCCACCAATGACTCCGCCCTTGAGGATGAGCAGTTGATCGACCTTTGCATGGTCGCGAAGTGTCTTGGCGACAATCGAAGCGTCACCCTTAACGAAGGTAATGGCGGTTGGTCCGCTGAGCAGATCGACTAGGTCGTCCATGCCGGAATCCTTGGCACCGAAGCGAGCGAGAGTGTTCTTGTACACCTTGTATTCGGCACCGTGCACACGCAATGCGCGACGGAGTTTGGCCAGCGAGCTAACGGTCATTCCACGGAATTCGGTGATCAGCGCGGCGTCGGAGGCAGCGAGTTTCTTGCTCACCTCTGTGACGACTGCGGCCTTTTCGGCACTTGGTTTTGTTGGCATGACGACCCTTTGATACTTCTGGCTGGCTTTGGGCGCTCGCTTGGAGACAACGAACGCCTCGGGTGAAGGCGACTTTGTCGCTTGCGACAATGTCGCTTCCGAAGTATCCGCCTCGTCTGGGTGAACCGAAGTTCGTATTAATCACTCACAATTGCGAGTGAACCAGATGTCTGTGGCGAGCAACCAACACCGTGATGATGGTTGTTATGTATATGTATGACTGGCAAAAGGCTAGCGGTCTGATCGACCGCTTAACACCTTGAATTAGTGATTAGTACTCGCTCGTATCGATCTTGACGCTGGGACCCATCGTTGAGGAGATGCTTATTTTGCGTAAATAGCGACCCTTGGCCGAAGATGGCCTCGCCCGCTGCAATTCGTCGATAACCGCGGTGAAATTGGCTTCCAGAGCGGATTGAGCGAAACTCGCCTTGCCAATCGGTACCTGTACGTTGCCGTAACGGTCGGTGCGATACTCAACTTTTCCGCCTTTGAATTCGGTGACGGCGCGACCGACGTCTTGGGTCACCGTTCCCGTTTTTGGGTTCGGCATCAAACCACGCGGCCCGAGTGCGCGACCCAACTTGCCTACCATCGGCATGAGGTCAGGGGTTGAGATGGCGATATCAAAATCCATCTTGCCCTTTTCAATGTCGGCTGCAAGATCGTCGGTTCCAACAATGTCTGCACCGGCATCGCGCGCCGCCTGAGCAGCTGCGCCGGCGGCAAATACCGCTACTCGAACTGTCTTTCCGGTTCCCGACGGTAGGGCAACGGTTCCCCGAACTGTCTGATCTGGTTTGCGCGGATCGAGTCCAAGTCGAACGGCAAGCTCGATTGTTTCGTCGAATTTGGCAGTGGCCATCGCCTTGGCCTTGGCCACCGCTTCGGACGGCGTGAACTGCGCCTCCGGGTTGTATGACGCAATCGCTGCGCGGTATTTCTTTCCTAGTGGCATAAAGCCTCCCTCATTGTTTGGCCGATCGAGCGAGGTGATCTCGACACGGCAGTTTTGTGACTTTTGACGATATCGCTTAGACGACGGTTAACCCCATTGAGCGAGCGGTTCCGCGTACTTGTAACTTGGCTGCTTCCAAATCGTTGGCGTTGAGGTCCGGCATTTTGATTTTCGCCACTTCCTCGATGTCCTTTTCCGTAACGCTGCCGGCGATTTCTTTGCCTGGATTCTTCGAAGCCTTTTCCAAACCGGCTTTCTGGCGCAGCAAGACGGGCGTTGGTGGAGTCTTGAGAATGAAGCTGAACGAGCGATCTTCGAAGATGGTGATCTCGACCGGAATGATTGTTCCCGTTTGTGACTCGGTGGCGGCGTTGTACTGCTTGACGAAATCCATGATCTGAATTCCGTGTGGTCCTAGCGCAGTACCTACGGGAGGCGCAGGTGTTGCCTTGCCGGCAGGAATCTGAATTTTGACGAGCGCTTTAATATCTTTTTTGGCCATGACGGTGATTCTCTTTCTTCGACGACTTGGTTGTTACAACTTGGCGACTTGACTGAAGTCCATCTCCACCAAAGTCTCGCGACCAAAGATGTTGACAAGAACCTTGAGTTTCATGTGGTCTGCATTGATTTCTGCGACCTGACCGGAGAAGTCGGCAAACGGACCTTCTTTAACACGCACACCCTCGCCCACTTCGTATTCGAGTTTCGGTGCCTTGCGCTTAGGCGCGTCTTGACCGTCGCCTTTGGCCGAAAGAAACGTTTCGACTTCGCGACGCGACAACGGTGTCGGCTTTTGACCCTTTTGACTCTGCCCAACGAATCCAGTCACACCTGGCGTGTTGCGAATGCAGTACCACGTGTCGTCATCCATGTCGGTGCGAACAAGTAGGTAACCGGGAAAAACCTTTTTCTGCACGGTTTGCTTTCGGCCGCCCTTGAATTCGACGACGTCCTCCATCGGGATGACGATCTCGTAGATTTTGGATTCCATGTGCATCGAGGCGATACGCGCATTCATGTTCAGTTTGACTTTTTGCTCGTAACCAGACTGTGAGTGAACTACGTACCACTGCCCCGGGCGTAACCAAGGACGGTCGATCTCTTCTTCTTCAAATTCCTCGCCTTCGGTGAGATCAAACGTGGCGTCGGGCGCGACAGTGTCAGTCACTTCCGTAACATCATCGGTGAGGGTTGCATCGTCGGTCATTAATACGCCATTCAGTCTTTATAAAGCCAGCCTGAAAGTATGCCAAATGCAGCATCCAATCCCCCCACAAATGCCGTAATCACGACGACAGTTATGAGCACGATGATCGCGTAACGGCGCACTTCCGGCCACTTTGGCCAGGCCACCTTGCGCATTTCCTCGCGCACCTCACGTATGTATTGAAAGGGTCCGGTGCGCTCTTTTACCTGCCGGGTCGACACGGCGGGGCGCGCCTGACGAACAGGTGCGCCTTGATCGTTGAGCGCACCCATCTTCTTCATGCTGCGCTTTTGCTGACGATTGAGATCCATTGACATAAGGAGTTCCTAGCCTATCGGGACGTAAATCAGTGACTACAACGAGACCTTCTCGAATACCTCTTTCATCGCCGCAAGTTAGCCATCTCCAATTGTGCCGTGGCGAGTCTGCCCTGAACGATGTTCACTAGTTCGTCGGGCACATCGACAATCTGGTCTTTGGCGAGATCAATTGCATTTGGTAGACGTTCCAGAAGCTCAGATATTACGGGAAGCGATTCTGAACGAGGCATTCCCCACCCAAATGCTTCGTTCACAATGTCATCCATAGTCACATTATTAATATCCGTACTCTCAAAAACGTTCAATCCGAGTCGTGTGTCGACATGAGTCAAATCGTCGGTGCCCGAATAGTAGACAGTACACATGGAGTCGTAAAGAGGCGCTAAACGAACCGAATGATTTTCCTGATGAAGAAATGAGACGTTTTTGCCGTGATAGTCAGCGTTTCCAACGACCATGTTGAACGTCAATTGTTTTAGCAAGTCGGACTTGGCGTTTGCATCCCCCCACTGGTCAAGGAGATTACTAACCGCTCGAAATGAGAGCGACGGATTGTGTTGTTGATATTTGCGGGCAGGCGGGATAGTCAGAATCGAAAGTGCCTGACAGGCATCTTCTTGATGAACTCGTTCGATCGATCCTTGAGGAGAAATTCGACGGTCGTACCGGCGCGAAACGAGAACAACGAAGTCTCCGAATTGCTCGACTGTTGTGTGTGCTGAATTGATCTCTGCGCAATTCGCGACCGTCATGCAAAATGCTTCGTTTTGTACTGTTCGGGGAAGGTTTCGGCTGGCCGGCTTCAGAATATGCGTCGAGATGACACCTTCTGCTGGGAAACACCACTTTCCATCTGAAGTTTGCGCCAACGGCAATTTCGGTTGCATTCCATCGAGAGAAACTCGGATACCCTTGGCGTCGAAGCCGAGAGGATGGTCCGGCAAATCTGCCAGGAGTTTCTCGATCTCTGCCTCATTCAATGCTCGACGACCGACTTTGGAAACTTCTGTTGGTGGAGGGTCCGTAGCGCTCTGAATTGTTAGTGCTCCCGCGCAGTCCTTTCCGAGTGCACGTAAGAGACCCATATCGTCCGACGAGTCAATGCCGAGGTCGTATGCGATGATCGAGCGTGCTTCGCTTTCCGGGAGAAGTCCGTGAAAAAATGGCCTTGCAATTTTGTTGCCATAACGTTGAATAGCCACTGGCATTGACATTGACACGAGTGGTGCCCCGAGCGGTCGGGTATTACCTGAATAGACCATTGATATTCCTGATCGATTTTCAGTAATGGTGGCGACATGTTCACCTGCGAGCCACACTTCTAGCTCCGTCATTGTTTTGGTTGTTTCGGTCCAATAACGATTTCTAAGTCGAGGACACTGAGCACCCGCATGAGGTTTTTGAGTGCTTCAGTTGTTGTGCCTGTTTCGAGCAACGACAGATAAGTGCGGTGGATGTTGGCTCGTTTTGCCAGCTCCGATTGGGTCAGGCCTTCTCGAAGTCTGAATTCGCGTACGGCCATACCAAATGATTCTGGTCCTCGAACCATGTATTCGATGTCTGGATTTGCGGGCATATTGCAATTATAGCCTATTGTCTGGATTTACGGACAAATTGTATTTTTAGCCTATTGTCTGGATTTACGGACATCCCTCGACAGTGGGGGAATAATGAAAGCCAGTTATCACGCGCTTGCAGGGCAGGAGGGATTTGAACCCCCGACCATCGGTTTTGGAGACCGGCGCTCTACCAACTGAGCTACTGCCCTCTGCAACACGTGCAAAATCAGGCTATCAGTGAGTTGGACCCTGCTCGCAAAGCCATTGCATGATCATGTGTCCGACGACTAGTTGTAAATCCTCCGCAATTTGCATGTCGTCAATCGCGAAATGAATTGGGTGCTGCGCAATTTGTTTGCATTTGCCGCCCGAGTATCCGAGCACCGCGAACGTATTCATTCCCAGTTTGTTGCCCATCTCCAGCGCCTTGACAACATTGGCGGAGTTGCCGCTTCCGGAAAATACAACCAACACATCGCCGGCATCGGCCTTCACCCGCAACTGCTCAGAGTAAATATTCTCGTATCCGATGTCATTGGCCAAACAAGTGAGCACCGACGAATTAGCACTCAGCGATTCAACCCGCAGGCCGATACCCGCTTTGACGCCGGCACCATAGGTGAAATCGTTTGCCAGATGATTGGCGTTGCCGGCCGACCCACCGTTACCACACATATATAAAGTCTTTTTTGTCGCCCAGGTAGCGCGAAATGCCTCTGCCAGAAGCGGGATGTCGCCCATCGCCGGAAGCGACAGGGCCTTTTTAAGGCGTTCTGAGTAGTCGCTGATCATTTGCTTCATCGCCTAGTCCCCACTTATTCCTTCGTCCGTCCCGTGACTTCAAGAAACGATCCCTGGTCAACAATACGTGAATCTTCCAATCGATACAGACGATCGCAATATTCCACCGTGCTCAATCGGTGGGCAACGATGATCACCGTCTTTTCACCCTGCAAAATCTGAACTGCCTGCATTACCCCGTGCTCTGTCTCCGCATCTAGCGAACTTGTCGCCTCATCCAAAACTAAAACCGATGGATTGTGGTACAGGGCGCGGGCGATTCCAATCCGTTGACGCTGACCGCCCGAGAGACGCACACCCCGTTCCCCGACCACAGTTTCAAGACCGGCCGGAAGCGAAGCGGCGAATTCCTCTAATTGCGCCGACCTGATTGCGGCCCAGACTGCACCGTCATCGATGTCGCCCTTGGGTAATCCAAAGGCGACATTTCGACGAAGTGTGTCATCAGTGAGATAAATCGATTGCGGCACATAACCAATTTGGTCTTGCCACCCGCGCAAATTGATTTGAATATCCTTGCCGTCAACCAGGACTTGACCAGATTGTGGGGCAAGTAGCCCCAGCATGACATCCACCAGCGTGCTCTTTCCAGAACCGCTCGGCCCTATCAACCCAACCGCTTCCCCGCGATTCACATGCATCGACACATTCGATAGGGCCGAACCGGCCGCAGATTGGTAGGTGAATGAGATATCACGGACGTCGATCTTGTCTGTGAAATTCTCGTGCTCAGACCTCTTGCCAGTATCCATGATTGGCATGGCTAGATCCGAATACAGATCTTCCAAGACTGGTCGACTGACATTCATTATTTGCAGGTTGTTGATAACGCGATTGACAGCGGGAAGCAATCGAAACGCCGCCGCGGCGAAGAGTCCCAGAACCGGGAGTATGTCTGTCAACTCCTGATTGGATCCCACCATCGTGATAACCAGAACTCCAAGACCCATGATCGTCAGTATTTCCAAACCAAATCGAGGAAGTGCCTGGGCAATCGAATATCGGCGAAGAACAACTGCGGTTCCGACGAGATGATCTGAGTATTGCTCTACAAAATGATCTTCTCGACCAAGAATTTTGACATCCTTCACTCCGCCGAATCCCTGCTGAAGGTGCTGAAGAATCATTCCCTTGTGATAATTCTGTGCGTTCCCCCAGCGCCGGATTCGTTTATTCGTGAATTGGCGAAAGATCCACGCCGAGAGTCCAAAAACCACGACGGTGGCGATCGTTCCTCGCGGTTCAAGCACCACAAGTAGCACGAACAACGCAACGGTTACCAACACATCGGCCAGAATTGTCAGCATCGGGTCGATCGCTCCGGACACCAACATTCCGCTGTTCTGTGAATTTCGAATTAGTTGTGCCGAATTGCGAGTGAGATGAAACGAATACGGTTGGCGGAGATAC
>Ga0265292_1002507_pt1 | contig 12626 bp, 12 predicted proteins | sample Munlanlewell296A_FD_189080 | JGI IMG/M metagenome (GOLD analysis project Ga0265292, IMG submission 189080) | Leachate microbial communities from a municipal landfill in Southern Ontario, Canada - Leachate well 296A | ecosystem: Engineered > Solid waste > Landfill > Unclassified | place: Canada...
GATGGTATGAATTAATACCAGTTCTTAGTTTTCTTATTCAATCAGGCAAATGTCGTCGTTGTGCAAGTAAAATATCCCATCAATATCCTCTTGTTGAGTTCGTGACCGGTTTGGTTTTTGCTCTTATCGCCTTTAAATTTTTACCAATTATTTATTTTTCTTATGGTTTATATGTATTTCTTGTTGTTTTATTCGTTTTTATATTTTGTTTATTAATAGTTATTTCTGTTTACGATTTGCGTCACAAAATTATTCCAGATAAATTAGTTTTTATTTTCATAATTATTTCTTTTCTTTCCATATTTGTAAATTCCTCTCTGTTTGGACCTGTTTTTACTCTGCCAACTTTTGCTAGTTTGATTTCTGGTCCCCTATTCGCTTTACCATTTGTTCTTCTTTGGTTTTTTTCCAAAGGCCGACTTATGGGACTCGGTGACGGGAAATTAGTTCTTGGTATTGGCTGGATGCTTGGAATTTCATCTGGACTTTTTGCTATTATATTATCATTTTGGATAGGGACAATTGTAAGTATAATTATGATGATTTTATCTAACAGCCTGCCTGACGGCAAGATGAGGAAAATAGGGTTGAAAACCGAAATCCCATTTGCTCCATTTCTGATAATAAGCGCTCTTATTACTTTCTTGTTTAATTTTAATATGTTTTCCCTGATTAAATTATTTAATATATAATTCTGTTATTTTGTTGTAAATAATGTATAAAAATTTTAAAAAAAATAAATATAATTCTGGACCTGCCTCGACGCAAGGCGGGGTAACTCTTATTGAGCTTCTTGTTGTTATTTTTATTTTTATGGTTATTACTGGTATAACGATTTTTAATTATGGTAAATTTAACTCGTCTTTGTCTATCCAAAATTTAGCCGATGATATCGCATTATCAATCCGCAGAGCTCAAGGTTATGCTATTGGAGTTAGGGGTTTTGGTAGTTCTTTTAGTGATGGGTATGGAATTCATTTTACGGCGAATCCTAATTTATCGGAATACGTAGGTTCAAATAAATCTTTTATTTTATTTGCAGATATTGGTATAACACCAAATAAAAAATATGACTACAACAATTCTGATACATGTGGAAATCTTTCAAGTGTAAATGAATGTATGGAAGTGTTAAAAATCATAAGTGCTGATCAAATAGAATCAATATCCTTAAATGGTGAACCTACTTCTAGACCACAGACAAGTACATTAGATATATTATTCTACCGTCCTAATCCAGAACCAAAATTTTGTTATAGAAGTGATCCGACAAATAATGATTGTACTGAAAATAGTAGTATTTCTTCTGTAAAAATTAAAATATCAAATATTACTAACCCAGAGGTTTTTAAGATAATTACCATTTCTAATAATGGTCAAATAAGTGTTTCTAATAATTAATATATGAAAAATCATGGTTTTACTCTAATAGAATTAATGGTAGCAACTTCTATCTTTGTTGTGATTATGCTGTCATCTATAGGTGCCCTTTTTATGCTTTTAGACGCCTCAAAAAATTCTAGAGCTTTGCGTTTTGCTATGGATAATGTTAATTTTTCAATGGAAAGTATGACTCGGTCAATTCGTATGGGAACAAATTATTATTGCGTAGAATCTGGGAGTGGTATTAGTATGTCTGATACAACTAGTTCTAAAAATTGTCTTAATGGTGGCACTTTAATTGCTTTTATTCCACAGACTATTATTGATTCTGATTTTCCTCGAGTTGCATATAAAATATCTCTTAGAAATAATGGAACCAATACTTTACAGCGCTGTGAAGGTAATAATCCTTGTGTTGATATTGTTTCATCTGATGTAGATATAAGAAAATTAAAATTTTTTGTAAAAGGTTCTGCTTATAATGACAATGAACAGGCAAGTGTTTATATAATAATGAAAGGGACAGTTTTGGTTAAGGGGGTTCCAACATCATTTGCTATTCAGACGATGGCTTCACAGCGTAATTTTTAATATATATGAAAACACAAACTAAATCACCCCTACGGGGGATCTCCCGAAGGGAGATAAAAAAGAATAGTGGGCCTGCCTCGCCGACACCAAGTCAAGGCGGGTTCACCCTCGTTGAGACAATGTTTGCTGTATATATTTTAACTTTCACTATTGTTGGATTAATGACTGTTGTGGCAAATAGTTTATTTTCTGCTAGATATGCAAGAGATGAAATTACAGTGAATTATCTTTTACAAGAAGTAATAGATTATGTTAGAAATGACCGTGACACTACCGTTTTTCTTGAAAGTGGGGGGGACTGGGATACTTTTTTGGAAAAATATAATAATTGTTCAAGTCAAAATGGATGCTATTTTGATGTATTAACTCCTAATCCTAGCCCAGCAGACCCAAAGACATGTCCTTCTGGTGAATGTCCATTTTTATATTATGATGAATCTGCAAATGATACACCCTTTTATGTTAATGAGGATGGTGATATGGGTATTAAAGTAAAAACCAATTTCAAAAGAAAAATAATAATTCAAAATGCATCAAATCCAGATGAAATTGATGTAACGATTACAATAAATTGGAAAAATGGTAGTAAAGAGGTGACGAGGTCGTTATCAACCAGTTTGATGAATTGGCAAAAATAAATTATGAAAGAAAAAAATCAAAAAGGATACGCTATTTTATTTACCATAGTAATAGTAAGTGCAGTTTCGGTGATTACTGCTGGATTAACAAATGCAGTTTATAAACAGTTAGTTCTTTCTTCTTTGGCGAAAGACTCTCAATCGGCATTTTATCAAGCAGATACAGCCGGAGACTGTGCTTTGTATGCAGATAGGGTAGAAATTAAAAAAAATCCAACTTTTTCTACTACAACTAATTATCCTTGGTCTTGTGGAAATTCTAATTTATTAGTTAATCCTATCCCAGCAGGTAATGGTGGTTATACTATAAATCCAACAACAGTTATTCAAGCAACCTCAGACCCTTGTTTTAGAATTGATGTCACAAAAGATATTTCAACACCACCTATTATAAAAACGACAATAAAAGCGAAAGGATATAATTTTTGTGATATAACTAACCCGAGAACAGTTGAGCGTGAAATTAAAATTGACTATGAGGAGTAATTTATTTTATGAATGATTCTAAAATAAAAAACCGGACCAGCCTCGCCGTGTCTAGGCGGGTAAAAAAGCTTCGGAAAGAGATTTCTCGATTACGGTTTGAATATCATGTTAAAAATAATCCCAAAGTTACAGATGATGTCTATGAATCTTTAACTCGCGAACTTAATGAATTTGAAAGTAAATATCCAAAATTTGCTGACCCAAATAGTTTAGTTAACCGTGTAGCAGGGGAGCCACTTTCTAGTTTTAAAAAAGTAAAACATGAAATTAGAATGACAAGTCTTAATGATGTTTTTTCAAAAGATGAAATAGCTGAATGGAAAAAACGTATAAAAAAGCTTTTAAATAAAGACTTTTCTTATTTTTGTGAATTAAAATTAGACGGTCTTTCTGTTTCTTTAATATATAAAAAAGGGGTTTTTATTCGTGGAGCAACGAGAGGAGATGGTTTTATTGGAGAGGATATAACTGAAAATCTTAAGATGATTGAAACAGTGCCACTTAAACTTAACCCCCCATTTGATGATTATATGGAAATTCGTGGTGAAGTGGTAATGTTTAAGAAAGTTTGGGAGGAATTAAATAAAAAACAAGAAGAACAAGGTAAACCAACTTTTGCCAATACTAGAAATGCTGCCGCTGGTAGTTTAAGACAACTAGATCCATCTATAGCAAAAGAAAGAAAACTAGACTTTTTTGCTTGGGAGATATCACAAATCAAAGATACACATAACACACAACATATAATAAATCATTCTGAGAAACACGATTTGTTAAGAAAAATTGGTTTTCAAGTTTGTTTATATGAGAAAAAAACTAAAAAAATAGAAGATGTTTTTAATTTTATTGAAGAAATGGGAGAGAAAAAAGAAAAACTACCATATGGAACAGACGGTATGGTTATTTCTGTTGATGAGCTTGATTTACAAGAGGTTCTTGGTGTAGTCGGAAAAGCTCCTAGATATATGGTGGCTTATAAATATGAAGCAGAAAGAACTACAACTATCGTTACTGATATCACAGTTAATGTAGGACGAACAGGGGTGTTAACTCCGGTGGCTCATTTTAATCCGACCCTTGTCGCTGGCTCTACTGTCTCAAAAGCGACACTTCATAATATAGACCAGATAAATCGTTTGGATATTAGGATTGGCGACACAGTTGTTATTCAAAAAGCAGGAGATGTTATTCCTGAGGTAGTTGAAGTTCTGACAAAAATGCGAACAGGAAAAGAAAAAAAATTTAGAATGCCAGAACTTTGCTCTATTTGTAATTCTAAAATTGAGCAACGGGTGGCCGGAATCAAACAAAGTCCTATGAGCAATGGTCTGGCACCTCTCCTCCCTCGTCCGAGGACCTTGCGAAAAGGAGCTTTGGTTGATTCCGGCCTAGAGGAATCAACCTCAAAATCCGTTGCCTACTACTGCACAAATAAACATTGTCCTGCTAGAAGTAGCAGGGGGTTGCAACATTTTGTAAATATTTATGAGATTTATGAGATTGGACCAAAAATTTTAGATAGATTAAAAGATGAAGGTTTAATAAGTGATCCTGCTGATATTTTTGCACTAACAAAAGAAGATTTTACTATCCTTGAACGCCTGCCCCGTAGGAAGTCAAAGACTTTCCTTCGGGGATTTGGAGAAAAATCAGCTGACAACATTATTTCCTCTATACAATTACACAAAAAAGTTTTACTTTGGAGATTTATTTATGCGCTTGGAATTATTCATGTTGGAGAGCAGACGGCACGAGATTTGGCAGATAATTTTGGTTCGTTAGAAAAAATAAAAAAAGCTGAACCCACAGAAATAAATAATATAGAAAATATCGGGCCAGTTGTATCTCAGAGTATATTTAAATTCTTCCGCGATAAAGCAAATCTTAATTTAATAAATAAACTTTTAGAAAATGGAGTTTCTATTTATCATGAAAAAGCCAAGAATTTAAAACTATCCGGAAAGTCTTTTGTTTTAACAGGAACTCTTTCTACAATGTCTCGTAATGATGCAAAGAAAAAAATTATAGAAAATGGCGGTAATGTTGCTTCATCAGTATCATCCAATACGAGTTATGTTGTAGTTGGCGAGAACCCAGGTAGTAAATATACAGACGCCCAAAAGCTCGGAGTCAAAATTCTCTCCGAAGAAGAATTTTTGAAAATATTATAAAGCTTCGCAGGAATATGCGAATTATTCGCGCTTTACCCAGAGTACTGGGGCCTACGCGACTCATAATTCGCATATTCCTGCTTCGCCATTTTTATGGTATTATTTTAATGTTATGCAATTAGAAGAGATTAAAAAGTTAGCAGATTTAGCCCGTATAGATATGAGTGAAGAAGAAATGAAAGAAATCGCAAAAGATTTTGATTCTATTTTGGCGTATGTAGGACAGGTTCAAGAAGTAAAATTAATTTCAGCTAGGCAAGGTCTAGATGAAGGATTAGATGAAAAAAAGCCAGAAGATTATTTTTTACATAATGTAATGCGTGAGGATATTGTCACAAATAAAAAAGGAGAATATACAGAAAAAATTTTAAAAGATGCCCCAGACACTCAGGATGGATTTCTAAAAGTTAAACAAATATTGTAGGGTAGGTTCTAGTAATCAGTTTCTAGGTTCTAGATAATAAAAAAATGAAAATAAATTTAAAAGAACTGACAATAGAAAAAGCTCACGAGTCATTAAAAAACAGTGAATATACTGTTACCAATTTAGTAAATGAATATTTGAAAGTTATAAAAGAAAAGAATAGAGAAATAAATGCATATATAGAAATTTATGATAATGTATTAGAACAAACTAAAAAGGCAGAAAAAATGTTCAAAAATGGCACAGCTACTCTAATGACAGGTATTCCAATTGCTATAAAAGATAATATTTTATTTGAAGGTCATATTGCCTCGGCTTCTTCAAAAATTTTAAAAAATTATACAGCAACTTATGATTCTTTTGTTGTTAAAAAATTAAAAGAACAGGGAGTGGTATTCTTAGGTAGGACGAATATGGATGAATTTGCTATGGGTTCATCTACTGAGACAAGTGCTTATGGAGTAACTAGAAATCCTTTAAATACGAGTAGAGTCCCCGGTGGTTCATCAGGAGGGTCAGTATCCGCTATTGCTATGAATGGGGCTCTAGTGGCTCTTGGAAGTGATACAGGAGGTTCTATCCGCCAACCAGCATCTTTTTGTGGAATTGTTGGACTTAAACCAAGTTACGGAACTGTATCTAGGTTTGGAATTATTTCAATGGGAAGTTCACTTGACCAAGTTGGTCCTTTAGGAAAAACGGTACGAGACACAGAAATACTTTTTAATGCGATTAATACTTATGATGAGAAAGATAGTACTTCTATAAAAAAAGAAAATAGATTAAAATCTTTACCACTTAAAAAGAAAATTGGTGTGCCTAGATCTTTCCTTTCTGGGGATGGAACAGACCCAGAAATTACGAAAAACTTTGAAGAAAATTGTAAAAAATTAGAAAAAGCTGGTTATGAAATAGTAGATGTTTCTTTGCCGTTGATTAAATATTCTTTAGCGGTATATTATATAATTTGTCCTGCAGAAATTTCTAGTAATTTAGCTCGTTATGATGGTATACGTTATGGATTACATAGTGATGAGCAAAAACTTTATGATGTTTATACTAAAAGTCGTAGAAAAGGATTTGGAAAGGAAGTTCGCAGAAGAATATTACTTGGAACATACATACTTTCTCATGGTTATTATGATGCTTATTATAATACAGCAATAAAAGTTCGGGAGTCAATAAAAGAAGAATTTACAAAGGCTTTTCTTAATGTTGATGCTATTATTACTCCAACTTCTCCTTATATGCCTTTCAAATTTGGTGAGAAATTAGAGGACCCAGTAAGTATGTATCTTTCAGATTTATTCTCGGTTCCGGCAAATATTGTTGGAATTCCTGCTATCTCTATTCCATCGGGGAAAAACAAAAATGGATTACCATTTGGACTTCATATTATGGCTCCATTCTTACGTGAGGATATTCTTTTCACAATTGGGAAAGACTTTGAAAAACTAGCCCCGAACGAAATTTAACAAATGAACTAGGTAATGGTATATTATAAATAGTAATTAATATATCTTAGTTTGTTTTTAAAGTAATTATTAAATTTCAAACGGGGTAAATATAATATAAATATGGATCCAACAGCAATACAATCAGTTATAGATAAACCACTTTTTAATCCGACATATTTAAATATTGAATATGTTTTTAGTAAAATAGTTGAAGTAATTGGACCAATATTCAATTTTTTAACTAATCCTCACACTTGGTCTGTTATTGGTGTTATCTCGATGATACTATCGATTATTTGTATCGCTTTAATTATATTTTCACTTGTCCGATTGGTAGAAATTCAGATTTATGACAAAGAAGAAATTGAGCATGAAATTCATACTGCTCTTTTAAAAGAAAAAGAGAGAGAGCGTGATGCAAATCCACGATGGCACTATATTCTGACTTTGACTGAAAGTCCCAATGACTCTGATTGGCGAGTGGCAGTTATTGAAGCGGATTCCATGATGGAAGAAGTTTTAAAAGAGAAAGGTTTATCTGGAGAGACCGTCAGTGAATTATTAGAGGGTGCTAAAGAAAGTGGTTATACTCATATACAAGACGCATGGGATGCGCACTCAGTAAGAAATGAAATAGCTCATCAGGGGTCTGACTTCCCATTAAGCCAGATAGAAGGTCGCCGAGTTATTAAGATGTTTCAAAACTTTTTTGAAGAATTAAGGGTAATATAAAAAATGCAAATGAAAAAGACACAAATAATTTTGTGTCTTTTTCATTTGCGCGGATTAGTGGACGAAGTGGGAACTGCGATACGGAATCATAATGGACATATTTTTATACCAAATCTAAATAACGTCCTAAAAAATAACTAATTTTTATATTTTACTTTTCTCATTAGGAAAAATCCAATAATAATAAAAATCGTCATTGAAACTATTGCAAAACGATAGTTCAAACCGTTTGTTTTTGAAGTAAAAACAACTATCCCAGACCAAGTAAGAGGTCCCAAAAAAGAAGCGAAACGTTCAGAAATAGTATAAAAACTGAAACCATAATTCAATTTGTCTTTTGGAACAAGCCGTGAAAGAAGTGCTCTAGAAACTGCCCATATTCCACCAAAAAGAATACCCATTATAATTACAAGAATTCCTACCATTGTAATATTGGGACTAATTCCCAGAAGAGGCACAATAATTATCCAACCAAATAAAATCCAAAGTAATACACGTTTTAATCCAAAACGGTCTCCTAAATATCCACACAAAACCGACCCTATCACTGAAGCTACTAAAATAATTATAAGGATAAGAGTTTTTTGAACGTCAGAAGCGTGAAATACTTTTTCCATTGCAATCGGAAAATTATTTGAAAGAGTTAACACTGCATCATTGAAAAAGAAATAGGCCAACAGAAACATTGAAACACCTGGAATTATAAAAAGGGTTTTAGCTTGTATAAATACATTTTTATATTCTTCTTTTACGTGAGAAAAATTGACTGATGTTTGTTCAAGAAATTCTTGTTTCTTAAAAAAGAGAAGCATTGGTAAAGATAAAATTATAAAAAAGAATACAGCTGGCAAAAAGACTTGAGCCCTTCCCACTTCCCCAAATAAATATAAACTTCCACTGGCAAAAGGAAGCACTAATAATAAGCCAATAATTTGGCCAAGCCAATTAGAAGCATTTCCTATACCTGAAATAAAACCTCTTTTTTCTGGCAATGCAATTTCATTCAAAAAAGAGTTGTAAAAAATAAATGATGATTGATAAACAAAATTACCTAAAATAAATAATAAAATAGCTAAGATTCTTTGTTCTGGAATAAAAAGAATAAGAAGAGCTAGTAATGTATATAAAAAATATAGAAGTATTGTATTTTTATAAAAAAAAGAGAAACATCTCCCTTTTTTATCAGCCAGTACTGAAACAATGGGTCCAGTTAAAACTAATAATATCGTTGAAAAAATAAATGAAGCGTTATACCAAAAATCTGATACTCCTTTGTCTATTACAAGCCATTGAGAAAAATATAGCATAAAAACAATCATTACAATGGAATTAGCAAAATCATATAAAGCCCATAAAAAAATATTTCTCTTATTCATAAAATGATTATACCAGTTCCAACGTCCAATAAGCTAGTCAAAAAACCCATTCAGTTGGAACTGAAAAGTTATTGTTAAATAAGGTTATTATTTAACAATTTTCGTCTGCGCGGTTGATGGGTGCTGACCCCACGACCTCTCCCGTGACAGGGGAGTGTTCCACCGTTGAACTACAACCGCATACTTTTTAAATTAACATAAAATAGAAGATAATTCTATTTTATTGTGTCGATGATAGGAGTTGCACCTATGACCTGGCGCTTATGAAACGCCCGCTCTTACTAACTGAGCTACATCGACATGATTCAGCATGGGACATAATTTTTGGCATGTCACCTGCCGAAGTGTTGCGGGGGACCGAATCGAACGGCCGTCTTAAGGTTATGAGCCTTATGAGATACCATTTCTCCACCCCGCTATATAAAGCGGTATTATAACAAAAAAGAGTTGATTTTGCAATGATTGAAAATAAGCTTAATTTATAGTATCCTTAATTCAGTTAATTTTTAGCCGTCATAGCTTAGGGGCAAAGCACTCCCTTGGTAAGGGAAAGAGCGTGAGTCCGATTCTCACTGACGGCTCAAGTTTCAGCCGATGTAGTTCAGTGGCAGAACACTACTTTCGTAAAGTAGTAACATGGGTTCGATTCCCATTCTCGGCTCATGCAGAAAGATACCGAAAACATAAAAAAAGAAATAGAGAAACTTGAGGGGAAGATGAGTCAGGGGAATTTCTGGGAAGATAAAGTAAAAGCTCAAGCAACTATTAAGCGAATCGGGGAGCTTAAAGATGAGTTACTGGGCTCAGAGAAATATGATAAGGGAAATGCTATTCTTTCTATTCTCTCTGGTGCTGGAGGTGATGATGCGGAAAATTTTTCAGCGATGCTTTTACGTATGTATATGAAGTATATAGAAAGAAAAGGTTGGCAAATAAATCTTATTCATGAGAATAAAAATGATGTCGGCGGATATAGAAATGTTTCTCTAGAAGTTATAGGTTTCGCCTCTTCGGCGGGTAAAGAAGGGCCATATGGCACGCTCAAGAACGAATCGGGAGTGCATCGTCTTGTTCGCATTTCTCCTTTCAATGCGAAGTCCCTTCGGCATACTTCATTTTCTCTTGTGGAAGTAATTCCAAAATTACAAAAAGATGATACAACTATTGAAATTTCTCCAGAAGATTTAAAAATTGAATTTTCAAAATCCAGTGGTCCAGGAGGACAGAATGTAAATAAAAGAGAAACGGCGGTTAGATTAATTCATTTACCAACCAATATATCTGTTCATGTGACAACCGAGCGTTCGCAAGAACAAAACCGTGAGAAAGCCATAGAAATACTTAAAGGTAAACTTTATAAAAAAAGAGAGGAAGATAAAATAAAAGAAAAAACCGGATTATCCACTACCAAAACAACAGAGATTGAATGGGGTAGTCAAATTCGCTCTTATGTCCTCCATCCTTATAAAATGGTCAAAGACCATCGGACAGATGTAGAAGTTCGTGATGTTGACTCTGTACTTTTAGATGGTCAGATTGATTGTTTCATCCTTGCTGAACAGAATTTATAATCATTTGCAATTATTTAGCAGGGGCTGAATAATTGCAAAAATTAATAAGTAAAATAAAAAAGAAGAATGATTTCCATCATTCTTCTTGTAAACATCAGTAGGAGTATTAATTTACTTTATATACTCCTTTATTATACTTTGGCCATCTCTCGCTCCAAGTAACCCTGACAGTGCTAAGAGAAATATCTCCTTCCCCTTTGAAACTTAGAGAATTTAAAACTTCGTTTCTGAATTTTTCCGCTTCTTTTTTGTTTGAAAGAACAGGAGTTGAATATTCATTATGGTGTCGGCAAATTTCTGTCCCTCGGCAATAATCCCTTGATGCTTCTTCAGGTCCGATGAGTTCAAAGCAATAAACCCACCTTACTTTTCCTTTTGAGGGTTCAGGAAACTCATCTTTTCCTGGGAACCAATCACAACCAGAGTATAACTTGTGTTTTATTACCACAAGAATTGCAAATTTTGCAGTTCTCCATTGATTTTTACACTGCCGGCAAAAGCATTCTATGCCATTTTTAGGAGAAAGTATTGCTATAGCAACTTTCTTCTCTTCCGAAACAAACCGATAATTTAGTCTCATATTTTTTGTTTTTAATGTGTGAAGATATACTTTTACTAAATATTAATACACTTTATATTTTAAGTCAAATAGAAGTTTTTTGTTTTTTGTGGTATTCTTAAGGGAGTAATGCTCCCGAACAAAACTAATTATGTTTTATACTTATGTATTAAAAAGTAAAAAGGATAACAAATATTACACCGATTCCTGTTTTGTACGGGATAATCCCGTACGAAATCGCGGACGCATAAGCAATAATATAAAATGATTTTATTAACAAAGATAATTAATATAAAAAATAAAAGTGCGACTAGCGTCCGCGTTTATTTCGTAACGGGATGATTTATTTTAATAATGTTACAAAAAAATACTTGAATAGTGTGTCTTTGGAAGATATTAATATTTCAATCATGCAAGGGGAATTTGTGGCGATAGTAGGGCACTCAGGTGCTGGTAAAACTACTTTAACTAAATTAATTTTAGCTGAAGAGTCACCAACAGATGGGACTGTTTTTTTTGAATCCAAAGATATTCATAGACTTTCGAATAAAGATTTAACACATTTTCGTCGTAAAATAGGTGTAGTTTTTCAAGATTTTCGTCTTTTATCTAACAAAACAACTTACGAAAACATAGCTTTTGCTATGGAAGCAATAGATAAAAATGAGGAGGAAATCGCTCAAGATGTTCCACATGTTTTAGAATTAGTGGACCTTACTTCTAAAGCATCTCTCTTTCCACATCAACTTTCTGGTGGTGAAAAGCAACGTCTTGCTATTGCTCGTGCAATAATAACTCAACCCAGTTTAATAATTGCTGATGAACCGACAGGAAACCTTGACCCTATAAATACCAACGAGGTTATTAACCTCCTAAAGAAGTTAAATGATTTGGGAACTACGGTTATTTTAGCTACTCACAACAGAACAGTAGTAGATCAAATTAAAAAAAGAGTTATAACCTTAGAGAATGGTCGTGTCATTCGAGATGATAAGGATGGTAAATATATGTTATAATAATCCTATGTTTTTTATTAAAATTAAAAGAATAATAGTTTCTGGTTATCGTAATTTTACACGCAGTGGTTTTACTTCTGTTGCCAGTATTCTTATAATGACGATAACTCTTTTTGTAATGACTTCTTTAATATTTATACAAGCTGCATTAAATTCTTCTCTTAATGATATAAAAGAAAAAGTTGATGTAACTGTTTATTTTGTCTCAAATGCTGATGAACC
>Ga0265292_1002508_pt1 | contig 12625 bp, 11 predicted proteins | sample Munlanlewell296A_FD_189080 | JGI IMG/M metagenome (GOLD analysis project Ga0265292, IMG submission 189080) | Leachate microbial communities from a municipal landfill in Southern Ontario, Canada - Leachate well 296A | ecosystem: Engineered > Solid waste > Landfill > Unclassified | place: Canada...
CTCCACCGATAGGCGGTGGGCGTTCTGCCCGGTCTCGGCGGCGCGGTCGAAGTCTTCCTTCCAGCGCCCGCCCCACCAGTCGCTGGCCAGCCCGGACTTGTGGGCGGTGTGCCCCTCCAGTTCCCATTTGTACCAGTTGTTGTTGGTGTTGCCGCCCTCCACCTGGTGCGAGGCGGTGGCCGTCCCCCACAGGAAGCCTTTCGGGAAATGGAATGATGCGGTTGGCATTGTTTTCCTCCATGTAGTCAGACCCTAAAGGTCTCAAAGACCTTTAGGGTCTCGGTTTCTTGATATATACGCCAGATACAGCACCACCGACCCGGCAACTGCCGCGTTGAGCGACTCAATCTGTCCCTGCATCGGGAGACGAAGCAGGAAATCACAGGATTGCCGGACCAGCGGGCGGATGCCTTCCCCTTCGCTTCCCACCACCACTGCCAGAGCGCCATCCAGCCGCACCTCGGACGGGTCTTTGGAATCCGGGCTTTCATCCAGGCCGACGACCCACGCGTTGGCTTCCTTCAGCTCAACGATGGCCTGTGCCAGGTTGGCCTGCGCCACCAGCATGTGTTCAGAGGCCCCTGCTGAAGCCGAGACGACCGCCGGGGTAATCTCCGCTGCCCGGTGGGTCGGGATGAGAACACCATGCACTCCGACCGCTTCCGCCGTGCGGATGATGGTGCCCAGGTTCTGCGGGTTTTGCAGTGTGTCGAGGATCAGCACAAAGAGCGGCTCACTGCGCGTTTTGGCGTTTTCGAGAATGTCTTCCAGCCCCACGTAGGGATAGGCGCTGGCCTCCAGCGCCACACCTTGATGGCTTTCGCTGAGTTTGTCCAGCCGGGCGCGAGGCACGCGTTCGACGGGGCTTTTGCGTTTGGCGGCCAAATCCAAAATCTCGGTTAGGCGGCCTTTATCCTGCACGCCTTCGGCAATTTGAAGACGAAAAACGTCACGCCGTCTGGCGCGCAGGGTCTCGTAGACTGGATTACGTCCGTAGATGAATTCTTTCATGGGGTTATCAAATTGGTTTATTTTGCTGCATCAATGATTTTCTTGATTTCTCCCCATAGTTCAGGCGCTTCCAACGCCTCGGCAAAAGATCTCACCCAATGCTCGATGCGGGTAAAGTCAAGATCGGGGTGTTTTTGAACGATTGCCTGAATATCATTCAAATCCTTTAGTCGGTGAGCAATGGCCTTCATGATAATCAGATCTTCTGGCGTGGGCAAACGCACCAAAAGCGAGGCAACGGACTTGACCGTACTGCGCTCAACGACTTCTTCTTCAAAAGACAGTATTCCAAGAAAGATATCTATATTGATATCGCTGGCAACGTGCCGCAGAAGCAGGACCCGATGTTTCCGCGCGAATTCTGTTGTATCTTCCTGGCGTGGTTCTATCCCTTCTTCTTTCGCCGTGCCCAAGAAACGCGGAATATCATTTATCGGGAGAAGGAACATCGCATCCAGGTCTTCTGTATAACGAGGTTTCCCCAAAAGGCTTACCGCAATACCGCCAATGATTACTCCCCGCTCACTGAACTTTACCAGCAAACGCTGCACGGCTTCCAATGATGTGCAGAACGGCTCCAACCCTTCGGGCAGTTTCATTTTCCTTCTTTCAACTTTGCCCACCGCAGGAATACCTCCATTTCACCATCATCATCCCCTCGTTTCCAGCCCATGCGGATGGCAAACCGCTTAATGGCATTGAGTTGTTTCCAATGCTTTTCTATGGACATGGCGCGCAGTTCCTGCCGTTCGATCTCTTCCACGGCTTTCCAGCGTTCCCGGTAAAAACGGACATCTGCAGCGTTCATACTGGCATTATAGCACGCGAAAACCCTGTCTCGTTTGACGTGCAGTGTCTCGAAGACAGGGTTGTGGGAGCAGATGAATTCTTTCAAGAAGTGCATTTTAACATGTCGAGGCGCACAATCGTGCGCCTCGCATCATTCTTTTGCAATATCTGTAGCTTACTCAGTGAGAGTCCACGGCCCGTAAACTGCCTGTTCCAGCGCGTCCATGATAATTTTATCCGCCTGGCTGCTGCTCAGATGCCCGGGCAGGACAACGCTGGTGTAGTAAAATCCCGCCGGGCCGCAGGTGAAGTCCAGGCCAGGGTAGAGGTTGGCAAGCTGCTGTTTGGTACGCGTACAGTTGGCTTCCAGGTGCGTAGATGCTAGGACCCGGTAACTGCTGATGGTAACGCTGACAGGCGTCTCCCCGTACTGCCCGGTCCCAACCGGGAATCCGAGCGTGAAGCAGCGATAGGTGCTGCCCGCCGTGGAAGGCGACTTGGCGTTATCCAGGCTGTACGACTCGATCGAAGCCTGCACGCTCCCCGCCGTCAGCGTGACGCCGGACGGGTTCCAGTCCTGTGTATCGGGGTACTGTGCGCAAATATGGACGTTGGTGTAGGCGGCATCTTTTTCTACGCTGACCAGTTCGAGTGAGATGTTGCCCTGGGAGTAGGAATTGTTCATCGCCACATCCCCAACCGTGAACGTGGCCCAGATATCGTACCCATCGCCCGAAACAATCTGACCGGCGGGAGTCTGCATCTGCCAATGGAACGAGTACGTGCCATCTGTGGCGGGAGCTTGCAGGTTGACCGAAACATCCACCGTTTCTCCCGGCTTGATGCTCTTCGTCAGGCTGATCTTGTCTGGCAAGTTTAGGGTTTGCCCCAACGGGTAGGATGCGCTGGTCAGTTTCAGGAAATAGCCGGTCGTCCAGGTGGTGGTCCCGGCATTGCGGAAGGTCCAGGTCTTGGTGAACGACGTCCCGGCGGGGATGTTGGTCCAGTCGGGAATAGTTTCGCTGACGAACTGGGCCACATCTTCCGTTGACATGATCGCGGTGGAATTGGCCTCCGGGGTTATGGCCAGCCCGGGAGTCTGGGTGACCGGTTCACCGGTCGGGTCTGAACCGGCACCCTGGTCTGCCGTCTGGGATGGCTGCGCGTCCGGGACGATGTCGCTCCGCCCCCCGGGCGTAGCGAAGAGGGTGACCGTTACGATCAGCGCGGTGGTCAGGACCAGGGTCCCGATAACGTAGAGAAGGTTTTTCATTGGCATGCTCCGCAGTGAAAAGGATTTGCTGCCATCGTTGGCAGCATAGCTACCATTGTCGGCGGCTTTGTCATTCTTTTCAACTGTGGATTCCCGCATATTCCCCGACCCAGCCTCGCCTGTGGATTCCCGCAGGCCGGTTTCGGATAGTTTCAGCACCGCCTCGGTGCGCGAGGTAACCCCCAATTTGGCGTAGATGTTGCTCAGGTGGAATTCCACCGTCCGGTTGGCGACGCGCAAGGCCAGGGCAATCTGCTTGTTGCTTTTGCCCTGCAAGAGTAGTTCGATGACTTCTTTTTCACGTGCGCTAATAGTTTCTTCTGTCATAAGTTAGTGGGACGATTCTACGATACAAAAAATACCTGCACAGGCTGAGACCTGCGTGTATTCTACCTTGAACCCCAGGTTTTCCAAAGCCGGGACTGTCTCATCCGCCTGCCAGTAGAACTCCTCCTCCCATTCATCTCCAGCCTCAGCCTTGACCTGCTCCAGCGTGGCCCGGTTTGGGAAGGCGATGTCGCCGAGTACGATGCGTCCGCCCGGGGCGAGATGGGGGAGCAGGCCGCACAGGATGCGGACTTTCTCGTCCAACTCGAAGTGGTGGAAAACGTAGGCCGAGACGATGCGGTCGAAGGGACGGTTTAACTCTGGCGGCCAGTCGCCGCGCAGGTCATGCAGGACGAAGTGAGCGGCGGGAAGTTTTTGGCGTGCTTTTTCCAGCATGGTAGCCGAGAAATCAGTGCACCACAGGTCGCAGCCCAGAGCAGCAAAGCGCAAGGCCAGATTGCCGGTACCAGTCCCCAGGTCCAGGACGGACAGGCCGGGTTTGGCGTCCGCCAGGGTCACGGCAGCATCGAGTACCATCTCGTAGCCGTCAAAAGGAAACTGCTGGTAATCCAGAACCGACCGGTCATAGGTCTCGGCCCAGTCGTCGAATTCAGAGGAGGGAAAGCGGTTATTGGGAAGCATGTTTTTTACCTCCGCCATTGTACAACAGTTTGTTCTGCATCACCTCTCCGTATTGGCTTCACACTCAGTTCACAACAGGCTCTTATACTCTGGTTTGGCTTTCACAGGAAATCACCATCACACAAGGAGTCTAAAAATGACCAGACACATCGTTTTTTGTATTTTGGCAGGATTGATCCTGCTGGCTGCCATTGCAGGGTTGGGTTTCTTCGCCTACCAGGCTGGCGATTGCCCGCCACCTGGTCGAAGCTCACGGCGGGACGATCACCGCCGAAAGTGCCCCCGGCTAGGGGACGACCATGCGGGTGACTTTACCGCTGGGAGAATAGAGAAACGAAAACTTCCGAGAGCAATCCCGGAAGTTTTGTTATTGTCTGAAGAGGGTGGACACAAAGTCCGCCCCTACGAGTTTACCAATGCCAGGTCGTACCGTCTTTGGTATCTTCAATTGCCACGCCAAGTTCTTTGAGCCGGTCACGGATCAAGTCGGACATGGCCCATAGTTTTTGTTTACGCATCTCGGTGCGGACTTCGACCAGCAGGGCGATGAATTTGTCGGCGTCGCCGCCGAAGGCTTTCTTTTCGCTCAGGCGCAGGCCGAGCACTCCGGTCAGCGCGACCAGGGTATCCTGGGTGGGTTTGAGTTCGGCGTCGGTGGCACCCGCGTCACGGGCGGTGTTGACTGTGCGTACCAGTTCGAACAGCGCCGCCAGCCCGCCGGACGAGTTGAAGTCGTCGTCCATGGCCTCGATGAAGGTCTGCTGGGTCGTCTCGGTCTGCTTATCCAGCGCGGCGCGCACGTCCGCGGAAGCACCGGGGGCGCCCGCGGGAGCCGGTTTAAGGGCGGACCGCAGCCGGTCCAGGCCGCGTTCCGCCGCGTCCACGATGTCATCTGAATAAGAGAGCGGGGCGCGGTACGAGCCGTTCAGTACCATCATCCGCAGGTCATCCGCCTCATGGCGCGACAGGAAGTCGTCAATCGTCACCAGGTTGCCAAGCGACTTGGACATCTTCTCACCCTGCAACTGCAACATGCCGTTGTGCATCCAGAAGCGGGCGAAGGGTTTGCCGGTAAAGCACTCGGTTTGGGCGATCTCATTCTCATGGTGCGGGAAGACCAGGTCATTCCCGCCGCCGTGAATGTCAATCTGCTCGCCCAGGTGGCTCAGGTTCATGGCCGAGCACTCGATGTGCCAGCCGGGGCGGCCCTTGCCCCACGGGCTATCCCAGGCCGGCTCGCCGGGCTTGGAGGCTTTCCAGACGGCGAAATCCATCGGGTGTTCCTTCTCCTCACCAACTTCGATGCGCGCCCCGGCCTGCATGTCTTCAATTCTTCGTCCTGATAACTTGCCATAATCCGGGTCTTTCGTGACGCGAAAGTAAACGTCGCCGTTTTTAGCAGGATAGGCGAAGCCTTTCTCGATCAGCCCTTCGATCATTCGGATGATCTGGGGCATCTCCTGCGTGGCGCGCGGGTTGACCGTAGCCGGCAGGATGTTCAGAACTTTAATCTGGCGGCGGAACTCCTGGATGTACTTTTCAGCCAGTTCGGATGCATCCACCCCCAGGGCGTTGGCGCGGTTGATGATTTTGTCATCCACGTCGGTGTAATTGATCACCTGGCGCACCTCATAGCCGCGATAGGTCAGGTAGCGGCGGACAATGTCAAATACCAAAGCAAACATGGCATGGCCGATGTGCGCGTCGGAATAGACGGTTACACCGCAGACGTACATCTTGACCAGTCCCGGCTCGAGGGTCTGGAATTCTTCCTTCTTGCGGGTTAGAGTGTTGTAGACGCGCAGCATGTGAGTCTCCTGATGAAATTTCTGGGGCTATTATAAACCAGATGCCCGCCCAACACTCCCTATTTACACCGGTATTCGTGCCCCTTCGTGTGGTCTTCGTGGATACAAAAAGCGCGGCCTGCGCCGCGCTCCCTGATGACGAATATTGGGAAACTACTCTTTCCCCTCGGGGCGGGCAAAGATCATCCGTCCAGCGGCAGTCTGCAGGACTTTGGTTACGGTGACGGTGATTTCCTTGTTCAGATATTTGTTGCCGTTTTCCACCACCACCATCGTACCGTCTTCCATGTAACCGACGCCCTGGTTAACTTCCTTGCCTTCCTGGATGACGTTGACCGACATCAATTCACCGGGCAGGAGGACCGACTTGACCGCATTCGCCAGTTCGTTGATGTTCAGGATGAGCACACCCTGTAGTTCGGCGATACGGTTCAGGTTGAAATCATTGGTCAGGATGGGGCACTTCATCTGCCGGGCCAGGATGACCAGCTTATCGTCCACTTCCCGGACCCCCTCCACGTCCACGTCGCTGAAGCGGACGACCACCGCCGAGGCTTTCTGCAATTCAGCCAGCACTTCCATGCCGCGCCGCCCGCGTTGACGGCGCAGGCTGTCGGGCGAGTCGGCGATGTACTGGAGTTCGTTCAGCACAAAGCGCGGGATCAGCAAGGTGCCGGGCAGGAAGCCGGTCTTGGCGATATCGGCCACGCGCCCGTCTATGATGACGCTGGTATCCAGCAGGATGGTCCGGTTCGATGGTGCTCCGCCAGTGCTTGTGCCTTCCTCCCGGCGGGAGGTAAGCCCACCCAGGATATTGGCGATGTCTGCCTGGCGCGTTGAGAAGACGGCCACGCCGAAGTAGCCGAAGAGCAGTACACCGATTAAGGGCAGGACTTTCCCAAGGGGGGAGGGCAGCAGAGAGAGCGGGAAGGCCAGCAGGGCGGCGGTGAGCAGGCCGATCACCAGCCCGATCAGGCCGGAGAACAGCGTCTCGGCAGCCAGACGGCCCAGCAGGGCGCGCAGGGCGCGGATGGGACGGGTGGTTAAGTATGGCGTCAGTACCAGGCCAAAGAAGGCACCAATCAGGGTGAAGGCGATTGTGTAGAAAAGTTGCTGATCCGGGCTGTATACCGACAGCCCATTCCCCACATAGACCCCCAGTACAGAAAAGATTGCCATGCCAATAATTCGAATAATAATATCAGCGATCATTTAAATAACTCCTCTCGAATAAATCGAATAATAAATCAACTGGATAATAGCACGCCTGACACTGCCCGTCAATTGGTAGAAAAGTTGGAAACAGGTATAATCTCCCTACTCTTTACCGGTACTCACGAGGAAATATGGCTTTCGACCGCTTTGGACGCAAAATCCATTATCTGCGCATCAGTCTCACCGACCACTGCAACCTGCGCTGCATCTACTGTATGCCGGAGGAGATGACTTTCCGGCCGCCCGCCGAAATGATGCAGGATGACGAGGTGCTGCTGTTGACGCGCTTGTTCGCTGACCTGGGCTTCGACAAAATCCGTCTGACCGGGGGCGAACCGACTGTCCGCGCCCACATTGTGGATATCGTGCGCGGCATCGCCTCCACCCCCGGCATCCGCCACGTCACCTTGACGACCAACGGCGTGCTCCTCTCGAAACTTTCCAAACCCTTAGCCGCTGCCGGGCTGGAACGCGTCAATGTCAGCATTGACACGCTCAACCCGGCTAAATTCAAGCGGCTCACACGCGGGGGCGATATCGAGGATGTCTGGGAAGGAATCCTGGCTGCCGAAGCGGCCGGGCTGACGCCGGTCAAACTCAACGCGGTGGTGGTGCGCGGCTACAACGAGGAGGATGTCGTTGACCTGGCGCGCCTGACCCGCGAGCATCCCTGGCAGGTGCGTTTCATCGAGATGATGCCCTTTGGCGGCGCCACTGACCTGCAGACCGGGCAGATGGTTTCAGCGAAGGACATGCAGGGACGCATCGAGCAGGCCCTCGGTCCGCTCGCGCCCGCCAATGGCGGCCAATTGGACGGGGAGGCGCGCATCTACCGCATCCCCGATGCGCAGGGTGATATCGGCTTCATCTCGTCCGTCAGTGCGCCATTCTGCGCGGATTGTACGCGTGCCCGCCTCACTCCAGACGGCATCCTGCGTATGTGTCTCCTGCGGGAATACGAGATTGACCTGCTGACGCCTTTACGGGCAGGCGCCTCTTTGGAAGACCTGCGCAAGATGGTTTTGGAAGCCGTCTGGAACAAGCCTTGGGGACACGGCCTCGCCGACGGGGAAATCCCCCTTAACCGTGTGATGAGCGAAATTGGAGGCTAGCAATCCAACCTGAGATGCTAAGCGAGGCCGGAATTTACAGAGTACTGCGTAAATATCCGAACTAAAATTCCGTTTTTTCCGAGCCTTTCGAAACAGGATAGTTCATAGATTTATGCAAGAAGCAGTGAACATCATATTGAGGTGAATATGAGCTGGGAAAACAAAATTTTACGTATCGTTCGGGTGGTTAACGCCCAGGAGATAGGAACGTTTGGCCGTCTGCTGACTGCCATTACTGCCGTAGGGGGAAACGTAGGCAATATCGAGTTGCTCAACGAGAGCACCAATCAAGTGGTGAGAGACATCACCATCTTTGCGGACGACGAAAAGCATTTGGAATTGATTCTGGAAGCCGTCCGCAAAAACCGCGGCACAAAGCTGCTGGACGTGCGCGACGAGGTGATGGCCCTGCACCTGAAGGGCAAGATTGCTGTCCGTTCCCGCTATCCAATCGATTCCATCGCAACCTTGCAGAAGGTCTACACACCAGGTGTGGCGGAAGTCTGCATGAAGATCGCCAAAGATCCGAAACTGGCGCATACCTACACGTCCATCAGTCACTTGGTGGCAATCGTCACCGACGGGACGGCCATCCTCGGCCTGGGTGATATCGGACCTTTGGCCGGGATGCCTGTTATGGAGGGCAAGGCCATGCTGATGGAGACGCTGGTGGGCCTTTCGGGTGTCCCCATCCTGCTGAACACCAAGGACCCCGACGAGATCATCAAGGTCGTAGCTGCCATTGCCCCCACCTTTGCTGCCATCCAGCTGGAAGATATTTCTGCCCCGCGTTGCTTCAGGATCGAAGAAGAACTCCAGAAGCAACTTGATATTCCGGTCATGCACGATGACCAGCATGGGACAGCTGTGGTGACCACAGCTGTGCTGACAATGGCTTGCCGCAAGCTCAAGAAAGATCTGGGCAAGGCTGTCATTGGTCAAATTGGCCTGGGCGCGGCCGGGAATGCCATTGCCAGGATGCTCATGCGTATTACCGGCAACCCGGTCTGGGGTGCGGACTTGAGTGAAGAAGCCCTGGTGCGCCACGAGTCCAACGGCGGCAAACGCTCCACCCTGAAAGAGATCATGGCGAACTGCGACATTATCGTCTCCACCACCGGCGCGCCCGGCCTTATCAAGCCGGAAATGGTGCGCAAGGGACAGATCATCCTGGCCCTCTCCAACCCGCGTCCGGAAATTGAACCCGAAGTGGCTCTCAAACATGGCGCGGCCTTTGCTGCGGACGGGAAGTTGGTCAACAATGTGTTGGGTTTTCCGGGCATCTTCCGCGGCGCAGTGGATACCTGGTCGCCGCGTATATCCGACGAGATGCTGTTGGCCGCTGCGCAGGCGATCGCCAACCACACGACAGACGACCAGTTAGTCCCCAATCCACTGGACAAGAAACTGCACGAGGCTGTGGCTCACGCCGTAGCTCTGAAAGCCATCGAACAGGGTCTGGCGCGTGCTGACTACGTGCCTTATATTCACGAATAATCAGCCTTGACGAGTAAAAAGACTCCCGCAGGCAAAAACCTGCGGGAGTCTTGCATGTTACTTATGCTTTGCCACCAGTTCCTTCAGCAGAGTCCCCAACCGGGTCACACCCTCCCGAATTTTATCCGGGTTGGAATAAGAGAAATTGATGCGCATGGTGTTATTACCGCCGCCATTCGGGTGGAAGGACGCACCCGGTACGAAGGCCACTTTGCGTTCGATGGCAATTTTGAGCACATCGGCCGCGTCCATCCATTCTGGCAGGATGCCCCACAGGAACATGCCGCCCTGCGGTTTGGTCCAGCGCACTTCGTGCGGGAATAATTCTTCCATGGTCTCGATCATCACGTCGCGGCGTTCTTTGTATACTTTGATGATGAATTTGACATGTTCATCCAGGAAGCCGCCCTTGGCCACCTCAAAAGCCACCATCTGGTTGAAAGCGGCAGTATTCAAGTCCGCGGCCTGCTTGGCCTGAACCAGTTTGCGGATGACCTGCTCCGGCGCGACCACCCATGCCAGGCGGATGCCGGGGGCAAGCAGTTTGGAGAAGGTGCTCAGATAAATGACGTTCCCGGTGTAACAGCCGTCGTCGCCGCGGTACTGGCTGTCCAGCGAGACGAGCGAGGGTAAATGTTCGCCCTCGAACCGCAACTGCCCGTAGGGATCGTCTTCGACGATTGGAACGCCATACCGGTCAGCCAGTTCGACCAACTGCTTGCGACGTTCCAGGCTGAGGGTCGTGCCACTCGGGTTCTGAAAGTTCGGGAGCACGTAGATGAATTTCGGTCCGATGCGCAGTGCTTTTTCCAGTTCAGATGTCACCATGCCATTTTCATCGGACGGCACGGAGATGTATTGCGCCCCGTAAGCATTCCAGGCTTGCAGCGCGCCGAGGTAAGTGGGCGATTCGACCACGATGTGGTCGCCCTGGTTGATGAAGACCCGTCCGAGAAAATCCAGCGCTTGCTGGGAGCCGGAGGTGATCAGGATGTTATCTGGTGTGATCTTGACCGAGTAGCGACCGGTGTGACGGGCGATCATTTCCCGCAGAGGACGATAACCCTCCGTTGTGCTGTATTGTAACGATTGCGGCCCATCGTGCTCAAGCACATAATTGCAAGCTTCCTGGAATTGTTTGATGGGGAAGACTTCCGGGGCAGGCAAGCCTCCCCCAAAAGAGATGATATCCGGCTGCTCGGTCAGTTTGAGCAACTCACGGATGACAGAACTCCCCATCCGCTGTGTCCGGTTCGCGTAACGATATTCCCAGGGTGTTTGCATTCTTACTCCTTACGTTAGGATATGGACAACGACAAAAAAACCTGGCAGGTACGATTCACCTGTCAGGCTTCGCTGACTTTGTAACGCCAAGCAAGACGAATATGAATAGGATTCGAAGCATGGCAACACAATATTACCGTGTTTTATTCATCCTTGCAACCCTCTTCCGGTGTCGCTTTGGGAATTAGCGGGGTGAGGCGGAGAATAGGGGGTGTTGGGCGGGAAGCCCGCTCAACACCCCCTTATCTTTCCTATTTCACGGAGATTCCCAAAGAACTCTTCCGGCAGGGTTTTGGCTCGTGCTACAATGAACCCCGGAGGACGAAATGAAACGCTCCCGGATTCTTTCTTTGACCCTGACCCTGTTTGCCTTAACCATAATCGGCGCAAGCCTCTTTGGATGCAGCCCGGTTGCCACCGCGGCCTCCTCACCGACTCCCGATACCCTGTGCGGGAACGGATTCTGCGATAACGGCGAGAGCTCTCTCTCCTGTCCACTCGATTGCCCGGCAGTGAGTTTTAGCGGGCAAATCCAGACCACTTATATCAATTCGGAGGTAGTCGGGGATATTGCCGTGATGGTTGCCGCGCCGCAGGCGGCGCGTTATCCGGAGGGGGCGGGGGTGGTGGTGGTCGCCTCGCCAATTTTCAGCGCGGCAGGAGGCTTTTTAACGGACCCGGACCTCACCTCGATTGGTCTCATCCAAGTCAGCTACCTGTGGCCCGGTCAAACGGATGCCATGACCGGGGTCCAGAGCAGCGGCGCATTTGACTATGGCGGTGAGCAGTCCATCGGGGTATTGCGGGACGTGATCCGCTTCGCGTCCGGTCTCATTCCCGATAAAGAGGGGCGTTACATCTCATCGCTTATCCATGTCACGCCACTGACCGAGGAAGTGGGCCTATATGCCTTTTCGGATGCGGGCATTGCAGTTGTCAATGTTTTTTCGCTGTACGGTGACCTGTTGCCGGGAGTGCAGTATTTTGTCGGACGCGAAAACCCTACGGTGGATACGCTCGCGTGCCTGGAGGCCGGCTTTTTAAACGATGCCGGTCAGTCGGTCTACAATCCCTTTTACAACTACCCGGCCAGTTACAGTTCGGCGGCGATCAACCTGACTTATACCAACGTCCGCTGGGACGCGACCTACACGGATGAACACACTGACGCAGTGGGCCGCGCCTACCTCGACCTGGACGGCAGCGGCAACATCAGCGCCAGTGACCATGTCTTAAGCTGGCGTGTTCCAGTCATCTTTGAGAAACGCACCTACTCGGTTGCGCTTACCCAATCCCTGCTGGATAACGGCGCGCTCACGCTTTCAACCTGGCCGGCTGATTTAGCCACACCGGAGGAAGCAGCCCGCGACTGGCCGTTCCGCCAAAGCACAGGCCGCTATATTGACCTGCGCTCGAAGATGCCTGATTTGGAGGTGATGCTGGTCTTTGCGCAGGAGGACCATGAGCAGGCGGCGCAGGATAAGCCCCACATTCACCAGGCTTTCCAGGGCTTCCGTTTCGAAGCCAGACTGTGGGTGCGTTTGAACCCGGACCGGGCTTACGTCCAGTCTTTGATGCCGGATGCCGGGGAGGATTTCCCGGATAACCCAGCCAACACCCAGCCGGGAGACTGGATGCAGGTTGAAACGTACGCTTACCCGGGGCAA
>Ga0265292_1002509_pt1 | contig 12617 bp, 12 predicted proteins | sample Munlanlewell296A_FD_189080 | JGI IMG/M metagenome (GOLD analysis project Ga0265292, IMG submission 189080) | Leachate microbial communities from a municipal landfill in Southern Ontario, Canada - Leachate well 296A | ecosystem: Engineered > Solid waste > Landfill > Unclassified | place: Canada...
TGACGGTTCATTTGCTCATTTAAAAGATAGTTTAAGGGTTCATCGAGGTCTCAAAAGAAGTAGAAAAATTAGACTAATTGAATCGCTAATTTGGAGATAAATACCAATACAGATTTTTAATTATGCCTAAAACTATAAGTATTTACGTTGCGATCCTTTCGAACTTGGTCCTTCTAACATCAGTTGTTCATGACCGTCAAAATTTCAAGAAATGTACTAGAGTATTCAAACTGTAGACAAATTCAAGCAGGTTTAAAATCTTAAATACAGTATAACATAAAAATGCCAAAATACAATAGATAATTAAACAGTTAAACATTAAACAGTTAGAACCTAAAAAAACATTTAAACACTAAACTACTAAATAAAATTGTTTAATGTTTATGGTTTAATAGTTTTTTTAGCGGTTTAAGTTTTAACCGTTTAACTGTTTTTATATTCTGCTATACTTATTCTATTATTAATTACTAATAATAAATATGTTTTACGCACTCGGTTTACTTGGAATACTAGTTGTTTACTTGGTTGCTCAGTACAATGGTTTTGTTGTTTTAAAAACCCGTATTCATGAAGCGTTGTCAGGAATTGATGTCCAACTCAAAAGAAGGGCCGACCTGATTCCTAACGTCGTTGAAACCGTCAAAGGTTATGCAAAGCATGAAAAAAGTGTTTTCACAGATGTTACTAAAGCCCGAACTGCTTTGATGGGAGCTAAATCACCTCAAGAAAAAGCTGAAGCAGACAATATGCTAAGCGGAGCGCTGAAATCATTGTTTGCCGTTGCTGAAGCCTATCCTGATTTAAAAGCCAATACCAACTTTCAGGACTTACAAAGACAGCTCGAAGACACTGAAGATAAAGTCGCTTATTCACGTCAGTTTTACAATTCCAACGTCCTCGACTTTAATACTAAAGTCCAGATGTTTCCATCAAATCTGATTGCCAACGCATTTGTTTTCAAAGCCTTTGAGTTCTTTGAAGCAGAAGAAGAAGCAAAAAAGAGCGTGAAAGTTCAATTCTGAAATAACAAATAACCAATAACAAACATCAATTGAATTTTAAATATCAAATAACCAATGTTTTAAACATTTGGTATTTATTATTTGTTATTCAATTGTTATTTGACATTTGTTATTTGGTATTAATCTAGATGACTGTTTACAATCAAATTTCGGAAAATAAAGTAAAAACTTTCTTAATAATGTTTTTCTTTATCTTGATTTTTTCTTCATTCTTTTTTTTACTGGGTAAATATTTTGATTCTCCCTGGGGCTACTTTTTCTTAGGTCTATTTATTTCTTTAGCTTCTTCAGTTGGAAGTTATTTCTACGGTGATAAATTAGTTCTTTTAACAACTGGAGCTAAGCTTGCTGATAAAAGAACCTACTTTAATTTTTATACAGTTACTGAAAATCTTGCGTTGGCTTCTGGTTTACCAATGCCAACTCTTTACGTCATAGAAGACTCGTCCCCCAATGTTTTTGCCACTGGCCGGGACCCCAAACACGCCGTCGTCTGTGCAACGACCGGAATACTTGAAATTATGAACCGGACCGAACTTGAAGGCATCATCGCTCATGAACTTTCTCATGTTAAAAATTTTGATATTCTCCTGGCCTCAATCGTTGCCGTTCTTGTTGGGACTTTAGCTTTAATCTCTGATTGGGTTATTAGAAGTATGTGGTGGCATCGTGGATCTGATGATGACAGTCGAGGAAATCGCAACCCTATTTTTATCGTTTTATTCCTAATTTCTTTAATTTTAACGCCGATTATTGCCACTATTATTCAGCTGGCCATTTCGAGAAGAAGGGAATATCTCGCCGACGCATCTGGAGTTTTGTTGACCCGTTATCCAGAAGGGCTTGTTCACGCCTTAGAAAAATTAAGAGACAATCCGTCTTCGATGAAAAGGGCAGCTTCTTCAACCGCTCACCTTTTTATTAATAATCCTCTTAAGAAAAAAAACTCATCTTTGTTCGTAAACCTATTCTCAACCCACCCGCCGATTGAGGAGAGGATCAAAATTTTAAAAAATTTATGAACTTAATTTTAATATTAATAGGTAAGCTTATTATCAAAATAAGCCAACTCTTAAATTTCGGTTCAGGGTCAACGTGGCCGGGACACATCGCTCTAAATCTAAACGATAAATTTATAGAACAGACGTTAGATAAAAATAAAGACTTAAAAATTATTGTCATCGCCGGTACTAATGGAAAAACTACTTCAACAGCTCTCTTAAAATTTATTCTTGAAAAATCTGGAAAAAGAATTTTTACCAATAGTGAAGGCGCTAATTTATTAAACGGTATAGCATCGTCAATTATTAAAAATGGAGATGTTTTTTCTAAATTAAAATTTGATTATGCAATTTTTGAAAGCGACGAACTTAACCTACCTTTACTTCTTAATAAAATTTTGCCTGATAAAGTATTGATTCTAAATTTATTCCGCGATCAGCTTGACCGATATGGAGAGGTGAATACGATTGCTTTAAAGTGGCTGGAATCATTAAAAAAACTTACTAACAAAACAGAGGTTTTTATAAATGGCGACGATCCGCAACTTTATTATATTGGAACTAAATTAACTCAAAAAGTTCAATATTTTGGAGTTGAAACAAATTTAATGAAACTAAAAGACATCCCTCATGATGTTGATTCAATATATTGCCCCACTTGCTTATCAATATTAAAATATCGCCAACTGTCTTATGCTCATTTAGGTAATTTTTACTGTTCTAACTGTCAATTTAAAAAATTTGGAGAAGTGGTTGAAGATTTCTCAGATTCAAAAATTAACTATCCTATGAGTGGACTATATAATGTATATAATACAAATGCGATTTTACTCCTGATTAGATCTTTAATAGATATCAAAATGGACGATATCAATAAATGGTTCACCGAATTTATCCCTGCTTTTGGCCGCCAGGAAGAAATTGTTTATAAAAATCGTAAGGTATTTATTCTTCTTTCCAAAAATCCGGCCGGCTTTAACCAATCAATTCAAACCGTCAGTGAAATGACAAAATCCAAAAAAGCAAACTTCTTAATTGTGTTGAATAATAGAATCCCTGATGGACTTGATGTCTCGTGGATCTGGGACGTTGATTTTAAACCAATTCTTGATGTTGCAAAAAACGTTTATATTTCTGGAGATCGGGTCTATGATATAAACTTAAGATTAAGATACGAAAACAACAAAAATATTATTAATACTTTTGAGGATTTACATGAAGCACTTGAGGCAATTGTTAAAAAAACAAAAGAAGGGGAAAGGTTATACGTTTTACCAACCTATTCGGCAATGTTGGAAGTTAGGAAGATATTGTTGGGAAGGAAGCTGATGTAAAACAATTAAACGGTTAAAACTTAAACAGTTAAAAAAACTATTAAACTTTAAACATTAAACAATTTTATTTATTAGTTTAGTGTTTAAATGTTTTTTTAGGTTCTAACTGTTTAATGTTTAACAGTTTGTTTAACAATTATGGAAATAAAAATTGGCTGGCTTTATCCTGATTTAATGAGTACTTACGGTGATCGGGGTAATATTATTACCCTAAGCTATCGGTTGAGCAAAATGGGAATGAAGTCTATAGTCAACAAGATCTCCATCAACGAACCCGGAGAGCTTATCTCAAAAATGGATCTAATCTTTATGGGCGGGGCACAAGATAAACAACAGGAAATTGTAAATAAGGATTTAATAAACAAGGGGGCATTTTTGAAAAAGGCAATTAATGATGGAGTCCCGGGACTATACGTCTGCGGGGCTTACCAATTTTTGGGAAAATATTATAAAGAAGCTGACGGTAATATAATTAACGGCATTGGCGCCTTTGATTTATACACAGAAAGTCCGGGGTCAAACATTCCTCGTTGTATAGGAAACATTATCATAGAATCAGAGCTTTTTCCTGGAGTTAAATTGGTTGGTTTTGAAAATCACGGGGGCAGAACTTATTTGGCAGATAAAAAATTAGCTTTTGCAAACGTTGTTCAAGGTTATGGAAATAATGGAGAAGACCGAACTGAAGGAATTTATTATAAAAATAGCTTTGGAACATATTTACATGGGCCAATTCTTCCAAAAAATCCCGAAATCGCCGATTATTTGATTATAAAAGCAGTTGAGAGAAAATACGGAAAGAATGTTAAACTAAACAAGATTGATAACCTGTGGGAAGAAAAGGCGAGGAATTGGGTAATAGATAAACTATAATTTTTAGAAACAGTTAAATATTAAACTGTTAAAACTTAAAAAAACGTCTAAACACTAAACTGTTAAACTAAAGTAAGTTTAATGTTTAAAGTTTAATAGTTTTTTTAACTGTTTAAGTTTTAATCGTTTAACCGTTTATTATCTTATGAGTTTCGTTCACTTACATGTCCATACCGGTTATTCTCTTCTTGATGGCATGTGCCGGATAGATGACCTTATTGATAAGGCGATAGCCGAGAAAATGCCCGCAGTCGCCATCACCGATCATGGGGCTCTTTATGGCGCTTTTAAATTCTTTGTTAAAGCTCAAGAAAAGGGGATTAAGCCAATCATTGGTGTTGAAACTTATAAGGCAAAAAATTCAAGATTAGATAAACAACCGGGTGTTGACCGCGATCAATATCACTTAGTGCTTCTCGCCAAAAATTTAACCGGTTATCAAAATCTTCTTAAAATTGTCACCAATGCCTTTCTTGAAGGATTTTATTATAAACCTCGAATCGATTTTGAAGTTTTGGAAAAATATCATGAGGGAGTAATTGCGCTATCTGCCTGTTTAAATGGAGAAATTCCCGCATTAATTTTAGAAAACCAAACTAAGGAAGCAGAAAAAATCTTAGAAAAATATTTACAAATTTTTAAGGATGATTTTTACTTAGAAATTCAAAGACATCCTGGTATTGAAGAACTCGATCGAGTAAATAAAGAGCTGATTAGACTTTCAAGAAAATTTGGCGTTCCCTTAGTTGCTACTAATGATGTCCATTATTTAGAAAAGGAAGATGCCTATGCTCAGGAAGTTCTTCTCTGCATTCAAACCCAACGAACGATGGTAGAAAAAAACCGACCAATGTCGATGATCAAAGTCCCTGATTACTATTTTAAATCAACCGCCGAAATGAAAGGGAGTTTTATTGATTTACCAGAAGCAGTTGAAAATACAATTAAGATTGCCGAAAAATGTAACGTCGAAATTCCAAACGGAAAATGGATTTTACCAAAGTTCCCAACTCCCAATAATAAACCGGTGGCCCAATTTTTAAATGAACTTGTTGAAGAAAAAAAGGTTAGAGTTGCCTCATATTCCCAGGATTTAGTTAATAAACGAGTCCAGTATGAGCTAAACATCATTAATAATAAAGGTTATTCAACATACTTTTTGATTGTTCAGGACTTCGTTAATTGGGCTAAAAATCAAGGAATTGCCGTTGGACCGGGTAGAGGATCTGTAGCAGGATCATTAGTTGCATATATTTTAGGAATAACTGATATTAATCCGATTGACCACAATCTGCCTTTTGAACGATTTTTAAATCCGGACCGTCCAACTCCGCCTGATATTGATATTGATTTTGCGGATACCAGACGCGATGAGGTTTTAAAGTATGTTACTAATAAATACGGGGAAGATAAAGTTGGCCAAATTATCACGTTTGGAAAAATGGAAGCCAGGCTTTCTGTCCGCGATGTAACCCGCGCTCTTGGCATGTCTTATTCTACCGGTGATCGATTGGCAAAGATGATCCCATTTGGAAAACAAGGATTTAATATGACAATAGCTCAAGCTCTGGAGGAATCGGCTCAACTGAAATTTGCTTATCAAACAGAACCTGAAACTAAAAAAATCTTAGACGTTGCCCGTCGACTTGAAGGCCTCCCTCGACATTCATCAGTTCATGCGGCCGGCGTTGTCATATCTGATAAAAATTTGATTGAATATGTTCCGCTTCAACGAGATAGTAAGGAAGGCAAAATTATTACTCAATATGACATGTACTGTCTTGATTTAAACGCCGTATCCAATCAAAAGGCTGTAGGCTTACTAAAAGTGGATTTCCTAGGGTTAAGAAATTTAACTATTATTGAGGAGGCTTTAAAATATGTAGAAAAAAATTCTGGTGTAAAAATTGACATTCATCATGTTCCAGTTGACGATAAAAAAACTTATGAATTAATTTCCAGAGGAGACACTATCGGCGTTTTTCAACTTGAATCTGGCGGGATGAAACACTTGGCTAAAGAATTGAAACCAAATAAACTATCAGACATTTCCGCTATGGTGGCACTCTACCGACCGGGGCCGATGGATCTTATCCCTGCTTTCTTGGAAGGAAAGGCTAATGCAAAAAAAATTAAATATCCACACCCCGATCTTAAATCGGTATTAGAAGAAACTTATGGTGTCTTAGTTTATCAAGAGCAAGTAATGGAAATTGCCAATAAATTGGCTGGATTTTCCATGAGCGAAGCAGATAATCTCCGAATGGCGATGGGAAAAAAGAAAAAGGACTTAATGAAAAAAGATAAAGTAAAATTTTTTGAAGGCTGTCTGAAAAAAGGTTACAAAACTTCCATGATTGAAAAAGTCTGGAACTTCATGGAAAAATTTGCTGCTTACGGATTCAATAAGCCTCATTCCGCATCATATGGATTAATTGCTTACTGGACAGGGTATATTAAGGCTAATTACCCGGTTGAGTATATGACTGCCTTACTGACAGCCGAGCTTCACGGAGTAGCTGGTCCCCAGCGGGAAATAAAAATGTCACAGGCAATCGAAGAATGCCGAAGAATGGAAATAAAAGTCTTACCTCCAGATATTAATAAATCAATTTATAGTTTTTCAATTGAAGGACCAGAAATTCGTTTTGGACTATCGGCTTTAAAAAATGTTGGTACCGCCGCTATTGATTCAATCATCGAAGAACGAGCAAAAGGAGTTTTTCACGGATTAAAAGATTTCTTGTCCAGGGTTGATTTACGGCGTGTCAATAAAAGAACCGTTGAAAGCCTTATTAAGTCTGGCGGTTTTTCAAATTTTGCTAATAAGGCAACTTTAATGTTGAACTACCCACTGATCGTTGCCGATATTCAAAGAATAAAAACAAAGTCTGAAAAAGGTCAATACGATCTTTTTGTATCAGCTGATGAAAAAAAATTAACTGATAATTTTAAAGAAATTCCTGAATATGAGGAAGATGTTTTGTTTACCATGGAGCGAGAGGTGATCGGATTTTTAATAGGTAAAAATCCGATGGCCAAATATAAAACCATTATTGAGAAAAAAACTACCAAAAAAATCGGAGAAGTGACCATACAAGATGCCAATAAACCTATAATCTTAGCAGGACTTATCAGCGGAAAAAAAATTGTTAAGACTAAAAAAAATAACGAAGAAATGGCAATACTCCAAATATTTGACGAAAGTGGTACCATAGAAGTTGTCGTTTTTCCAAGAAGTTATACTATTTTAAAATCTTTTTTAAACATAAATAAAATTATAATGCTTAAGGGTAAAGTCAATGAACGCGAAGGCCGGGTTGGGATAATCCTCGAAAACGCTGTCGATTTGGAGAAAGTTAATCAAAACTAAGGACACTCTTTATCTATCATCGAAATAATCCCTTCTCAACAATCTAAAAACCCACTTTTGTAGGTTATAAGCAGTGGACATCTTCATATTGATTTGTTGGTATTTAAATGTAGATACGCCCAAATTGGGCGTCTCTGCGAATACAAATATGTCCGATAAATTTCGAAACGTTTATCGAATCCTATCAACACGTCTACCAAATTGGAATTATTCAAAAAATGGATATTATTTTATTACCATTTGTACAAAAGAGCGTAAACATTATTTTGGTGAAATTTATGGTAAGGAAATGCAATTAACAAAAAACGGAAAAATTGCCCAAAAATATTGGTTCGAAATTCCCAAACATTTTCCATTTGTTGAATTAGATGAATTTGTAATCATGCCAAATCACGTGCATGGAATTGTTATCATAAAAAATAATACGTTTAACGTAGAGACGCCCAATTTGGGCGTCTCTACAACAAAAACAAAACCAAATAAATGGAAATCTGGGTGTTTAGGTTCAATCATCAATCAATATAAACGTATTTGTACAATACAAATTCGTGAAAATTATTTCAATTTTTCCTGGCAATCGAGATTCTACGATAACATTATTCGTAATGAATTTGATTTAAATAGAATTCGTCAATATATTCAGGATAATCCACAAAATTGGGATGAGGATAGAAATAATCTCCAAAATAATTTAGAATATTAATATCGTCTCGCAAAAATTAACCATTGACGAAAATGGCTGAGGCTGTTAAAATGATAACTAATTATTTTGAGATTGATAAACTAGGAAATTTAAAAAAAGCGGATCAGAATTTTGCCAAGAAACAAAAAGCTGAGAAAGGTTTTTTTTCAGAATATATTAATATCAATGTCGGTTACACCCTTGTCACACCAATTTTGCTCGGTGTGATTGTTGGTTTAACCTTAGATAATAATTTTCATAAAAAACCGTTTTTTACTATACTTTTTATTTTTCTAGGTATGGTAAGCAGTATTTATAATTTATTTAAAATGGTCAAATAAGATGCCGCATATTAGCATTAAGGCTGAAATAATTTTTCATTTACTCGGACTCGGGATTACTAACTCAATGATTGCGTCCGCTATCGTTTTTCTCCTAACTATCTTCATCGCTCTTTACTACAAACATCAATCAACTCTTAATAGAAAAGGTAATTTTTATTATTTAATAAAATTTTTTGTCAAAAGTATTTACGATCTGTTTTATTCTGTGTTAGGTGATAAAACTCCCGTCTTTTTCCCCTTGTTATTTGCCTTTTTTTTCTACATACTTTTACAAAACTGGTTTGGTCTTCTTCCTGGGGTAGGAAGCTTGTTAATTAAAGTCACAGAAGGACATGAAGAGATTTTTGTTCCGTTGCTTAGAGGAAATAACGCTGATTTAAACACAACTTTAGCCCTAGCAATCATTTCGGTATTTATGATTCAGTTTTTTGCAATCAAATATTTAGGGATAAAAAAATATCTTCACAAATTTTTTAATTTTTCTGACCCGATTATGTTTTTTGTAGGAATTCTTGATATTCTTTCCGAGTTCTCAAAGGTTCTTTCTTTTGCCTTTCGTTTATTTGGTAATATCTTTGCCGGAGAAGTACTATTAACTATAGTTGCGTTCTTGGTTCCAGTTTTAGCTTCTTTTCCATTTATAGCCTTGGAAATATTTGTCGGTTTTGTTCAAGCCTTAGTTTTTTCAATGTTGACAGCCGTATTTTTGAGTAACGCCGTCGTAGAACACCATTAAAAATTTTATTTGAAAGGGGTGGAAATTTAATATGACAGCAGAATCCATGAAACTTTTAGCAGTTGCGATTGCCATTGCCGTTGGAGCAATTGGTCCAGCTCTTGGAATTGGAATGATTGGTAGTAAAGCCGTTGAAGCTTTGGGTCGCAATCCTGAAGCCGAATCAGCAATTAGAACCACAATGATTTTGGCTTTAGCTTTCGCCGAAGCCATCGCTATTTACGCATTAGTGGTCGCGTTAATTTTGAAATTTGCTTAAAAATAGATTATGGAAAATTTAGGAATTGATGGAAAATTATTATTGGCTCAGATTATTAACTTTGTTCTGTTTTTTATCTTAGTTAAACAATTTGTCGTCAAGCCTTTTACGTCATTTTTGAATCAGGAAAGAAAAAATGAAGAGGACAAGAACCGAATGCTTGAAAAGCTTAGGAAAAGTGAGGAAGCCGGTATTGAAGCTGAAATGAAGATGAAAGAAAAGATGAAAAAAGAGTTTGACGTCCTGTTTGCTCAAGCAAAAAAAGAGGCTCAGAGCATAAGAGAGGATCTGATCAAGCAAGCAGAGGCAGACGCCCTGGATATTAAAGGTAAAAATAAAAAATTACTAGAAGAAGAAAAGAATTTGCTTTATCGTGAGGTTAAAGACAAAATTATTAAAACGAGTCTAATGATAGTCGAAAATACATTAAAGGATTCGCTCGACGAAAGTTCAAGAAAAAAAGTCACAGGAGCAATAATAAAGAACTATGAAAATTAATCCAAAACTAAAGAAGGATCTGAAAAGTTTTTTACTGGCAAATATCCAGAAAGAACAAAATCGCGTGCTTGTAATGAGCGCCGATACTCTTGGATCCGATGAAAAAAAAGTTTTGAGCAAAAAATTTTCAGACTTAAATTGGAATGAGGCAGATTTTCAAGTAGATAGTTCAATAATTGCCGGTGTTATTATTAAAGTCGGATCAAAAACAATCGATTTGTCCCTTATGGGATCGTTATCTAAATTATCTAATACATTATATGAAATTGATTGATGAATATATAAAAACTCTTGAAAAAGAGCTAAAAAATAAACCAAAAATTTCGACAGAGGAAACTGGGATAGTATCCCAAGTTAAAGATGGAGTCGTTATTTTAGAGGGTCTTGACCGGGTAGCTTACGGAGAATTAATCGAATTCAAAAAAAATGTATTAGGTTATGTAATTGATCTGACTGAAGACGAAGTCGGTGCAATTATTTTGGGTGATTATACAAGTATTGCGGCAGGTGATGTTGCTCGCGCCTTGGGTTATACTCTTTCCGTTCCTGTATCAGAGGGACTTTTAGGCAGGGTAGTCGATTCACTCGGACTACCTCTTGACGGAAAAGCAGCTATAAAATCTAAGACACTATATCCCGTGGAAAAAATCGCCGCCGGAGTAGTCAAAAGACAACCTGTTAATGTCCCGCTTCAAACGGGTATAAAATCAATTGATGCGCTAATTCCTATCGGTCGAGGTCAAAGAGAGTTAATTATTGGTGACCGAGGTACTGGTAAAACTACTATTGCCATTGACACCATATTAAACCAAAAGGGAGAAGATGTTGTTTGTATCTATTGTGCAATTGGACAAAAAAATTCAAAAGTCGCTGCCATCGTTGAGCTACTTAAAAAGAATGGTGCCGATAAATATTCTATTGTTGTTAGTGCTTCGGCCGCAGATTCAGTGGCAATGCAATATTTAGCGCCATACACAGCATCAGCAATCGGGGAATTTTTTATGGATAAAGGACAGGATGTTTTAGTTGTTTATGATGATCTGACTAAGCACGCTTGGTCGTATCGTCAAATGTCCCTTATTCTACGACGCCCAGCAGGGAGAGAGGCTTATCCAGGAGACGTTTTTTATCTCCATTCAAGATTGCTTGAGCGAGCTTGCCGTATTGATAAAAAATATGGTGGTGGTTCAATTACAGCTCTTCCTATTATTGAGACATTGGATGGTGATTTATCCGCCTACATTCCAACTAACGTAATTTCCATTACCGATGGACAAATTTCTCTTGAGACTGATTTATTTAACTCAGGAATTCGTCCGGCTATAAATGTTGGACTATCAGTTTCCCGGGTCGGAGGCAATGCTCAAACAAAAGCTATGAAAGCAGTTGCCGGAAAATTAAAATTAGATTTGGCACAATATCGTGATCTAGCTGCCTTTTCTCAGTTTGAATCAGAATTGGATGAAGAAACAAAAAAATTTCTTAACCGAGGAGCTAAAGTTACACAAATACTAAAACAAAAGAAAAATAGACCTTTGAATTTGGCTGAACAGGTATCAATTCTTTGGGCCGCTAGTAACGGATATTTAGACAAACTACCGATTGAAGAAATAGAGAAGTTTGAAACAAAATTGTTAGAAACTTTAAAGTTAAAAGGTAAAAAATGGCTTGAGAAAATTAATAAAAATAAAATAATGGACGAGAGGGATGGAAAGGATTTAGAAAAAATGATTAAAGACATTTCCTAATAAACTAATTTATGAACATACGAACAATCCGAAAGAAAATAAAATCTGTCACCAATGTCAAGAAAATTACCAAAGCCATGCAGCTTGTGTCAGCAATAAAAATGAAAAAGGCCCAACAGGTGGCAGTCGACGGCCGCCCATATCAGGAAGAGATAGAAAAGATTATTCGTGCCGTCAGTCCCAAGATTGATCCATCTCTTTCACCGCTTATTGGTTTTTCGGAAGATAAAGTTGAGAGAAAGAATTTGGCAATCGTAATAGCCAGTAATAAAGGACTTTGCGGGAGTTTTAATTTTAATTTGTTTAGATTTATTGTGAAAAACACTGATTTTAAAAATACTGACTTTATTATTGTTGGAAAAAAAGCTAATTTATTAAGTAAATTTTCAGCGCATATTATGGCCGATTACTCTTCCAACATACCAGTTAATAGTGTTTCTGCTCTTTTTGAGTTTGCTTTAACAAAGTATTTAGATAGAACATATAATAAAATCAATCTTTATCACAACCAATTTGTCTCGACAATTCACTCCGAACCTGTTGTTACTACATTATTGCCGATAGTTTTTTCACAAAATGCAGAAACAAAAGAAGATGTCAAGCAAAAAATATCCGAGTACTTAATTGAACCCTCGCCCAAACAGATAGTTGATTCTTTACTTCGAAGTTTTGTCGAGGAAAAATTAAGATTTGCTTTTATTCAAAGTGAGGCGGGGGAACATTCACTTCGAATGATGGCGATGAAAA
>Ga0265292_1002510_pt1 | contig 12614 bp, 17 predicted proteins | sample Munlanlewell296A_FD_189080 | JGI IMG/M metagenome (GOLD analysis project Ga0265292, IMG submission 189080) | Leachate microbial communities from a municipal landfill in Southern Ontario, Canada - Leachate well 296A | ecosystem: Engineered > Solid waste > Landfill > Unclassified | place: Canada...
GACTCATGGTGGCACATTTGCCGGAAATCGGGTAGCGGCGGCGGCGGCGGTGAAGACGCTTTCGATTCTTCGGGATACCAATGCTTTGGAAACGATTCGGACGACGGGAGAACGCATTCAAGCGGGCCTTTCGGAAGTCATATTGCGCCGGGGATTACCACATGTCTTTACCGGCCACCCCTCGATGTTTGGAATAATATTTGCAGAAAGAGCACCAACTGAATATCGGCAGTGGGCGGACACTGATCATGAACTGTATGATGCGGTGGCGGTAGGAATGCATGCGCGTGGGGCGATGCCCGAGCCGGACTCGCGTGAACCATGGTTTGTGTGCGAGGCGCACGCAAAGGGAAATGATGTTGACCGAATTGTGTCAATTTTTGCAGAGTCGCTTGACGCGGCACTTGAAAGTCGGGTCCACGATGGAACAAAGGTGTGACTTGGTTGCACCTCACTGCGGGCTAGCGCCCGCCTTTGCGCGCGATTTTCATTTGGTGAATTCTAGGATTACTTTTTCAGCATTTTCCAGTTGATTGGGAAAAAGAAGGTGATTTTTGAGTTCTTCTCGGGTTACCCACTTGACGAACCTGATTCCGTCCCCCGCTTTTACCTCATTCGTTTTACCGGTGAATTTCACCCAAAACTGAGGTAATTGTGTTCCACGGAAATATTTGCCGTTCTTTTTGTAGGTTGCCTCAACGACATCATCCGGCCATTCGTATTTATAGGCATGTTTGCTTTTGCCAAGAATCTCAAACTTATCTGATTCCAGTTCTTCAATTAGTTCTCTTTTTACTGCTTCTTTTGCTGTTTCTCCTTCATCAACGCCACCTCCTGGGAACGACCAGTATTTATTTGGTTCATAGGTCATTTTGTTTACCACCAAGAATCTACCTAGTCTGTCTGTTACCATAGCCAGAGTACTTTTGCGGTATGGCAACTCGTTTCGCTTAAACATACTTTTTGTTCACGTTGAACAATTCGATTGCGTCAGCAAACATCGCATTTCCACCCTCTCCCCATTTAACCCAGGTGGTGACTTCTTCCATCGGAACGAATTTTCTTTCGGCGATTTTACCGTTGGCGGGATCAACAGTTTGGGGTAGGAAGCTGTTTATCAAACAAACATAGCGTAGTTGATAGAACAAGTCTCCCTCTTGGGTGTTTGGATTGTTTGGAAAATCTATGCGTTGCGCTCCAAGTGGAATGCATTTAGACACTTCGACATCAGCTTCTTCAATTAGCTCTCGTTTTAATGTTTCTTCAGCCGACTCGCCTTCTTCGGGGTGACCACCAGGGATTTTCCAGCCAGAACCTTCGTTGATAATCAGAACCTCATTTTTATCATTGAAACAAATTCCATAGACTTGGAAAAACGGTTGGTATTCATGAAGATTGTCATCCCTGATCCATAACATCGTGACGTTGGTATTTCCAGCCTTGAGTATTGTTTTTGGATTGGTTGAAGTCATGGTGGTTAGATAACCCCGACGTATACCCCTTGCGATGGAAAATCTTCTTTGTATTCTTTTGCAATTTTTTTAGCCAATATTTCTGGGTAGAGGTTGGTAGGTAGATTATTTAGATCCAGCCAAGTAGACCACCATTGGCCGTTTTCGTGCTCGGGATCAAGTTTCCCTTCCAATTCTTCGTATTTATTGACATTGCCTAGGATAAAAAGCTCCAGACTATGTTCGCCCTTTTCTTTCTCTAAGAATTCGCGGATGTAGAGAATCTTTGTGAATTCAAATTCAACATCACTACCCAATTCTTCCTTGATTTCTCTTTGAGTTCCTTCAACTACGGACTCACCCCAGATCATGTGTCCACCGGGAAAGAAATAGAAGTCGTGTTCTTTGGAATATGAGGCAAGCAATTTATTTCCATGGATGATGACGCATCTTAACCTGATAAAAATTCTTTGACTTTCTTCTTCATGTCTGTCTGCCATGCCTGTATTATACTAAACCGAATGATACTGTATCTAATCCGTCACGGTAAGACTGATGCCCACTTGGAAAAGAGGAGACAGTCCCCGACCACTTCGCTGGGAGAACTTGGCAAGAGGCAAGCTGAAGCCTTGGCTAATAGAATGAATCTATCGAAAATCGATCATTTATATTCGAGTGATTGGCCTAGGGCTATTCAAACTGCCGAATACCTTTCAAAAAAGGCAAAACTAGATATTAAAACTCACCCCCTGGTTCATGAAATCGAAAAACATCCGCAACTTAATGAGATCTCTGATGATAACGAGTTAAATCTTAGGTATGTGAAAGAAAGTCGGGAAAATACTGATAACTTTGATTGGAAGTTTGATGGTCAAGGAGAATCACTAAACGAAGTTATTGAAAGAGCCAAGAACGTTATTGAGTTTTTAGAAAAGGAACACTCGGACGGTACCGTTGCCATAGTGTCACACGGTGTGTTCATGACAATTATGACCACCTTGATTCTGCTTGGTCCGGATTTTGACAAGAAAACTTTTCTTAAGGTTAGTTGGAGTTTAAAAATTCACAATACTGGAGTGAGTAGTTTTAGGTATGACCCCAATACAAAATACTGGACAATGACTTGTTTTAACGATCATGGACATTTGGAGAATGAGATATGAATTCTATCTATAAGTGCCCGGTTTGTGATCGGCAACTGCTTTTAAGCGGTAAATCGTATGTTTGTGATAATAAACATACTTTTGATATTGCCAAAGAGGAATATGTAAATCTATTACTTCCCAATGAAAAATCATCAAAAGAGCCTGGTGACAGTAAAGAGGCGATGTTTAGTCGACGAGCGTTTTTGGAAAATCCAAACTTCTCAGCACTTTCACCTTTGATTATCGTGCCAAACAGGATACTAAGCGCAATGAGGATACCATCCACTACCGACAACTTGCTAATTGGTTAGCAAAAAGATGATCCACTAACCAACATTATCAGGTAGAATGTACTTAGATTATTTTTAATAACCAACATAATTCAAAGTAGCAGGATGAAAGTTACTTCTCATTTTATAGGCGTTACGCTAGACAATAGACTATTCGTAGACTTATTTGTAGATCTTCAAACATATCTCACGGATAATAATATTGCAGATTCTGTAAGTTTTCACAATCCATTGTCGACCCATATTACCGTATATTATTTGGATAAAAATCTAGCACGATCCGACCAAGAAAAAATAACTAAAGACTTAAAAAAAATAAATAAACGATTCTTAAATACAGTAGTAAAGGTTGATCGGGTTGACTTTTTTAGAAAGAACGATAAAGAGTCTTTATGTTTTCTTAGCCCGTCCAACATAAATGAATTAGTAGAATTAAATCACTTCTTTAAGTCCAATTACCCAAATAAGGTTTCAAATAATGATTTTCTGTTTATGCCACACATCTCGATCTTTAATATAAAGAACCATTCAACATTTGCTACTCACAAGGCTGCGTTTTTAGCGATTATCAATAAAAACCTTAAAACGATTGAAGAAGACAACGCGCTTAGGTCAATAAATCTGTATTATGTAAACTCCACGTTTCATCCCGAAATACAAATTATTGACCATCTAGTTCTAGGATAATCGCATTAAGATATTATTAAAATAATATGAAACAAAAAATTGTTAGAGTGGGCGGAATAGAAATAAGCAATACATTACCGTTTGTCTTAATTGCAGGCCCTGATTCAATTGAATCAGAGAACCACGCAATGATGATGGCAACACATATAAGTTCGTTATGCAAAAAACTCGAAATACCTTACATATTTAAAGCATCTTATGATAAGGCTAATCGAACCTCCATCAATTCATTTAGAGGTGTTGGAGTAAATCACGGGGCAGAAATATTGAAAAACATAAAAGAAAAATTGAATATTCCAGTCACCGATGCGGGTATACGGTACAAATACTACCATTTTTGTGGCAAAAGACTTATAATATAAAGAATGCATTATCTATTTGACATTGATGGGACCATCAGGAATTTTGAATCCGAGCCAGATATTGCCCCAAATCTATATCAGGTTCTCACCAAAATAAAAGGGGATCATATCCTCTCTGTTGTCACTGGAAGAACGTATAAGAACTACAATATATTTCTTTCTGAAGTCGTTTCAGCTTCAAATTGTCAAACCAATGTACACAAACTTTTTGAAAATGTTTATTGTGAAGACGGTCATCTACTTTACAAAAAAGGTGTACCCACAAGCCTGGTAAGCTTCTCGGCCCAAAAACAGATAGATTTAATGAAAAAGTACGTTGAATCATTGAACCTGACCTATCCCAGCCCAGAATTGAGGGGGGAAGTGGTCATTGTGATTCAAGAGAAAGAAAACGAAGGCTCGATAAAACCCATGCTAGATAGCTTCGTAAGTGAAAATAAACTTACCGAGTTGACCGTAAAACAGTTAACTCACAACCGCTTATCCATTAGTGTCAAGGGAACAGATAAACGTGCGGCTGTTGAATTTTCAGGTATTGAGCTGAGTCAAACAGTATATTTTTGTGACGAGCAGAACGATCTAGAACTTGTCAAAGCAATTTTGAAAAAAGGGGGAAGGATCGTTTGTCCTAGTAACGCAACAGAAGAAATTAAGGCTTTGGCGAGTTATGTCTCAGCAAAACCACACAGTTACGGTGTCATCGATTATCTATCTAGGGTGGCCAAGAATTCCTGATATTGAATTTTTCCAGTAGGATAATGTAACCAATCTATGTAGTTTGGTAGTTCTTTTGGATCAACAAATATTCTCTCCACAGTTTCCCAACCATCCTTTTCGGGGGTGAATTCTCCCGGATCATCAATTTTGCATGTAAACCTAACTTGCTGGTGATGATCGCTGACTTTCCCAGAATTATCCCTAACTTCAACTTCGAGTGATCCCAAAAGTTCAATATCTTTCGGTTCGAATTGGACTTCTTCCTTGAATTCCCTAATTAATGCTTCCCGTGCATTTTCACCTGGATCGACTCTTCCACCAGGCAATGTATATCTTGTCTCTTCTTTGTCCCTGCCCAACGTCACTTTTCCCTCTCTGTTTATACAGAAACCATACACTTGATGTTCCCTGATCCCATCCACTATTTTATTTGGATGCCATGTATAGATAACTTCACCATCTTTAGTTTTAACAGTATCACTCCAGGTGCTATTCATTTTTATTATTATTAATAATATAAGAAAAGATCTCCAACACCTGATTATTATCAGCTCTTTTAGTCAACAATTCAATTGCTACATCAAATGCAAACAACCCTCTTTTCTTCGTTTCCATTGACTTCCACTTTGGAAGATATCTATTAATTTTAGAAACAGTAATCGGGATTATGGAGACTTTAGGGTAACTGCCAGTCTCTGATTTGGGAGTGTGATCTATTTTCACATAACCGACTATTTTTATGCTTTTGATTTCAACACCAGCCTCTTCTTCAGCTTCTCGTTTTAAGGCTTCCTCCCATGTTTCGTCAAGTTCAACATGTCCGCCTAGTGGATTCCACCAACCCATTTTATCAAGCGATAAACAGACTTCGTCAATTCCAAAAGGAAAAGTGAATGGGGTGGTTATCGGCAGAGAAGGTAATTTTTTGCTTGGATAAAAAACAGCACGAGCCTTCATTCTGTCTTTCTCCAAGATGTATGTGGAAAAACTATTTCCTTTTTTCATCAGTCAATAAGTAAATTTTAAAACCACCACTTATTTCGACCATTTTGTTCATTGATATCGTGGATATGGGATAAAATAACAATCTGAAAAATTCCCATCTCTTTTTAGATCTTTTCGGCATAGGTACAGACACGGATTTGATCACTTTTAAGCCACTTTCTCTGATTAATTTATTAAGAACATCTTCATTGTAGTGATGAATATGTCCATATCTCCTCTCTGTATCTTTCCACGGATCAAAAATTCCAAATTTCATTAAAAATCTATTAAATAATGAATCTTCTAACGGGGTTTTAATCACAACAAACTTTCCTAATGTCGATACTTTCTTAAGAAATGCCACATCATCCTCGACATGTTCTAAAATGTCGACACACGTAACAAGGTCAAACATATGTTGTGTTTTATACGTAAAAATATCCGCCTTTATCCAATTTACAAGTTTAGATTTGTCGAGTTCTCTAGCTTTCTTAATCATTACGGTTGAAATATCCAATCCAACCGCTTCCCTCGGATGAAACTTATTGACCAGCTCTGTAGTTACACTACCTGCTCCACAAGCAATATCGATAATGCTACTAATTTGTGAACTTGGTTTAATCACGAGACATAACTGCTTCACTTTTAAGGTTGAATCATCGAGATGCATATCTGGATTTTTTTCGATGTATTCTTTTTGATAGTCCATGATTAAATTTGCTTGAGAATATTAATAAATTTATTTGTAAATTCTTCCCAATTAAGATTCATTTCGGCATATCTTCTAGCCTCTTCTCCCAGAGAGATGCGTAAATCATCATTGGTCAACAATTTTTTCAATTCGTTTGTTAATGTTTCAGAATCACGAGAGGGAATCAAGATACCATTTTTTCCGTTAGTAATTACGTCTTCATTACCATTATTGATTGTAGTAATCACAGCTCTACCACAAAGCATGGCCTCGAGTACTACTCCCATCAGACCCTCCCCCTCATAGGAAGGGAAAACACATATGTTTGCCATTTCAAAATAGTCACTCGCATTCTCTACTAAACCAGTCAGGGTGACTTTATCTTTGAGGTTATATTGATCAATCGACTTTTCAATTTGTTCCTTTTGCGGTCCATCTCCAATAATCCAAAGGTGTGAACTATCTTCATTCCCTAATTTCTTGAAACTCTCAAGTAGAGTTATCAGCCCCTTTCGTTCTACAAGCCTTCCTGCAAACACAATGTTATTCTTAAACTCACTCACAATCTTTTTCCCACTAACACTTTTCTCTACGCCAGAATTTAGTACAAAGTTTTTATTTACCTCCTTGAGCTGATCACCCCAATTATTTTTAACCCCAGAACTTACTGATATAGTAGCGTCGAAAAATCTCAGCAAGCTCCTTCTCAAAGATAATTGATCGCTTGGATAACCCAAAAGATAAAGTGCGCCTTTAAGTTCGGCCGGCCTAATCACCCCATCCAGAATGTAATAACTCAAAACCAAATCTGGTCTATCGTTTCTAAGCTCATCAAAAACCAGACTATTAAAGAATAAACATTCTGTATCCCATCTATTTCTATCTTCACCCGCCTTTTGTTCATAAAGATATTTAAACTTCTCAGGAACCTCAAATTCCTTAACTTGCAGGTGGTCTAATTTAAGACCCAAGAGTCCCTCATAAAGAAATGATTGTTTTTCTTGTTTTGTCGTATAAATCGTAACGTCAATGCCAGCTAAAGCTAAATATTTAGCATGGATCAAAGGTAGTTTTTCACCACCTCCAGTAAAGTACGAAACTCTTGGTTGAATTAATGCTATTTTCACTCTTGGTATTCTTGATCTAGTAACATATTGTAAATATCAATATTTTGCTTAAACTCTCTGGTTTTAATTCTTTCGGAACCTGATCTGGGAGGGTGGTTAATATGATAAACATTTGAAGATAAAACCGGAATTACAAAATTGCCATTAGCAATCAATCTCGCACCAAAATATGCATCCTCCATACCCCAACCAGTAAAGTGATTCGAAAAATATTTAGTCTTGTCTAAAGTCTTTCTTCTGAGACTCATATTGTGACCGATCACCATCGCGGGTAAATCGAAAATCCCAATTGTTCTTCCGTAACCAAAGTCCTTTAAATAGTCAGTATCATTGAGTATTTCTATATCTGTCGATTCAGGAGTGGTGTATATGCCCAACTGATTTTGTTTAATGTTTTTACTTATTCTTAGATCATCGACGATCACTGGACTTTCTAACCCCTTTTTTATTAATCGCAAATAGGCCATTTTTGAATCGTTCTCAACATTTTTTTTCAAACTTACAAACACTGCGTTTGGCAACAACTGATTTCTTATTGAGTGTTCCAGTAAATAGTTTTTTGGCAAAAGAATATCGGAATCCATAAGTATAAGATGATCGTATTTACTACTAAAAATACCGATATTTCTTGCGGTAGAAAGGCCCTTGTTTTTTTCCAATCTTATTACATGGATTTGAAAATCAAATTTATTTAAAAACTTCTTTATTGTTTTGAACACGGGCTTATCCGAACCGTCATCTACTAATACAACATCGATCGATTTCTTTTGTTCTTGTGTAAGATCCTGAGATTGAATTGAAAATAATGATTTTAATATCGTGTCATTAGAGTTGTAACAAGATATTACGATAGATACTGGCTTGAAACGATCTTTATTTTTTGCTGTAAATTTTACTCCGCTAATATCTACACCCGTTAGTTTTTGGAATGAATCTTCATAAAAACCGTAATTATTTGAAAACTTTTTCAATCTGTTGCGTAACGTCTTAGTATCAGACATGAGATCTATTCCAACTAACTCTCCATATTTCTTTATTTTTGGATTTAGACAACCGAATTTATCGTACACATGTTCAGTTTTGTGGTGTTTTCGATCAATGTATTCTTGAAGTTTATGGCTATCAATTAATTCGATCTTGAATTTATCAAAAATATTTTTTACTTCTTGGAAATCTTTATCGCCAAAATCACAATATTTTATTTCAGAAATGTTGTCAGCGAAGGTATCTTGTGACAAATTTACTTTTAAATTTTTTCCACACCCAAACCCATGCGTGAGTATAAAACCAATATTAGCCTTGGTGTATCCTAGACTCCTTGTTGATTCGAACAATCTCTTTAAATTTTTGTTTTCAACAAAAATCGGTTGACTCGCATCATCCGTCTTTTTTGGATGTGAAATATATTTAATATCACATCTTTGTTCGATAAAGTTGATGTGAAACTCATCCCCATTTTTATTATAAGCATAAACAGAAAATTTTCTTTGTATTTCGGGAAGACCATATTTTTTCAGGAATTCCTTCACAACGTCATCAAAAAGTGCGTTATCAATAATTGCGTATATGTTTTCCATGTGTGTTGTTAGTTTATAAGACTTTTCAAGTAATCTACTTCTTTTTCCAGTACCTCTGCAAACCCATACAAACAATCAATTTGAAAGTTAGTGACTCCACCATATTCAATAAATATGTCCCTATTACCTCTAATTTCTTCAAATTGCCCCCATTCCAATAAAGGTAACTGGCCAACGAGTCCAATAATTATTGCCCCATTACGATACTTTTCAGCAATACTAAGTACCTCAGCAAATCTCGCAGTCACGGCTTGGTGTGTAACTATAACAGGAAGGACGTCTCTCCTTCCTTTGTATTTTTTGCAAATGTCTATTAAAAAACTGTAAAAACGGATACTAAATTCTATCTGGTTTTCACCATATTCTACAAAATGTCCGCTTAGCTGTGGGTATTTACAATCATCTTCACCCACCATCGGATCACCAAACCTATAATAGATATTTCCATTCTTAAAAGTTTCGTGGAAAAATACTGCCCAAGCTTCTTGTAGGGGAGGAAAATTATCCCCAGGCAGGTATCCGCAAGGAAGTACATATCTACCTTGGTCAATCTCCCTCAGCCTAGGCTCAACATTTATAGAGACGGACACATGACCATTCAGGTGACCAAAGATTGTTCTGGCCGTCATTTCAGCCCTTTGTTTATTACTCACAAATACTTCGACCTCGCTAATCCCCTCAAATTCAGCTTCAACTTCAGTAGCAGCGACCTTTGCTTTTGGCAACTCTTCATCCATGATTGGACTATCATTGTGGTACAACAAGTTATCTTGATCACGAAAATGTCGTATAAGCATTACCTTTTCTGTCATATGTTTTACGATTTATAGGCACGATGACTATAAAATCAACAATGCCTTTTGTTGGTGCTATAGTATTGTACCACATCAACCTTATAATATTCGTACCTAGGTTATTTTTGGGGAATTTTTGCGTTTTCTTTTCGAGCCAACTCTTTTAGTGCGAACTCCGCCAAAGGCGGACAGGCGCGGGGCGTGCCGGCCGCTCTGATTCAACTAAGCTATGCGACTACAACGTAAAAATCCAAAGGATTTTATACGTTGTGGGACCGATTGGACTCGAACCAATGACCTTTTCAATGTCAATGAAACGCGCTACCAACTGCGCCACGGTCCCGCGTATAGGCTTCGCCACGCGGCGAGCCACTTTTGCTCGCACGGGGTAAACCGTGACAAGCGACTGTATTTTAGCAAATTAAAGACAGATAAGGAACTTGGATAACCTCTGAGGTTGTCCAACTTACAGTCAGAAAGAAAAGGTTTGTATAGATTGCTTCACGAATACGTTCGCAATGACATGGGGGTTTATCCAGCTGATCGGGAGGCGGAGTGTTCACCGCTCATCATATAGGAAGTACCACCCTTTTTGGTGTTTTCCCAGAAGGCGCCACCTTTTTGGGCGGATCGTTTCTTGAAAACAGAGAGCCAAGAGTTGGCTTCAGTGACGTTTTTCCTGATCAGGGTGATGATCTGTTTGATGTGTTCGAAGAAGGAGATATGATAAATTCCCGGAGCGACGACCTGCGCCTGAATCGCACTGGTGACGTTTTGGTCATACTTCACGATTTGCTTGGCGAGGGCCTGAAGTTCCTGCCTAATCTCCTCAATCTTCTTTTCGATTTGTTTGTCTTTGGCGGAGTAAACCTGCTCCCATTCTTTGAGCCTAGCCTGGTGAAACTGGGCAACACGCTGTTTTTCGACTTCTTTTTGGCGATTAAATTCGGCGAAAGGATTGGCACCAAAGGGAGATTCAAAACGATTCCCCATCGGGGAAGCCTGATTGTTCTTCAGAGTCTCGAGGAAGTTGTTGACCTTGGGAAAGGTAGGTTTTGGGCTAGAGCTGGTTTTAGTATTGCCTAATTGGTTCATGCTGTCCTATAATATCAAAGTTTTAGGAGGCTGTCAACGGCCTTGCGTTTGAGAAGAACGCTTTCGAGATACGGTCTGCTCTCGGGCTTGACATCGGCGGCTCCCTGAAGTGATTTTACCTCATCTTCGGATACTGTCAACTTCATGTCCTTGGCAATGGCAAAAAGGAGAAAGTCGAGGGTCAGGCTCTCGGTGGCGGTCTGGTGATATTCTTCGCGAAGCTGTTCGGGGGTCCTGTTTATGGATTTGAGATAGTCGGCGACAGATAGATTTAGAGTTTCGGTTTGGTTGACGAGACGGCCGAGGGAGCGGTTCACTTCTTCGCTGACAAGGGCTTCGGGGATGTCCATTTTGGTGGAGTTGAGGAGAGTGTCGAATACAAGCTTGAGTTTTTTGTCGTCATTTTCGGGTTTCGCTTTAGTAACGGCGACCTTGATTTTGGCCGTGTAGTCCCCTAGTTCGAATTCGGGATAGAGAGGAAATTCGAGGGTGAAGGTCCAATCTCCGCCAGAGGCGGATCCGCCTTTGGCGGAGGTGTCTTCTTTGGTGAGGTGGGGGTTGGCGATTACTTTGAGCTTCAGGTCTTTGACGGCTTGATCAATGGCGTGCCCCAGAAGGTGGGTCAGAGTCTTTTCTTTTAATCGGGAGGGGTCGAGACTGTTTTTGACTAGGTTAAGAGGAGCTTTGCCCTTGCGAAAACCCTTGATGGTGGTTTCTTCGGCAAGATGAGCTAGGGTGTGCTGTTGTTGCTGTTCGACTTCTTTACTGGGGACGACTATGGTCACCACGGCGGTGCTTTTTTCTTGTTTTTCAAGTTTGATTTCCATGCAGGCGATTATACAGCAAGTATTTGAGCTGTTAAAATATGAGAGCTAAGCCGAGGTGGCGAAATTGGCAGACGCGCATGGTTTAGGACCATGTGGGGAAACCCTTGGAGGTTCAAGTCCTCTCCTCGGCACATACACTATTGGAGGTCGGTGAAGAATTGACTGATTCCCTCGGCCCAAGAGCCATCGGATGGCGGAGTGTAGGTTTTCATAACCTTGAAGGGGTCTTTGGTGTGATTGTCCTTGAGAAATATTTGTTTGAATTGAGGTGCGATTCGTCTGATAGCGTCTTCGTAGCTTTCGAATCGGGTAACCTTGTCACCATAAATCCCCCAGCCCCAGCAGTTGTAGGAATTTTCGGGTATGAATTTACATAGGGTACTTTCCTGCATGGCAATAGCGACCATCCAGCGATAGTCAAAGTCGTACTGATCGGACATTTGGACAATAAGGTCTACGTATTGCTCCAAAGGAGAGTTGTAGTGATTCAGGTACTGGCGGAGAAGCTCCGACCGGGCGTCGGCGACTTTGACAGAAGTGACGATATTGGATTTGTTGTTTGGAAGAGCCGAAAAAACAGTGGTGTAGTCCGGGGGTTGGAAGTTGGGGAGGGTGCTGTTGGCACCGGCGACCTGAGGTTCCGGTTTTGCGGTTACTTCGACGTATTCCATAAGGGCTAGCGTGATTAGAAAAAGCGAGGCGAAGATAGAAATTTTTTTGAGAAGGTTTTTGAACATGGGCAGATTAATCTTAGCAGTATGGTGTTAATGGTGCACCCGGCAGGAATCGGACCTGCGACCCTCTGTTCCGAAGACAGATGCTCTATCCAACTGAGCTACGGGTGCAAAATGTGGGCCCGGTGGGATT
>Ga0265292_1002511_pt1 | contig 12612 bp, 12 predicted proteins | sample Munlanlewell296A_FD_189080 | JGI IMG/M metagenome (GOLD analysis project Ga0265292, IMG submission 189080) | Leachate microbial communities from a municipal landfill in Southern Ontario, Canada - Leachate well 296A | ecosystem: Engineered > Solid waste > Landfill > Unclassified | place: Canada...
CCGTTAACGGTTAACAGTTAACTGTTAACAGTTAACAGCCAGTTGTATATTGTTGTTCCATGCTGACGAACAAGAAGCTCTCGGCCGTCGTCGTCTGCTACCGCGACGAGGGGAATATCCGTGCGCTCTACGAGCGCTTGAAGAACGTGCTCTCGGAGATCACGCCGGACTGGGAGGTTCTCTGTGTGAATGACTGCAGCCCCGACAATTCCGAGAAGATCCTCCGGGAGCTAGCGGCCAGTGATCTTCGGCTCACGGTGATCAATCAGTCCCGGAACTTCGGCGCGCAGGCCGCCTACACCGCGGGCATGGTGCACTCACTCGGCGATGCGGTGGTCCTCATGGACGGCGATCTGCAGGACCCTCCCGAGCTCATCCCGTCATTCGTGGAGAAGTGGCTGCAGGGCCACGACATAGTGTACGGCATTCGCCGCAAGCGCGAGCGGAGCATGTCGAGGTTCAATCAGTGGCTCTACCACCGGTTTTATGTGCTCTTCAATCGGTTGTCCTACGTGAAAATGCCGATGGATGCCGGAGAGTTTTCCTTAATCGACCGCAAAGCCGTGGACTGGATGAACAGTCTGCCGGAGCGTGACCGGCTCATGCGGGGTCTACGGGCATGGGTCGGCTTCAGGCAAACCGGAGTCGAGTATGTCCGGCCGGAACGGTTCTCCGGACCTTCGACCAACAGTTTCTTCAAAAATCTCCGCTGGGCGAGGAAGGCGATCTTCTCCTTCTCGTACGTGCCGCTGGAGTGGGTGTCGTACCTCGCCGCCACCGTCATGCTCCTCTCGCTTGTCGCGATGCTTTTCTACATCGTGACGTTCTTCGTCTTCCCGAATGTCCCGCACGGCATCACCACGGTGTTCGTGCTCGTGCTGTTTCTCGGGAGCATCCAGCTCCTCGCTATCTCCATCATCGCCGAGTATATCGGCCGCATCTTCGAGGAGACCAAGCAGCGCCCGCGCTACATTACTCGGGAGATACTGAATGATCATCGACAGAAGCCTTAGGGAAATCTCCTTCATCACTTCCTTTCTACGATGTCCCACCCCTCCAGCACCCCATCGCAAATGAAGTCTTGGAGCAGCGCTGTGTCACCCTTTTTCTGGGCGGTATTGAGATAGGAGTAATAGAATCGCTTTTTCTCTGGTCTGATGACCGCAGGAGGCAGGTTCCGCCGGAGGAGCATCGCGTGCATCAAGAGTCGCCCGATGCGCCCATTTCCATCCGAAAAGGGGTGGATCTGCTCAAAAATGGCATGAACAGCAGCGACATGCTCGATGACATTTTTGTGACTGGAGAGTAGATCCTTCGCCAATTCCCCCATGAGGTGTGGGACTTTCAGATAGTTCGCTGTCGGGAGATCCGCACCGACGATGCGGACGCCATGATGGCGGTACGCTCCGGCATCCGTGCGGATGCCATTCATGAGCATCCCGTGGAGCTTGAGAATGAGGTTTTCATCCGGAGGCTTTTTCGCCAGGAGATGATCAAACAAGTAGAGGAGGGCTGCCTGGTGATTTTTTGCCTCCAGATGCTCCGTGAGCGTCTTATCGGGCAGTGCTGCATTCTGGAAAAGTACAGCAGCCGTTTCCGCCTCCGTCAGGGTACTCCCCTCGATGGAATTGGATGTATACGTGAGTACAAGGATGAATTGGTCACGGATATCCGGGTTCTCCAGGATTGTCCCGAGTACACGCTTCACCCTTTTCGCTTTTCCCGTCACGATTGCCTTCTTCGCTGCCAGCACCTCCTCGGGAATCACTGTGAGACCCGTGTAATCTCGGTACAGAACATCGATGTGATCCTGCGCCTTTTTGCGAGGAACAGCCTTGCCGGTGATCCAGCGGTTGAAGGCAACGAACGAGACACCGAGCCGTCGTGCCAGCTCAGTCTGGGTCAAACCGGACAGCCGCTGGATGGTTTTGAGCTTCTGGGGGATAGTCATGGTAGATATGAAACTTTATAAATTATAGCAAAGTTGCTGAAGTTTATAAAGTTAAAAATTGCCGCCTCCATCATCGCCGAATACATCGGCCGCATCTTCGAGGAGACCAAGCAGCGCCCGCGCTACATCACGCGGGAGATCGTCAATGATCATCGGCGAGATACTTCGGAGAGACGGGCTGAATTAAGAATTGATAATTGACAATGGATAATGGACAATTGACCGGCAGCAAGCCGCTGTAGCTCAGCTGGTAGAGCAACGGTATCGTAAACCGTGGGTCACCGGTTCAATTCCGGTCAGCGGCTCCACATTGAAAATTATACCATTTCCCGTGCTATAATCCCCCGCCTATGACGCCTGAAACCGCCCTCCGGTGGTCGTGGTCCGGCATTCTCACGACCAAGCGCTATCTCGCGCTCAAAGAGCGATACGGAGATCTCGATCTCGCAATGCAGGACTGGAGCCAGGAATTTCTGGAAGCCCTGGGGGTCCGGGAGGATGCCACGCTCAGCGCACTGAACCGGATGGAGGAATTTGATCCGGAAGTGTATTCGGCTGAGCTAAAAAAGCGCGGACTCACGTTCCTGACGTGCGAAGATCCCGATTACCCGGAAGCACTGCGCAATCTGCCGGATTTCCCGGTTTTTCTCTATGCGAAAGGCGACCTGAAGGTTCTCTCTGTGCCCTCGGTCGCGATCGTCGGGACGCGGGAAATGAGCGACTACGGTCGCAGGGTCGTCGGCCACTTCGTTCCGCCGTTTATAAAGGCCGGTCTCGTGACGGTGAGCGGACTTGCGTATGGCGTGGATGCGGAGGTCGCGAAGGAAACGATCCGCGCCGGTGGACGGACGGTGGCGGTCCTCGGCCACGGTTTCGGGACGCTCTACCCCAAGGCGAATGAGCGGCTGGCCGCGCAGGTCGTCGAAAGCGGCGGGCTGATCCTCTCGGAGTTCCCTCTCGATCAGCGGCCGGACAAGTTCACCTTCCCGGCGCGCAACAGGATCATCGCAGGACTGTCGCTCGGCACGGTCGTGGTGGAAGCCGCCTCTGGGAGCGGCTCGCTCATCACCGCGGATCTGGCGCTGGACTACGGCCGGGACGTTTTCGCAGTCTGCGGCTCGGTCTTCGATCCGAATTTCGCCGGATGCCACCAGATCATCAGCCGCGGAACGGCGAAGCTCGTCACGGGACCGGAGGAAGTCCTCTGCGAGCTGGGGATCGTCCCGTCCTCCCGCTCTGATGCCGGCTCCTTCCGGGCCGATACGCCCGGGGAGAAAGCCGTGTTCGAGGCCCTCACGACGCTTCCTGCTCCGTTGGATGACCTGGTAGTCAGGACAAAGCTCGATGCCGCCGTCATCAATGCGATGCTCACCGTGCTCGAGATCAAGGGAGCGGCGAAGAATGTCGGGCAGGGGAAGTGGGTACGAGAATGACAAAAATAGGCAGAATTTCCGCAGCCGGGACATCGTGTCCCGGATTATCTGGATCAAAGGAAAGGTCTGGAAAATCACCGTAACACACCGGGGCACTATGCCCCGGCTGCGGGTTTTTCCAATGCGACTCGAAATTTAAATTTCGGAAATTTTCTTCGCCGCTTCCACGATTGCCGCGAATTCCTTCGGCTTCAGTGAGGCGCCGCCGACGAGACCTCCGTCGATGTTCGGCTGCATGAGGAGATCGAGTGCATTCGAGCCTTTCATTGATCCTCCATAGAGAATGCGCGTTGCCGTTTGTGTCTCTGGGGGGAGCAGGCTGCGGATGAATCGATGGGCATGTTCCGCGTCAGCAGTACTCGCTGCGGGTTTATGCGGATCTCCGCCGCTAATTGCCCAAATCGGCTCATAGGCGAGGATGGCGGACGGCGGAGGCTGGATGGTTTCCATCTGCCGCCTGAGCACCTCCTCGGTTTTGCCCGATTCCCGCTGCTCGAGTGTTTCACCGATGCACACTACGGGAGTGATATTCAGCGCAACAGCGGCACGCGCTTGTGCGGCAACCATCGCATCGGTTTCCCCGTGGTACAGTCGTCGATCGGAATGACCGCAGAGGACGAAGCCAATCCCTGTGGCCTCCAGCATCGCCATACTCACGTCTCCGGTGAACGTACCGGACTGTTCCGGTCTGGCGCACTGCGCCCCACACCGGAGCCCCGCCTGTTGGCAGGGGAGGAGATCGAGGAACGACGCGAAGACGACGACGTCCACCTGCGGTGCTCCACGGTACGCAGATGCAGGAGTGAAAGCGCCATCCGGAGCTCCGTGCATCTTCCAGTTGGCGCCGAGGAAGAAGGATTTCGACATCGGAGGGTAGTGTATGGAATTAATGATTTCAGGTAAATTGTTAAATTGTTCGCCCGTCCGAATGGCCATATCTTGGCCGGGCGGGCAAGCGAAACGTTCGGTGAATGTTGATAAACAATTTAGCAATTTAGCAATTTAGCAATTATCGTAGTGATGTTCTCAACATCTTAATGACTATCGAAAAAGTGAAACGAGTAGTCCTCGGCGCCGACCATGCCGGGTTTGCACTCAAAGAGGCAGTGAAAGCTCATCTCATCAAGCAGGGGATCGACACCGTTGACTGCGGGACGTTCTCGGATGAATCCTGCGATTACCCCCCGATCATACGCAAAGCCGCCGCCGCCGTGCTCGAGCACCAGTGCATGGGGATCGTCTTCGGCGGGAGCGGCAACGGCGAGGCGATGGCCGCGAACAAAGTCCGCGGCATTCGTGCGGCATTGGTCTATAGCGATGACACCGCCCGTCTGGCGCGCGCACACAACGATGCGAATATCATGAGTCTCGGAGGACGTCTCACGAAGCCCGTCGATGCCCTGCGCTTCACCGACATTTTCCTCACGACGAAGTTCGAGGGAGGAAGGCACGTAAGGCGGGTTCAGGATTTGGAGCCCTGATGAAGAAGTGTACAATGTACGATGTACAATGAATTATGGCTTGTTTAGCTGCGCCATTGTACATTTTACATTCTACATTTTACATTCTTTATGTCCGTTCTCATCTCCCCCTCCATCCTCTCAGCTGACTTCGGCCATCTCCAGAACGAGGTGGATTCGGTGGAATCGTCTGCCGACGCGCTGCACTTCGATGTGATGGACGGGCACTTCGTTCCGAACCTGAGTTTCGGGGCGCTGGTGGGGAAATGCATCAGAACGAAGCTCCCGCTCGATGTGCATCTCATGGTGACGAATCCTGCGGATCGCATCGTGGAATTTCAGAACATCGGGAGCAGCAACATCACGTTCCATGCCGAGGTGGTGGAAGGGACGGCCTCCAGGAGAGCGCTCATCGCGGCGATCCGGAAGACCAACGCAACGGCGGGGATTTCCCTCAATCCTGCCACCCCGCTCCCGGCGATCGACGATATTGTCGGGGAGATCGACAGGGTCCTCGTCATGTCCGTGCAGCCGGGTTTTGGAGGCCAGGAATTTGTGTCTGCCGTGCTCGAAAAAGTGCGCGCGCTCCGGAAACGGTTTCCACGGTTGATGATCCAGATTGACGGCGGTATTGATGAAGAGACGGCGAAACTCGCGCGTGATGCCGGCGCGGATAACCTGGTGGCGGGGAAGGCTATTTTCAGCGCGAAGGATCGGGAGACGATGATCAGGACGCTCCGTGGTTGACAAGCATGCGTCACATTGTGAGAATGGCATCCTGTTATGCGGCTCACACGTATCATCATCCCTGCTCTTCTCTTCCTCATGCTCTCAGGTTGCGGAAAACCGACGGTGGTGCTCACGTCGTATGACGGAGCGAAGCAGGTTTCCCTCACGGTGGAAGTCGCCGACAGCCCGATGGAACGCGCGCAGGGGCTCATGGAGCGTAAGGAGCTCGATCCGGATACGGGGATGCTCTTCGTGTTCAATGAGCCCCAAACGCTCACGTTCTGGATGAAGAACACCCGGATTCCGTTGGAGATCCTGTTCTTCGATCAGGACGGCGTGTTCGTGAACGCTCTGGTCATGGAGCCATGCAAGCAGGACCCCTGTCCGAGATACAAGTCCCAGGCGCTCGCGCAGTATGCCATCGAAGTTGTGCCCGGTTTCCGCATGCAAAACGGCATCGGTGTGGGGTGGAAGCTGGATCTCTCGACCGTGCGCAAGATCTCGCGACCAAGTTAACAGTTAACAGTTCATGCGGTATGCCACCAAGTTCCTCTCTATTCGTCCAATGACATCAGGATCCTTGGGGATAGAGAACCGCTCCCCCGTGATTTTCTCGTAGAGGTCCAGGTACTTCTTCGCGAGCATCAGCCGCACGTCAGAGGTGATCTCCGGTTTCGGTTTCCCGTAGTCGAACCCCTGCTCCCTAAGCCACAGGCGGAAGAACTCCTTGTCCAGACTCTCGGGCTCCAGTCCCTTCGCCATCCGCTCCTCGTAGCTTGCCGCCACCCAGTAGCGCGAGGAATCCGGCGTGTGGACCTCATCGGCGATCGTCAGTGTCCCGTCTCCATCGAACCCCATTTCGTACTTGGTGTCGACGAGGATGAGCCCGCGCGCAGCCGCGATCTCCTGTCCGCGCCGAAAGAGCGCAAACGCGCAGTCCGTCACGTGTTTCCACTGTTCTTTGGTCGCGAGCCCGCGTTCGATGATTCCTCTCTCATCAATCAGTTCGTCATGCTCGCCCTTCGTCGTGGGTGTGATGATCGGTGATACAAACTTCTGATTCTTAACCATGCCGCCCTGCAGACGGTTCCCGCAGAAGTTCCTGATGCCTTTCTCGTAGTTCACCCAGGCCGACGTGCCGGTGGAGCCCGTCAGGTAGCCGCGGACGACGATTTCGACCATGAGCATCGTGAGGGGCTTCACCACCACCGCGTTCGGATCCGGGACTTCGATCACGTGAATGGGCATGATGTCATGTACCTTCGTAAACCACCAGGCGCTGAGCTGGTTCAGGGCTTGCCCCTTGAGGGGGATGGTACACCAGGAAATGTCGAATGCCGATTGCCTGTCCGTGGCTATGAGGATGACGCGCTCAGGCTGGATGTAGACATCCCGGACTTTCCCGGCATACTTCCTGCCGAGGCCGGAAAAATCGGTGGAGTCGAGCGTAGTGGCGAGGAACGGCCGGAGTGCTTCGGCGGAGGCACGTTGGTCAAGACCGAACGTGGCGGAGGTGGGAGAGGGTGACATGGCGGAAGGATACCTTTTTCTCCGCGTCGAAAAAACCCCCCCGCGGTCGCGGAGGGGGCAGAATGCAATTTCCTTTTCCCCTACCAGTTATCCACCATCGAGACCTGGACCTCCACCTTGTACGTACCGGTGGGCTGGAAGGTGCTCGCCGGGATCAGGACTTTCCAGAGGAAGTTCTCCACGTCGCCTGTCGAGGAGGTTTCCGATGTCCGCTTCGCGACCTGCACGGCGTATCCCGTTCCGACATTCAGGAATCCTTCCGTTGCGCTGTCCGATCCCCACGAGACGGTTCCGCCGCCTACGGTGGTGCTGTTCCCCCGTAAGCGTCCCGCCCAGCGCGATCCGGAACCCGATGTGATGTTCGCTCCATTGGCGCCTGTAGAGTAGTCGAATCTGAAAGGCACGCTTACATGACCGCCCTTCCTTGCAAACGCCTGGATCGCGTCCGGAAATCCGCCGGTCAAGCTCATATTCAGCATGTGCCCGGTTCCATATCTGCCGCCCGTTATTCCGTTGCTCGTTCCGCGGCTGTCCCCCGACCCCGTCTTGATGACCCAGTTGAGGTTATATCCTGTCGTGTTGTTCGTGATCACCGTGCACTGGGAAGTTCCCATGGCGCCGGTGCCCGTCGGTGAGGCCGTATTACCACTGATGCTCCCGAGGCTCGCAGAAGCGGTGCAGCTGATGGAGGCGGCACCCGTCACCGTCACGGACAGGACAGTGGTTCCAGTCGCGGTAGTCAGCGCATATGCCGGATAAGACCCAAGGGGCTCAGCCACCAACGCGAGGATGAAGTAGAGAGACGCGGCCGCGGCGAGTGCGACGCTTACGACGCGCGCACGCCTGTCGTGCGAGAGAGGAAGAAGATGTCCCATAGAGTTTGTGTGTATTTGTGGCCAGCCAACCGGAGTTGGTAGCCATAAAGTTTAATTCTCCATGTGTCATTATCCAATAAATTGGAGATAAATGCAAATACAAATGCAGGGCATTCACAGACACAAGCCCGTGACCTCCTAGAAAAAGCCGGTGGTGTGTTCCGTGCCGGTGCCGCGAAATGCACGTTTCCCTATCCGAAGCTCTCGGATTCGCTTACCTGGGCTATGCACCACACGGGCGCTACGCCCGTGACCCAATTGCCAAGATGGCAATGCCACGTCACCTCAGCTGAACCGCATTACAGCAGCATCCGCCCGACGACGACTGCGGCGATGATACCGGCGATGACGAACACAAGGACGATCATGCCTGCGCTCTTCGGTGTCGAAGACCCTGAGCTTGTCGAATGGGAGTCGGCCGACGCCACTGCTGCCTGGGAACTGAGCATTGACGAGCTGACGCTTGAAGTGACGGAAGGCGTGAGGAGAGAGGCTTTGACGGGCGAAGCGGGAGCGGGAGAGGCAGGTTCCTGGGCTTCGACGGGGAAAGCTGGGGCGACAGTTGGAGGAGGCAGGCTTGCGGGCGCGGCAGATGAGAAAGGTGCCGGAACGTTCTCTGGAACCTCGGGTCGTGCGATATTTGCAGGTGGGGCATCTTCCCCCCACGAGCAATCGGTGCCATACCGGAGCTGCTGTTCGGATCTATAGAGGAGGACGATAAGCTCCGCGCGCGTGAGAAGGGCCGCCGGATGCGCTCGGTACGAGGCGGCATCTCCCTGCACGATGCAGCGGTCTGCGGCACTGCGCATGACGCCCGCGTACCAGGCGTCTTCCGGAACGTCCGTGAAGCGCGGCGCCAGCGACAGTGGCTGGAGGTCGAAGAACCGGATGATCATCGCCACCGCCTCGGCGCGGGTGATCGTGGAACCCGGCCGCACGAAGCACGGATGCGTGCCGGCGCAGTCGCCGTACCCGCGCATCCAGCCGTTCTGTGCCGAGAACTCCACGAACGGCGCGTACCACTCTGACCGGTCCGCATCATCAAAGACAAGAGTCTCCGGGAGCGCTGTGAGCGAGGCGTCCTTGATCTTCGAGAGCACCTTCGCCACTTCGGCGCGCGCCGCAGGCGCTCCGCCGCGGAAGTACTCCTTGGCGGCGTCTAGGATGCCGCGCTGAAGGAACGCTCTGGCCGCATCCTCGTACCAGGCTCCGGCCGGGACGTCGCGGTACTTCGTCTTCTTGGCGAGTGCTGCGGCGTGGGTCGCCTCGGCCTCGTCCACGTAGCAGCGGTTCACCTTGCGTGCCACTTCCGGCGACAGCTCCTCCGAGACGACAGCCAAAGTCCCGGGCAGGCGCCGGCGCGCGACGATCACCGGCAGATCCGCGCTTTCGAGGCCGGCGATAATGTTCTGAACATTGCGGTTTCCGCCGCCGGCGTGCGTCGTACCGGTGGTAGCGGTGGTCGTGGTACACGAGGATGCGACAGTCGTCGTGGTCGTGACGATATTTGCGAAAGAATACGCCACGTCGTCCATCGGGACGCTGTCGGTGTCCGTGGCTTCGATGAGGATGCTGTAGGTCTTGTTCTGCTGAATCGCGGCGGGCAACGTGATCGTCACCGTATAGTCGGCAGCCGTGCCCGTGATGCTCACGAGCGCGCTCGCGCCGGTGAGGACCAGCGGCGTCGCCGTGAAGGCGCTCCCCGTGCCGGTGAGCGTCGCTCTGATACTGCTCTGCCTGATGCCGCTCCCGGTGTCTTTCACGTGGAAGGAAATGGTGGCATCCAATGTCGCAGAGGTGGTGAACCGCGCAGGATCCTCGGTGTCTACTGAGCACGTCGTGCAGGCATTGCGCACCGTGAAGCTGTAGGAGGTGGTCGCGGTGTTGGAGTCGAGATCCCGCGTTGAAATGGAGACGGTCACGACCTGTCCTCCGGTGAAATTGCTCGAGGGGTTCACGGTGATGGTGTAATCCGCGGCCGTGCCGGTATAGCTATAGGACGGGGAGCCCGTTTTCGTGTAGCTCGTCCCGGCGACCGTCACGGTGGTGTTCGTGAGATCCACGCCCGTGCCGGTATCCAGGATGTGGAAGACCACGTTGGCGTCCGGAGCGACGCCCGCCCCGCCTTGCGGGGGGCTGAAACTGGAGAACGTGGGGACGGACGAGTCCGCCGTCCGGAAGGAGTACGTAGAGGTGCTCATGACATTCGCGGACCGCGGGTTGCTGTCCGAAGCATTCACCGCGACCGTCACGACGGTGTTCTGCGAAAAATCGCTCGTGGGGTTGATGGTGACCGTATAGTCGGCGCTCGTCCCGGTATATCCGAATTGCGGACTTGAATAGTTGTAGACGATAGGAGAACCGCCTGCGGGGGTCACGGTGACCTGCACGGTACTGATATCTACTCCTAGGCCCGGCGTCACGCCTGCCTGCCCTTTGTAGTCTTTCACATGGAAGACGATATTGCTCCCCACCGCCACGCCGGTCGCGCTGCTTGCGGGACTTAAGCTCCCGAGGTACGGCGCGTCGGTGTCATCCTCCGTCCGAAACCACCACGCCTGCGAGGCGGAATTGGCGGTGGGCGAAGCAAGATCGCTCCCCGTCGCCGCAACCACGTACCAGGTGTAGTAACTCAGGGTTCCCACACTGCTCATGGTGATATTGCAGCTGGAGGTCCGGTTGCTGTTCGTCGTCGTGCAGCCGGACGTGGAAAAAGACTTGGAGGTGCCGCTCAGCTTGTTCGTGAGCGCACTGGTATCGATGCCCGCGCCGCTATCGCTGAACGTGTAGGTGACGCCCGTCGTGACCGAGACAGTCGTGGCGCTTGCGGCGGGACTCAGATTCGAGAACGTCGGTTTGGAGGTATCGCTCGCAAGAACGAGCGAGAGATTCTCCACGCTGTCCAGGACGTCGCTCCCGTCGCCGTTCTGCTGTGCCATGTTCGTGTCGGTGGTGCTGCCGGGGGTGAACTCGAATCGGAGATTAAACGCCCCGCTCGCGGACATGACCTTCCACCAGACGTGTGCGAGGAGCGAATCCGAAGGCGCCGCGCCCGTGTTCACCGGGCTCGCATTCGTCTGGTCGTAGGCAGTCACTTTGATCTTGCTGTCCACGATCTTGTTGTACGGGTATGAGGGGAAGAGACCATCGGTCTGGACGGCCGAGTTCACGTCGGCGGCGGTGGTGCAGGATGAGTCCGAGTATGGCTGCACGTAGGCGGAGTTGTACGGAATGATGACGTCCACGGAGTTCGCGTTCAGGCTGTCTGTCTGGACCCGGATATTCATGCGGAAGCAGCGACCGACATAGAACGTCGAGCCGCCGTCGCTCGTAACCATCTTCATGATCTGTCCGGCGGTTGCCTGCGCGCGGAAAACGCCGGTCTTGAATGTCGCAATCGTGATGAAGAGGACCGCCAAAGCGGTAAGCGGTAAGCGGTAAGTACGCCGCTTGTCGCTTGTCGCTTTCAGGGGCCGTCGGTTGGCGGGCTTACGACGCACCGGTTTGCTGGAGGTTGGAGACGGTGTTGGTGAGATCAATCCCGTTCACGGTGGTGTCGCGGTTCATGTCGTAACGCAGATTGTACGTCGTGAGTCCGGTGACCATGAGCGAGAGGTCAATCCCGTTCACAGTGTTGTCGCCGTTCGCGCCGTTCACGTCGCCGCTGAGGAGCGGACTCGCTCCGACATTCGTGAAGTCAATCGTGACGCCCGTACTCAGGCTCACGCTGGCTTTCTTCACACGGAGGTGCGAGTATCCCTTCGCCGTGACATCGTAGGTGCCGGGGTTCAGGCTGATGGTGAGACCGCTGTAGGTCCCTCCGGAGCTTGTGGTGATTGTCGAGGAGGAGAGGGGGGTCGTTTGGCCGGGGGTCCGGACCTCGACGGTGAGGAGTGTTCCGTTGTTGCCCGTGGAAGGAGATCGTTTCTCCGGAATGGCGACGAGATGGATAGGGAAGCTTCCCATCGTCACGACGACGCTCAGGACGGTACTGCCTGTTTCAGTTGATGCGAGGGAAAACGTGAGTGAGTACAGAAATCCGAGGAGGATGACCGTCGTACTCAGGAGAACACCCACACGTTTCGGCTCGGGGATGCGGTGCCAGAGATCCTGCGCTCTTCCCATACCCGCGTACCCGCGCGTTTGGTTTTTGTGTGTATGTCGAGACATCTGGATAGTATAGCATGAAATGAAAACGGCGTCGACCTGTTCCAGTAGCCCCGCGAATACCTTAGGAAGGTCTGATGAATGGTTAAATTGTTAAATTGTTAAATTGCTAGCATGCAAGAAACGTGCCTTTCGCCTGCGAACAATTTAGCCATTTAGCAATTTAACATGTGTGTTGAAATAATAGAAAAAAGACTTTACTTCAGGCTCCCTTAAGGAGTTCAGAATCAATTGTCTCGCTCTCACGCGTGATCTACAGTGCTCTCATGCGCCGCCTCGTCGCATCGCTCTCTTTGGTCACGCTCTGTCTGATCTTCGGTTCCTCGAGTGCTTCGGCGGCTCCGGCGGGGATCGAAATCGTTCAGCAGGCGGGCGTGGATATCCGCGGAGATTTCCAGGTGGGACCCACGAAATTCGTTCTCGAGATGGATCCGGGAGAGGAGCGCACGGTGGAGGTGCAGCTCACG
>Ga0265292_1002514_pt1 | contig 12606 bp, 6 predicted proteins | sample Munlanlewell296A_FD_189080 | JGI IMG/M metagenome (GOLD analysis project Ga0265292, IMG submission 189080) | Leachate microbial communities from a municipal landfill in Southern Ontario, Canada - Leachate well 296A | ecosystem: Engineered > Solid waste > Landfill > Unclassified | place: Canada...
AAAGAAAAAGCAAAACAAGAAAAACACGCGCGTCGGCAAGGCCGAATCAGGGCAAAAGTGAACGGCACAAAAGAACGGCCGCGTCTTTCGGTTTTCCGCTCTAATACCGGGATGTATTTGCAGTTGATTAATGACGATAGCGGTAAAACAATTGCCAGCGCCGATATGCGTGAAATTAAAAAGAGCAAAGAGGGTGGCTCGCCTCGCTCGCCTCGTCTTCGCCTTGGCGAAGCGGGCGCAAGCTCCGGCGGAGCGGGAAAAATATCAGTAAGTTTTGAGTTAGGCAAACTGTTGGCGCAAAAAGCGGTTGCCGCGGGAATCAAGAAAGTAGTATTTGATCGCGGCGGATACAAATATCATGGACGGATTAAAGCCGCTGCCGATGGCGCGCGTGAGGGAGGGTTAGAATTCTAATAAAAATTTTCAATTAACAATTATCAATTTTCAAACAATTTTCAATGGCTCAATGACTAAATGAATTAATTAAAGAATTGAAAAATTAAAAAATTCATTGAAAATTGAAAATTGAAAATTGAAAATTACTACATATGCCAGAAGAAACTAAACAAAAAAATACAAATACTGAGCCAACCGTGCAGCCACCCGTCGATACCAACCAAGGTGCTGCTCAAGTGGTGGCTAAATCTGTTTATGGCGGCAAGTCGCGCGCCGGAGGCGGTGGACGAAGCGGCGGCCAGCGGCGCGGCGGCGGTCGGCCAAAACGGGACGAGCAGACGGATGAATTTGAACAGCGGATGATTGATGTCGCGCGCGTTACCCGCGTGATGGCCGGCGGCAAGCGTATGCGCTTCCGCGCCTGCGTCGCGCTCGGCAATAAAAAAGGCAAAGTCGGCATCGGCTTGGCTAAAGGCGCCGATGTAACCTTGGCCGTGAACAAGGCGGCGACCAAGGCGAGAAAAAATATGATTGAGGTGCCGATTGTAAACGATACTATTCCTCACGCCATCACCACCAAGGCCGGCGCGGCAAAGATTTTATTCAAACCGGCGCGCAAGGGTTCCGGTATTATTGCCGGCGGCTCGGTGCGCATTATTATGGAGTTGGCCGGTATCAATAATATCACCGCCAAGATTCTCGGCACTAACAATAAAGTAAATAATGCCAAGTGCGTCATCAAAGCGCTTTCGTCACTAAAACAACCGAAAAAACCGATAAAGCAGGTGACCGAAAAAGGGGGAGTGAACACACCACCTGTCATTGCGACCCCGCACTTGATGCGGGGGCAGGAATCTCAGGAATAGATAAAAGAACATTGATTTAATAAACCAGAGATCGCCACACCCCATTAGGGGTTCGCGATGACAACCAATATGTTAAGCCTCAATAACCTAAAACCGAACAAGGGTTCAATCAAGAAACGCAAGCGCGTCGGCCGCGGCAATGCTTCCGGCCACGGCACCTATTCCACTCGTGGTCAAAAAGGGCAGAAATCCCGTTCGGGCGTAACCAATCTAAAACGGCTCGGCATGAAAAAGATGCTGTTGAACCTGCCTAAAGTTCGCGGTTTCAAATCGCCAAAACCGAAAAATCAGGCGGTCAATCTTTTTGAATTAAATAAGTATTTCAAAGATGGCGCGAAAATCAGCCCCAAGACCCTTTTTGCTGTCGGCTTGATTGGCGATGCCGCTTGCTTGGTAAAAATTCTCGGCCAAGGCGAGCTTAAGGTTAAGAAATTGGAATTTATCAGCGTCAAAGTCAGTGTCGGCGCCAAAGCGCAGATTGAAAAGAACGGCGGGAAAGTAATCGCGAATTAGTATCACCGCAATTGACGGGATCCCGCCCTCTTTAATTAATTATAAGTGGCGGGACGAATTAAACTCGAATAACTCGAATTAAATTCGCGCCATTCGCTAATAATTCGCGATGAATTCGCGATGAAAACTATGCTCGATAAAATCGCTCAAATTTTCAAAGCTCGCGACCTCCGCAACAACATCCTGTATGTTTTGGCTTTGCTGGTTATTTTCCGGCTGGCCGCGCACATTCCGATTCCGGGCGTGAACGCTCAAGCGCTCAAGGACCTTTTCGGTTCCAATCAGATTCTAGGGTTGCTAAATATCTTCTCCGGCGGCGGCATGGAGAATTTTTCTATCGTGATGATGGGCGTCGGCCCTTACATCACTTCTTCAATCATCTTTCAGCTGCTCGGAATGATTTTGCCGAAGCTGGAAGAAATGCAGAAGGACGAGGTTGGCCGCCAGAAGATAAATATGTGGACCCGCTGGCTGACCGTGCCGCTCGCCGCCCTGCAGGCCTATAGCATGATTACGCTTCTGCAACGTTCTTCGCGCGGTATTTTAGGTGATATTAGCTTTTTTCATACGATTGCAATCATCATAATTGTCACTGCCGGCACGATTTTCCTGATGTGGCTCGGTGAGCTGATCAGCGAAAAGAAGGTCGGCAATGGTATCTCTTTGCTCATTTTTGCCGGCATCGTCTCGGGCATCCCGACAATTATCCAACAGACAGTCGCGACTTTTGACCCATCAAAGATTTTTGTCTTGATTTTATTCGTGCTGATCGCGGTGGCAACCGTCATCGGCGTGGTGTATCTGACCGAGGCGCAACGGAACGTGCCGGTGCAGTATGCCAAGCAGATCCGCGGCAACCGCATGTATGGCGGCACCTCCAGCCACCTGCCGCTGCGCGTCAATATGGCCGGCGTGATTCCGATCATTTTCGCGGTTTCGGTGGTTTTGTTTCCGCCGATGATCGCGCAATTCTTCATTCACGCCCGGACTGCTTTTCTGGCGCGTGCCGCGGAATGGGTGATTGAGCTTTTCCAGAATCAGCTGTTCTACGGCATTATTTATTTTCTTTTGGTCTTTGCTTTCACCTTCTTTTACACCGAAGTTATTTTTCATCCGGGTCAGATCGCGGAGAATCTGCAGAAGCAGGGCGGTTTCATCCCGGGCATCCGTCCGGGCCGCAATACAAGTGAATATCTGGCCAACACCACCCATAAAATTATTCTCGCCGGCGCTTTGTTTCTCGGCCTGATTGCCATTCTCCCTCTTATCCTCCGCTACTACACCGGCATGCAGTCGCTCGCCATCGGCGGCACCTCGCTGTTAATCGTTGTTTCCGTTGTCATTGAAACCGTTAAACAGATTGAATCTCAACTTACTATGAGACAATATGAGGGGATGTAATTTTTTCCCTCTCCTTTTCAAGGAGAGGGTAGGGTGAGGTTAGTTGTTATCATCATCTAATTTTTATATAAAACCGTCTCTCGGCGGTTTTTGTTTTGACCATTGTTTGTGGTATAATATAGCCATTATCTGGGGAAAACTTTTTCCTATTTTTTTGGTATCTGTCCCCTTGTCATCCCCGGCGAGCGTTTTATCCCCCCACCTCTGTCATCCCCGGCGAGCGTCAGCGAGGGAAGGGGATCTTGAATATTATTAATAAACCAAGATACCCGTCTCCCGCCCGCAACGCCTGAGCGTAGCGATGGCGGGCAGGGCACGGGCATGACAAAATTATGAAAAAAACTCTCCGCGAAATCTATTTCATAACTCTGGATTTTCTCAAATCCCTGCCAATCAACAAAAAGAAAGCCGCCATCGCCCTGGGGGCTTTAGTGGTGCTTGCCGGCGGCGCGTATTATGCCTGGCAGTACTTCAAGCCAAAAGAATACAAGGTCTATGAAGCATTGATTGCCGTTCGCAGCCAAGCCAACTCCGACCCGGTCGAGGATGCCAAGAATTCGTTAAAAGCCGGCGATGTCCTCTTGACCTTGCCGGAAGGACACCGGTGGTCGGATTTGGAAAGGGCCAGCTATCTGATTCTCAAAATGCGTCTGACCGCGGAACAGGCGCAAACCTTGGTTTCGCCGGAAGAGAAAAAAGCTGTATTACCCAAGCCCACTACTGACGAAGAAAAAAAGCAAGCTGAAGAGAGAAAAAAAGCAGAAGGGAACAGACAGCAGATGGAAACCGTCCGTGCTCGGCGTTATCGTATCAAAATCGAAGAACTGAACATCAACGCGGATGCAATCATCTCCGCTCAACCCTATCCGGACAAAATCTTTGACTGGAAAATTGTAGAGAAGAAATCGAAGTTATAGGCTCAGCCACCGGGTGGCTGTCAGTAAAAATAGGTAAATTATCATAAAATAATGAAGGATAAAAATCAAAAAATGCAGATTGCAATTTATCAGGCTTTCGGCGACGAGCAAAAAATTCGCGTCAGAATTGAAGACGAGAATGTTTGGTTGACGCAAAAACTGATTGCCGAGCTTTTTGCAGTCGATGTGCGTACTGTTAATGAGCATTTAAAAAACATATTTATTGAGCAAGAATTAGCTGAAAATTCAGTTGTCCGGAATTTCCGGATAACTGCCAATGACGGCAAGATTTATGACACTAAGCATTATAATTTAGAAGCAATTTTGGCCGTCGGTTATCGGGTTCGATCGGATCGGGGAACGCAATTTCGCCAGTGGGCGACCGAGAAATTGCGAGAATATCTGATTAAGGGTTTTACCATGGACGATGAACGACTTAGGCAAGGCGGGGGGCGAGCGCGTTATTTTCAGGAGTTACTACAAAGAGTGCGTGATATTCGGAGCAGTGAGCGGATGTTTTATCAAAAAATTACCGATATTTATTCAACGAGCATTGATTATAAAGCAGACGTTGAATTGACACAGAAATTTTTTGCCACGGTGCAAAATAAGATGCATTACGCCGTTCATGGCCAGACCGCGGCGGAAATAATCGCCCAGCGCGCTAACAGTAAGAAGCCATTGATGGGGCTGACGAGTTTTAAAAGTAATTATATTACCACTGACGACATCGTGGTTGCGAAGAATTATTTATCTGAAAAAGAAATTAATCAGCTCAATTTAATTGTTTCGCTCTATATTGACTTTGCGGAACTACAAGCCGGTAGCGGACGTTTGATGAAGATGTCTGATTGGATAAAAAAATTAGATGAATTTTTGACTGTTTCAGAAAAAAATTTATTGCATTCGTCCGGCAAAGTGAGCGCAAAGCAAGCAGAAGTGAAAGCGTTGAAAGAATATGATAAATATCGCCAAGAACAAGACAAAAAATATATCTCTGACTTTGACCGTGAAGTGAAAAGGATTTTAGAATCGGATAAAAATAAAAGTAAAAAGAATTTTAAGCAGTTGGGTAAAAATAAGGAATTAAAACGAAAAAGCACCGCTTAAAGAAGAAACTTTAAGTGGTGCTTTTTCCTGTGAATTCTAATGTCATAATAGCATAACAGTAAATTTTGTCAGCACGCCTTTTGTTTTATTGTCATCCCGGGCTTGACCCGGGATCCAGAAGTATTTACCCCATGCAAAAAACCCTAAAAACTCTAATTTTCAGCTGCCTTTTGGCGGGCGGCTTTTTTGTTGCTAAAACCGCGTACGCTGCCACCGAATTCACCTCCATCATCGACCCGGACAACGGAGCGGGGACGGTCTATTCGTCCAAATTGACAGTCATACCCATGAACGATGCATTTATAGTAATGAGAGTACCTATAAATGTAATATTATGAAAAAAGACTTTATTTTAGCGGAAATTTATCGACAAAATAAGTCAGTTAGTATATTTGACTTTATTTCCATTTAGAACTAAAATAGAAGTATAGTTTAATTATAGTACAAAGTATCAAATTTTATGTATATTAAGCGAAAATTAGAAGGTAAGATTCTGAAGTATTTGGATTCGCCCGAAATCATCGCCGTTGTCGGACCTCGCCAATGCGGCAAGACCACGATGCTGAAAAAAATTTTTGACAGCCTCGACCATGCAGTTTTCTTGAGTTTTGACGACCGAGCTGCGTTAAATATGTTCAATCGCAACATTGATGATTTTGCGGAGGTCTATGTGAAAAACAATAAATATTTATTCATCGATGAATTTCAATACGCGAAAAACGGCGGAAAAAAATTAAAGTATCTGTTTGATGCTCACAAAATCAAGATTTTTATTTCCGGTTCATCCGCGGTTGATTTAACAGTCAATGCGCTTAAATATTTAGTTGGCAGGATTTTTATTTTTAATTTATTTCCTCTTGATTTTGAAGAGTTCCTAAGCTTCAAAAATAAAAATTATCTTAGCTCGCTCACTTTGGCAAATAAACACTTCAAATCTTTGGAAAGAGACAAGGCCGGCGAGGAAGTGCAGTCAGCGCTTCTGAAGTATTATGAAGAATATGCTATTTACGGCGGTTATCCGCGCGTAGTTTTGGCCGATGACGATGCAGAGAAGCAAGAGGTTCTGAAAAATATCTTCAATACCTATTTTTTACGGGAAGTGCGCGACATCCTCGGTTTGATCGAAGATTATAAATTAGAAAAATTGATAAATGGATTGGCGCTGCAAATCGGCAACTTAATCGAATACAACGAGCTGGCAAAACTTTCGGAGTTTACCTATCCGACCCTGAAGAAGTATTTAAATTTTTTGGAAAAGACTTTTATCTGCACTCGGGTTAAGCCCTATTTTAATAATAAAAGAACGGAGATAGTAAAAAACCCGAAAATATTCTTTTACGATTCCGGCTTGCGCAACAGCATTATCAATGATTTCAGGAAGCTTGAAAAGCGTCCGGATGCCGGAGCTCTGCTGGAAAATGCCGTTTTTTGCCAGTTGACCAAGGGCGGTTATGAATTCAATTACTGGCGGGATAAAAAGAAACATGAAGTTGATTTTGTTTTGAAGCTGGCCGACCGGGAATTGTTGGCAGTTGAAATAAAAAGCAGGATAAAAACGAACAATTCGGCCTCGATTGCGAGTTTTAATAAAATTCATTCCGAAGCTAAGATAATATTGGTTCATGCGAATGTTGAAAAAAATAATAAAACTGAAAGTCTGCCCAAAGACAGCCTCATTCAAGGCGTATATTTAATTTATGCGGTATAGCCCCATGCGTAAGGCCCTCAAAATCATAATTTTCACCCGCCTCCATTCCCCCTCTCCTAGCCAGGAGAGGGCAGGGGTGAGGTTGGAGTTTCCCCCTCTCCTTTCGAAGGAGAGGGTCGGGGTGAGGTTGGAGTTCCTCCCTCTCCTTACCAAGGAGAGGGTCGGGGTGAGGTTTTCGTTTCATCAGCTCCTATTTTCTATAGCCATTCTTTTTTGTTTTGCTTTCATAGCCGCTCCGGCGTACGGGGTTTACCCCGTAGCCGTCAGACGTAAATTAAGGTTAGCCGGTCTGTTATTACCACTTTTTATTTTATTAGGAGGATTTATGTTTGCTGCCCCGGCGTACGGGGCGACCGAATTCGTCTCCATCGTTGACCCGGACAACGGGGCGGGGACGAGCTGGACATCGCTTTCGGCTTGGGAGCAGAACACGCAGGCTGATTTATCAACTTCAACCACCAAAGTTTATTCCATTTCTTCGGCTTCGGGCACTTTCGCCGTTGGCTCCGCTCTTGTCGGCTATACTTCGGGCGCCACCGCCTCGTCAACTTATCGTACCGCTACGCAAGTTTTAATCTATAAGATCAACGGTATTTTTCAGTCTGGCGAAACCGTCTATATTCAAGGTCAGGCCTCCACGACTAATTATGTCGTCCTATCCAATACCGGCGATTCGGCTATCGCCGTCGCCAGCGCCCGCTCTTCTTCCGGCACGGCGGATGTGACAGCAGTAACCATTGACGGCTGGACCACCGCCTCAACCACCTACATCAAAATCTGGACCGATCCATCTTTAGGAAACAGGCATAATGGCAAGTGGGATGAGGGGAAGTATAGGTTGCAAATTAGCGGTGATTCAGGCATTGCTGTTAACGAAGAATATGTCAGAATTGACGGCCTACAAATTGTAATTACGCCAAATGGTGGTTCCCAATTGGCCATAAAGTCCTACCCACCATCCCTCGGAACCGTTGATATACAAATTTCCAACAATATTTTAAGAGGTATTGTGGGGGGCACTCCTTATGCAAATTACGAGGCTGTGGGTTTTTGGGATTTTGCTAGTGGCGGAAAGGTTAAGGTTTGGAATAATATTGCTTATGATTTCTTTACAGCCGGTTCATGGAATGCAGCATATGACTTTGATGATAATAGTGTCTCATATTATGTCTATAACAATACATCATATAACAATGATTGGGGAATCATAGATTATCAAGGAAATACTGTAATTGCGAAAAATAACATAGTCAAAGGTTCTGGAAATACCAATGCTTATTATGGCACTTTTGCTTCCGGAACAGACTATAACGCCACGGACGGAACAGATGCCATCGGTCAAGGCTCAAATAATAAAATTTCTCAAACTTTTTCTTTTCTCGATGAAACCAACGATGACTTCCATTTGGCCAAAACCGACACTGCCGGACGTAACGCTGGCACCAGCACGATTCTTTGGGACGCTAATTTAAATTTCACCCAGGACATCGACGGCTCATACCGCGGGGCAAGCTGGGATATCGGCGCGGATGAGGTCTCTACCGAATTTGTTTCTTCAATCAGAGAAAGCGGAGGCGATTTTAATTCTTTATCCGTTTGGGAAGCGGCTTTAGACGATGAATATTTGACTGGCATGGGCAGACGGGTTTTTTCGGGCACCGCGAGCGGCTCATTGGCGGCTGGAGCAAGCGTCACACTTTATCGCGGAGGAGCGTCGCTCGGAATAACCGGCACTATCCAGGCAACTACGACTGCGCAGATTTTCGTGCGTTCGATCGTGGGTACGAGCAGCCCCGTCAATACTATGAACGGTGACCAGTGGCGGGTGAACACGGGCAACCTCTGGACGGCTTCGGGTACCGCCGATCAGCTCGGCGCCGCACCAGCGATCGTAGCGAAAATCACCGGCAGCTGGACCAGCGCGGAAACCTCGACTGTCGCGATCACCGGTTGGACGACCAGCCACGATAATTATCTGAAGATCTACACCGATTCCACCGCCCGCCATAGCGGCAAGTGGGACACGACCAAATATCGACTTGATGTAGCATCAGGATATGGCGTTGATATCGGCGAAAACTTTGTTCAGGTTGACGGTCTTCAGATAGATTCGCGCGACTCGACTTCTGCAGGTATTGAGGTCCGTTTGATAAATCAAGCTGGCGGGACTGATCTCCGGCTATCCAACAACATCATTTGGGGCAATTCCGGAACCTGGTCATCGGGAATAGCCCTGGCAAATAATGGTGATAATTTATCAGATGTATATATCTGGAATAATATCATTTACGACTGGCTTGGCGGAAGTTCTGGCAGAGGCATCAATGTGTCCGATTCTGTCGGCACTTCGACCCGCGCGTTCGTTTATAACAACACTGTATACAATTCCCGCTACGGCTTATATAGAGGCCTCGGCCAGGTTCTGGCAGCCAATAACTTGGTTCAAAATTCCACAGTAGACGGTTATTCCGGTACCTTCGCCACCTCCTCCGACTACAACATTTCCGATATCGCGGGCGACGCGCCAAACGCGACTTTCGCGACGACGAGTAAGGTGGTGCGGTTCGTTTCCACCTCCACCGCTGATTTCCATTTGGCGGATACGGATGCGGCCGCCAAGGGGGTGGGGGTGAATTTGTATAATGATGCGAATATTAATGTGACGAATGATATTGATTCGGCGGCTAGACCACTGGCAAATGCCGGATTGAGCTTTGATATCGGGGCGGACCAGACGGCGGTGAAGATTTATCGGTCTATTGCGCCATCTGCGACTGGTGCGCTCACCACGGGAGCCAGTAATGCACTCACCATCTCAAGCTCTACCTCACTTGCCACTTTCGCGACCGCGCTTGCGGATAACGTGGGCGTGGGCGACGTCATCATATATAACACCACCGGCACGGCCACCGGCACGGCGTTCATTCATGGCCGTTCGTCATCAACCGTCTATACGGTCAAAACCGCTTCCGGCACCTTGCCAACGGCGGTGAGCACCGACACAAGCTGGTCTATTTACCGCGCCTACACCTCATTATCTAATGCCGAAGCTGGTACCGAGAACACCGGCATCGCGAACGCCACCATCCGTAATTTTGACACCTGGTCCGGCGGTGCCGACCTCGTCGCCTCCAACACCCAATGGAACATAGCCGCTTACGCCAACGGCACGACGGCGGATACGGCCGCCGTCACGATTGACGGCTGGACCACCGGTCAGCAGAATTTTATTAAAGTCTACACCCCCGTCAACACGAGTGAAGTCGGCACTACTCAAAGGCATTCGGGGAAGTGGGATACGAGCAAATACAGACTAGAAGCCAATAGCGATGTTATAGATATTTATGAAGCATATTTAAGGATTGAGGGGTTGCAAATTGATAACGCTCCAAGCGCCAGCGGCACTTATCGCGATGGAATTATTATTTCGTTTAGCAATACTGAAGCAAAAGACATCAGGATTTCCCATAATATTGTTAAATCGACAAATACTGGTAGTAACGCAACAGGCATTCTTTTTGGGCCAAACAGCTCCGGCGCGCAAATGTATGCGTTTAATAATATTGTTTATGGTTTTAACGCGGCTTCCAGCAGAGGTATATCAAAATCATCTGGTGGAACTGCTTATTTTTACAATAATACCGTCAGTAATTCCACAACTTGTTTGCGAGCTGGATCAACCGATGCATTGCTTAAAAATAATATCACCTATAATTGTACTGATGGTTACGATGGTCCATTTATAACCGGCTCTGATTATAATATTTCTGATCAGGCAAGCGACGCGCCATCGCCGAGCTATCGTGAAAATCTAGCAACGGTAGTGAGCTTCGTTGACTTGGTTAACAAGGATTTTCATCTTTCTCCATCAGATACGATGGCGCTAGACACGGGTACGAGTACTGCCGCGGACGCGAATTTGACGGTTACCGACGACATCGACGGCCAAACCCGCCGCCAATGGGACATCGGGGCGGACGAGGCGAGTGTGGAGTATGTGACGAGCGTGATGCAGTCGGGCGGGAATTTTTCCACTTTGTCCTCCTGGGAGGCAGCGAATCAGGTTAATTTGACCGCCACCACGACCGCCGTGTTTTCGCTAACCTCCGCCACCGGCACCATACCGGCGAACTCAAGTGTGATGGGTCTCACCTCCGGCGCGGTTGCCTCCACCACCGTCGGTTCGGTTTCAACTTCAACCCAGATACTTTTATATAATATAGCATCCAGTACTTTTCTCACCGGAGAAACCGTTTACATCCAGGGCGGCTCAACTACCTCCAACATGGTCGTCCTCGCCAACGCCGGCAACCCGGCCATCGCCACAGCCAAAATAGACGGGGCGTGGACAGGCGCGGACACGACCGCCGTCACCATAGACGGATGGACAACGGGGCCGAATAATTACATCAAAATCTATACTACTTCAACGGCCAGACATAATGGGAAGTGGGATACAAACAAGTATAGAATCGAGTTAACGCCTAGTGCATACCAAGCCTTAATCGCAACCTATGAAAACAACGTCAAGATAGATGGACTTCAGCTTCATTCAACATCTGGCAGTTGGGGCAGGGAAATTTATGTCGATTATCTTACCAATGGAGCAGATATTAGAATTTCAAATAATATCATAAGGGATAACGGCCAGAATAATGGTATTGAAATTAACGGCACAAGTTCAAGCGGAAATAACAGTATTTATATTTGGAACAATATAATTTACGACCTTACTTACGCTCTAGACAGTGGTTTGGGAAATGGAATTCATCTTAATGATTGGAACTCATCAGCTTATGTCTATGCATATAATAATACGATTTATAATTCTAATGCCGGTTTGAGAAGGTATGGCACGGCCAATTTTATTGCTAAAAATAACTTAATTACCTCAACCCTTATTCCGGCGGCAGGTACTTTTGCCGCAGGTTCAGGCTACAACTCCACAGCCAGCACATCAATCGGCTACACCGTTACCGGCGGAGCAGTTGGCGACAGAGTTTCTCAAACATTTTCCTTCATCGACGCCACAAACGACGACTTCCACCTTTCTCCATTGGACACAGGAGCGAGAAACTGGGGGACGAATTTGAACGCAGATCCCTCGCTGGGGCTCGGGATGACAGGAGGGGCGGACATTGACGGTTCATATCGCGGGTCAGGGTGGGACATCGGGGCGGACGAGGTGCCGACCGAGTTTGTGTCAACTGTTATGCAAAGCGGAGGAGATTATAGCGCCCTGGCCTCGTGGGTCGGCGTAATAAACGCAAGCGACAATTCAGGGGTAGATTTGTCCAGTTCCACCACCAGGGTATTTTCAGGGGTACGCACCGGTACGATAAATCCGCTCATCACAGTTACCCTCTGGCGCAACAGCACTTCTACGTCAGTAACCGCTAAAGTATTGACCGTGGCGTCAAGTTCGGGCCAAATCCTTATCAAAAATATCAGTGGTACCACAACGCCGTTAAATCTCCTGAACGGAGACCAATTGCGAGTAGACTCATCAAATTATTGGACCGCTTCCGGAACGGCCGATCAACTTGGCGCATCACCGATTGCCGTCGCTAAGATTGATGGAGCCTGGACAAGCGATGACACGACTGCTGTTTCCATCAGGCCGGAGGTTATAACCACCCCCGATAATTATCTGAAGATTTATACTACCGCAACGGCACGGCATAAAGGCGTAGCC
>Ga0265292_1002515_pt1 | contig 12606 bp, 14 predicted proteins | sample Munlanlewell296A_FD_189080 | JGI IMG/M metagenome (GOLD analysis project Ga0265292, IMG submission 189080) | Leachate microbial communities from a municipal landfill in Southern Ontario, Canada - Leachate well 296A | ecosystem: Engineered > Solid waste > Landfill > Unclassified | place: Canada...
ATGATCATCAACGCTATTATTGTTCCGATTGTAAAATATACCGATGTTCTAATTGCATCACCCCGGGTTTCGCCTTTCCTCGCTCCGGAATAACCTATAAGAACCCCTACTGCCGGCAAGGTACAACAAACACTAGTTACTGCGCTTACCAACCCGAGGATTAACGCAAATACCAGTGCAACAGGTTCTGACGATACCTGCTGTAGATAATCCGTAATATTATTCAGCATTTAAACTCCTGTCCTATTTACATCCGCTGCTTGACGGCCCGCAACCGGATGACCCGCACCCGCCTGCCTGTGCAGCAGCAGCAAATGCCTGTACAATCTTTGTCTCAGTTACATCTCCGTACACAACGTTCATCCCGCGGCCTTTACACGCAATGAGGACTGCGGGTAATGACGGTATCTGCGCGCTGATTTCCTTGTGGTCCGGCGAAGATGCAGGTAAAGTGTACATCCCAACATTGATTTTACTGGTTTTCAGTGTCCGTTGGGCGTTTAACATCGCAGTTTCGGTCTCGGGTGTAACTTCTTCTTTATCTTTCATCGGGATAAATACAAAGACAGCGTCACGGTCCATCGCAACGTTATTCAGCGAATTGAGCGAATCTAGTTTCTCACCGACAAATGTTTTTACTTCTATATTTTTTGCAATAATCTTTTTTGCGCCTACTTCTGTTGTATTCTTCTCTATGACAGCCGATACGGTTTCTTTTGGTTTACTTGTTTCTTCAACTGCTGAATACGTACCTGTATTTTCTGATGCCGGCACTGATTTTGCATTTATCATCTTATACGCAAAAATGCTTATAGCAACCAGTGCGATGAGTGAACCAACAACAATTTTTGTCTTATTACTTTTAGTGGCTACGGGTGCGGAACAACTGCATCCCGGCCCGCACTCACTACCGGTTTTCGGTGCATTACATTCTTCATTTGGCGACACTTGTTTTTCTTCCATGCATTTTTCCTCTTTTCTTTTTAATATTCCCTTGCTAAACCGGATGGTCATTAACGAAATATTTTTTCTGTAACCAATACGCAACATTTACAAGGCCTATCATCACGGGGACTTCCACCAGCGGGCCAATAACTGCGGCAAAAGCAACACCGGAATTAATACCAAAAACAGCAACCGCGACGGCAATCGCTAGTTCAAAATTATTGCTGGCAGCAGTAAATGCAATTGTCGTGGTTTTAGAATAACCTGCCCCAATTTTTTTCCCCATCCAGAAACTAATAAGGAACATTACAACAAAATATATCAGCAGCGGCACAGCGATTCTTACTACATCCATTGGAATAGTAACTATAAGTTTTCCTTTTAGAGAAAACATTACCACAATGGTGAATAGCAGAGCAATTAACGTCATCGGGCTTATTTTAGGGATAAACTTTGTTTCATACCACACTTTACCTTTTAACTTTATCATCGAAAACCTTGTTATTATTCCAGCAATAAACGGAATTCCTAGATATATAAACACGCTTTTGGCTATCTCACCAATAGTAATTTGTACTACGCTTCCCTTAAATCCAAATACAGGAGGAAGTACCGTGATAAAAAACCAGGCATATACGCTGAAGAATACAACCTGAAATACAGAATTGAAAGCCACAATCCCTGCCGCGTACTCGCTATCACCCTTTGCTAGTTCATTCCAGACAATCACCATCGCGATACATCTTGCTAAACCAATCAAGATAAGCCCTACCATATATTCCGGATAACCCGAAAGAAATGTTATGGCAAGTAAAAACATAAATACCGGCCCAATTACCCAGTTTTGGACTAGTGAAAGTACGAGAATTTTCCAGTTCTTAAAAACATCTCCCAGCTCTTCATATTTTACTTTTGCAAGAGGCGGGTACATCATAAGAATAAGCCCTATTGCTATAGGTATGTTAGTTGTCCCGGAGTTAAATGAATTTATAAACGGTTCAATACCGGAGACAAAGTATCCCAACGCAACACCCGAACCCATCGCGAGAAATATCCATAACGTTAAATACCTGTCAAGAAACGACAACTTTTTCGTGATGCTTTCCGCCATTGCAAATTATTTTCCTTTCCTATTTTATCTAGCAATAAAAACCAAATACACTGCGCCAAGGATTACCAGTACCCCGCAGATTTTTTTCAGGATAACCGCTCCTTTAGATTTTTCGTTCCAGTTAAGATACTGCTGAACCGCTCCGGTAAATGTTCCCGCAAGGACTATCACAGAACAATGGCCAATCGCGTATGATAATATCAGCGATACCGCGAACACAAAATTTGTTGACGCAACTTTAAACGTTATCCCCAGGATTGGTGCCATGTATGCAAACGTACACGGACCGATTGCAAGTCCGAAAATTAATCCCAGCATAAATCCCGCAAATAAGCCTTTTTTCTTTATTCCTATATTCCCCGGTGCGTTTAAGAACGGGATGTTGATAATTTCAAGAAGGTATAGCCCAACGATGAGTAAAATAACTGCAACGAAATAGTTGCCATATATGCCGATATCCCCCAGCATTCTGCCCATCAAGCCGGTAATCAGCCCGATCAACGCAATTGTTATCAGTATCCCTAATGAGAACAGCGATGCGATTGTAAACGCGCGTTTAACTCCCGCTTTCCCTTGCCCATCAATAAACCCTACTACTAGCGGTATACTCGAAAGATGGCACGGGCTTAACAAAATGCTTAATATGCCCCAAACATACGCTGCGAATAACGCGAGCCCTGGGGAAGCGTTTAACGCGTTGTACAGCCAGTCAAACAAATGGTTTATCATTATTTTATGCCCTTCATCGCAAGAGTCTTCAGGATTTCCTCTTTTGGGAAAAAACCGGTATGACGGAAATACTCGTTCCCGTCTTTATCCAGGAATACTTGTGTAGGTATAGCTTGAATCCCGTATTTCATCGCATAAGGTTTACCCTCATCCGTCCATACGTCATAAAAGATAACGTTAACCTTACCCTTGTACTCTTCTTCAAGTTCTTTCACTATCGGCGCCATCATCTTACAAGGGACACAGTTAATCGAACCAAGTTCTATAAACGTAGCGAGAATTCTTCCTTGCACCGCCTTTTTTTCTTGTACTGGAACAGTTTGTGCAGCCGGGGCGGTAACTACTTTTTTCATTTCCGGCGTTGAATTTTCCACAACAGGTGTTTCATTTGTTGCTTTAATATCCGACTTATCCTTATCACAACCGGTTATCATTAATATTATCGTTAGTGTAAAGATATACCACACAACTTTTGTTCTTACCATTTACAACCACCTTTCCCTTCACAACACGGTTTCTTTGCAGTTTCCATCATCTCTTTCAACTGTTTCAGTGTTGGATGTCTTAACGCGCCGGACTTGCAAACATTTATTGTGCAGTTCGAGCACCCTACAATACATTCATACGGTTTTGCCACTACCGGCCTTTTCTTTTTTTCATCCCAGCTATACACCTTATGGCTGCAATAGTTGTAACATTTCTTACAACCGGTACACTTAGCATAGTTTATTGAAGGAAACCACTCAATTTTTTCACGCGGAACTTTGTCAACCATCTTACTCCCCTCCCAACATTTTCTTTATCTCCGCATAACTCGGAACTTTACCTTCACATTTTTTTACTCCGTCGATAAACAATGCCGGGGTAAACATCACCCCGCGGTTGACCATTGTGTTTATATCAGATACTTTCACAACTTCCGCAGCGAGGTTCAGTTCTTTTATCACGTCATCTACCATACTGCCAAGTTTGTTACACTTTTGACACCCGGGGCCAAAAACTTCAATTTTCATAAACAGTTTGTCCTTCTATAAATAATTACCTAACAATCGTGCCGTAGATCAACCCTGAAATAGTTGTGAATACAATGATTAACCCTACATAAACAGCTGTTCTCTTATTCCCCAAATACTTTCGTACCACAAGAATACTTGCCAGCGATATCACCGGATCTGCAAGCAAGTATGCCAGTAACGGCCCTTTCGCCATTCCTAACCCTAAGAACATTTTTGCCATTGGAACTTCTACCAGTGTAGGGAAATACATAAACACACCGAATAGTACGGCAATAAGGTTCGCTGAGACCGTGTTTGTACCCATAAATGTTGCAAGAAAGTCCTGTGGTAAAAGCGCAGTCAAAACCCCGGCAATAAATATTCCGCCCAGAAGAAGCGGGAATATTTTTTTTGTAAAAAACCATGTTTCTGAAAGCCAGGCATAAACCTCTTCTTTTGTAAAAAGTAATATGGCTGATACTGCTTGAATTAATATCAGTACCGCTATTCCAAAATACCTCGCTATACCAGCTACCCGTGTTCCTACAATAAGAATAGATACGAGCGTGACAAAAAACAGTAACAACCTGTATCTCTGAAAGAACGGAAGTGTTTTTGTGTCCTGAACTTGTTCCCTGGAAACCGCTTGGGTAGCATTTTTTTCTTCTTCAACATCTTCTTTTTGAAATATCGCAGATATTATTATGCCTATCAGGACAGCAAATATTACGGATAATATTATCCTTGAAACCGCGAACTGCCACCCTAAAACACTACCGGTAAAAAGGATTGCCATTATATTCGTCGCAGGAGCGGTATATAGAAACGCTAACGCCGGGCCGGTCCCCGCACCTTTTTGTTTTATCCCCGCAAATAGGGGAAGTATTGTGCAGGAACATACCGCTAAAAGCAAGCCCGCGAGAACGGATAGAGGATAGGCTTTATACTTTGGAACATCTTTCCCGAGGTACCGCATAATTTGTTCTTTCGGCAGAAGCGCAGTCATTGCACCTGCAATAAAAAATGCGGGGACCAGGCATGTAAGCACATGCGCAGAAACATATTCTATCAACGCTTTGATACCTGCAACTAACAGGCTATAAATAAAATCTAGCATTTACATCCCTTCATCGTTACAATAACTTTCCCGTTTTTCCGTAGTGCAATCCGTTTCTTCATTCTCTCAATATCTTCCCGGAATTCGGAGGATGGCAGTGATGCGAGTAAACGGTAAAGGTTTGCGGTAAAACTGCCATTTTTATTATCAACTTTATAGAACACAAACCGTCCGTCTTTTCTTTCGGTCACCAACCCAGCATTTTTAAGTTCTTTCATACACCGTGATGCGTGGTACGGTTTTATTCCTATGACGTCCATAATCTCGCAGATACACAGTTCATTCTTTGCGCTGACAAGAACATAAAGTAACCGCAACCTTGTTATATCAGATAATGCTTTGAATACATTGATATAGTTCATCCTAAACATCCTTTCACCACGTTATTTTATATGCTTATTTGCACATATATGCATATATTATATGGCAGAGGGGACAGGATTGTCAAGAGGAATATATACGACCCTTCGCGGCAACTTAATTACTGGGCTGCGAGCCTACATCATTTATTTCCTAAGTTTCAAACAATAATTCTTTCTCTTAGCAATTTCATTTAATACTGAATGAATAACCTTAGATTTATCTTCAATCTTAAAACCTACTGACTCTTTTCTTGTTTTTATCAATGCTTCTTTGAGTTCCGCAATACCTATAACTGTTGCAGCAATACAATAATAACTTTTTGAACGCCCTTCATTAAACTCCGTCAATAATTCTATGAGCAATTGCTCTCTAATTTTCTGTATTTTTTCAAATTCATTTATCCCATTCTTCTGGATAAAGACTATATCATTCCCAAGTTCTTGATAACACTTGAACGAATCAGCTTTTTTTCCGGCTTCTCTATGCTTCCTCCATTTAACGCATTTTGTGTTTTCTTCACAATCCCAACAGAACTCAATTCCCTTTCTCTTCAATGCACAGGTAATAAACGGGCAGCCAACACATATTCTTGATTGTGTTTTACAGCCGTTGCACTTACTCACACCTTCAGTATGATAATGAGGGCAAAGCCTGCAGGAAAGCCCGCAAATTCCTATCTTAGGGTATTTAATTTTCATAATATTAAATCGTTCTTGTCTAAGATAATAACAAAATCAGGCGCTCAACAGCGCCCCTTACACCACTCAAGAATATCAGCGAACACTTTTTCTTTACCAATATCGATTGATAACGCATGGTACATTTCAGGATAAGTAAACACTGTTTTGTCCTTGATAGTAAGAGCATCAAATACTTTCTTACTTTCCATAGGGCTTGTAAGCTTATCCTTCTCCGCTAACAGGAACAATACCGGTGTTTTAAGTTTATCCTTAGCATTCCCACACGCAATCTGCGACATAAGGATCTCCCATAACGTTTTAACTGATGCTATCCGCAGCTCGCGGGTATCCGCATCTAACCTTTTTTGGTACTCAACATCCCTGGTGATCCACGCGGAATTAAATGGCATCTTCAACGTTGCACGCTGGTTGAATATCAAAGATACGATAAACTGTACATACGTATACCACGCGAATGGCATTACGTTAACAAATACAGGTGATATACATACCAGCCCGCTGAAGAAACCGGGAAACTTTACTGTTGCTAAATACGCGATTAACCCACCCATACTTTCGCCGATAATAAATATTTTCTTACCAGGCAGTTCTGTTTTAATAATCTCGCATAACGCCGTTAGATCGTTATAATATACATTGAACGAATCAATATGCGCTCTCAACTCTTTAGTCTCACCGTACCCGCGGAGTTCTATTGCGTATGACGCAAGACCATTCTTTGCGAGAAAGTCTGCGAGAAAGTTCCAGCGTTCACTTTGCGCGCCAAGGCCGTGGACCATTAAAAACACCGCTTTTGGAGATACCGAATCCCATTTTCTGTACATAATCCCGGTTTTACTATCTGTCAACATCATTGCCATACTTTGTTTACTCCTGTCATTATTAATAATACATTAATCGCTAAACCGCGGGTTCACAACGTCGCTGTATATAGAACCAAACATGTAATTAATACTGACCGACAAATCATAATCGTATGTGGTTTCTAACTCTTTTTGTGTAAGTAACACTTCTTCAGTAGTAGCCTCGCCTTTTGTCAATGCCAACTGGTCATGAATAATAGAATATGACCCGTCTACCGCAAGTGAAAAACCTTTAAAAATCCGTACTTCAATCCCGGAATCCAGAGATAACCGTTGTTTATTAATATCATGGAAATAATGTGAACCTTCAAGCGTGCTGTATAAAGAACCCCATGGCTGGGTTATCGACGCTGATACTGCCAGGCTTTCACTCCATAACGTCTCAGAAAGTTTATCGTATATAGTTTCTTCATAATACTCAATATTATTCCAGTTAATACGGTATAGAAAAGTTATATTCTTACGATTGTATTCCCTGTAAGGGAGGATGTTGTATTCTATAGCCGGCGCGAGTTTGAAACTATACTTTTTATTTTCATACGTTGTCTGCGCGTAATTAAAATATCCCCCGACAGACCAGTGGTTAGTAAGACTTTTTACAACCAGGCTATCCAGGTATGAACTGTTCTTCATACTGACTATTTCATTACCATCGACGTTATATCGATTAACACTTTGCTTTGCACCAAGCGCATTCGTTATTTTCCATCCTTCCGTTATACGATCAGCATAAACGTACCCGGCAATACTACTGAGATTCGTAGTATTATCACCTTCAATATCCCCACTGGTTTTCAATGTGAACACCCAGTTATTCCACTTATCCTTAGTATCTTTTTGTGCTAATCCCTGTTCTTCGTATTCTACCCGTATGTTGTTACGTAACGGCGTTTGCGCAATGTAATACACCATCCCGGTTTTTAAAGTGTTTAACAACCCAGACCGTTTTTCATCTTCAGTTTCTGTTTTATTTGACACGTACTCCAATGTTTCATTTTTACCTTCAAACTTCTGTAACCCAATAAAATCAATACTGTATTTTGTCCCTCCGGCAGTTGCTTGTGAAGTCATTAGTATGTGTATATCAGCATCAAGCCGGTCTGACACATAATTCACAAACGCCAGTTCCGTTTTTATATAATCAACGCTGATATTGTCGTGGCAGTCCAAAAACATCTTTAGCGCATCTCCATCCCGGATTTCTTGCGCTGATACGTATGTAGCAAAAACAAAACAGGTTATTAACAATAGTCCAGCATTTTTTCCCATTGGTAATATTATACAACACCTTATACAATACCTTAAAATGTTATTTCCCAAAAAAGCACTCACTATAAACACTGAAAGTTTGGTATTATTATTGGTATTAAATACATACTTTAATTATGAAGGAGCTTAGTAGAATATGAAAAATAATGATGTGTACAAACGCAAACTACGCGGAGGAATGGTAGGCGGCGGTATTGGCGCGTTCATCGGGCCGGTACACCGTATGGCTGCAACAATGGATGGTGAAGCGGAATACGTTGCCGGCGCGTTGCATGTAGACCCAGTAATTGCGAGAGAGTCCGGGGAAAAACTGTTTTTTGACCCCAACCGTACATATACTGACTACCGTGATATGGCAGAAAAAGAAGCGTTATTATCAAATGACAATAAAATAGATTTTGTTACTATAGTAACGCCTAATTTCACGCATTTTGATATTGCAAAAACTTTTCTTGAAGCCGGATTCAACGTTATATGCGAAAAACCTATGTGCATCAGCCTCGCACAAGCGAAACAACTCGAGATAATCGTAAAGAAAACGCGGAAAGTTTTTGCGTTAGGGCACATCTATACCGGCTACCCTATGGTAAAACACGCGAAGTACATGGTTACAACCGGGCAGTTAGGAACAATCAACAAAATTGTTGTTGAGTATCCCCAGGGATGGCTGCTTCCCGCGATATTCACTAAAGGTAAAGCTATCAACTGGCGGATGAACCCCAAAACCTCCGGTGCGTCATGCTGCGTTGGAGATATCGGCACACACGCAGAAAATCTTGCACGTTACATCACAGGGTTGAAGATAATAGAATTATGCGCGGATACCACATCGTTTATCCCGGGACATAAACTTGAAGACGACGCGAATGTCTTGTTACGTTACGATTCCGGTGCAAAAGGGATACTTTACGCATCACAAATTTCTGCGGGTGAAGAAAACGGGTTGACAATCCGTGTATACGGCACAAAAGCTGGGATTGAATGGCACCAACAAAACCCGAATTATCTAACGGTTAAAGGTACTGACGGAATCTACAAAACATTGTCAAAAGGCACAGGCGTTCTTTGTGACGCAGCAAAGGCCGCAGGACGATTACCTGCGGGGCATCCGGATGGGTTTATTGAATCATACGCCAACCTTTACCGTGAAGCATACAAATCTATCCGCGAAGAAGTCAGCGGGAAAAGGTTTACGATTTACGACTATCCTACTGTTGAGGACGGTGTTACAGGTAATGCTTTTATTGAGACTGTCCTCGCAAGCGCGGGTAGTAAATCCAAATGGGTTAAGATGAAGAAGTAAGGGAATAGAGATGGTGTATGTTAAAAATTGTATTTTCAAGTATTACCGCAATTCTAATATTTTTATCAGGTACATGTATGGCGGAAACGTTTAACAAAATCGTGTATAAACCCGGGATTACAAAAACCTACGGCGGGGTAACCCGCGGGCCGGTGGATACCAAAACATTGGCATTAGTCTTCACAGGCGGATCATACGCTGACTGTGGAACGCTTATCCTTAATACGTTAAGGAAACATAACGACGCAAAAGCAAATTTCTTTTTTATCGGCGAATTTTTGAGGAAAGACGCCTTTGGCAACCTTATTGACCGTATAATTTCGGATGGACACTATATTGGCCCGCATAGTGACGCGCATTTACTGTACTGCCCCTGGGAGAACCGTTCTCACACGCTGGTAACAAAAGACGAATTTATCGTCGACCTCGCAAAAAACTTTGATGAACTCGCGAAATTCGGGGTTAACAAAAAAAATGCGTTACTCTGGATCCCTCCCTATGAATGGTATAACGACACAATCTCCGCGTGGAGTGACGAGTACGGGCTTGGGATTATTAACCTTACCCAGGGAACATTAGCCGCAGCGGACTATACCTTGGATACCGACAAAAATTTCCGGTCAAACCAAACGATTTATGAAAGTATTATTAAAAAAGAACAAACCGACCATAACGGGCTAAACGGATATATTTTGTTAATGCATATTGGCACCGCTCCGGGACGGACAGAAAAGTTTGCTACCCGGCTTGATAACCTGATGTCCTATCTTGAAGATAAAGAATATCAGTTCTCACGGGTGGACGATATGTTACTCGTAAAATCAACGGAAACTGTCACTGTAGTATGGCCGGATACGAAAACTAAGCCAGTATCTGTTAACAAGGAGAAATAACAGTTTTTATGACCGACAATGTATCAAACTACGATCCAAAATTATCCCCGAAAGAAGTGCAGTCAACAATCTCGGCGTTAGGGATTAAGAAAGCTAATACCAAACCGTGGCATCTGCTATTACTCGGCATCCTTGCGGGAATTTATATCAGTTTCGGCGGGCAGTGTTTTCTCGCTGCGATGGAACAGGGAATGGGCCGCGTGGTTGGCGGTATGGTGTTCAGTATTGGGCTAGTCCTCGTTGTTATTGCCGGTGCGGAACTATTCACCGGTAATATAACGATGATTGTAGGAACGCTTACACGCCAATACTCACTAAGTAAGATGCTACTAAACTGGGGTATTGTATATATTGGCAACTTCGTAGGCGCATATTTAATGGCATTACTTGTTTACTGGTCAGGCTTACTGGGTACCATAGAAACTTCAATCTCCCCCGTTGGCCAAGTCGCAGTACGGGTATCCGAATTCAAGCTCGCAATGCCGTTTCTGCAGGAAGTTATACGCGGAATATTGTGCAATATCCTGGTGATACTCGCTATAATAATGTCGTATTTTTCCAAAGATATCATCTCAAAAATCGTATGCATAATTTTGCCGATAACTGTTTTCATTGCATCCGGGTATGAACACTGTGTTGCGAACATGTACCTTATCCCTGCGGGATTATTAGCGAAAGGTACTGACGCAGCAGGGATGCTGCAGATATTCAATAATATTATTCCTGTAACAATCGGAAATATAATCGGCGGGATTTTTATTGTAGTCCTGCACCCAAACCGTATTCGCCAAATATTTGCACTAATAAGAACAAAAAAAAGTGTTAAATAAAGGATATTATGACAAAAAGAATAATAACTACTATACTATATGTTGTATTATTCTTTAATTTAATAGAAGCAAAGGATATTTCTACGAATACTGTTACAAATACAAGTTTAGCCTTACCTGACAAAATAGAATTTGTTGCGTATCCTGATACCGGTACCAATGTTTATTTATTACTCGACGGTTCACGCGAAAAACTTGCGGAGTTTAAGAAGACAACTTCGTATTTTGACCTTGAACGCGGATGGCTAAGTACTATAGAAAAAACAAAAGCAATACCGCAAACAACCTATACGCTATACCAAGACTTTTTCCGTACCGGGACAAGGTATAGGTATGAAGCCGAGTATTTCCAGAAACGAAATGTAATGACTTCGTTAGCAATGCTGGTATTGCTTGAGCACGGTAATGTACAAGAAAATATTGACAAACTCTGTGACTATCTCTGGAATATATGCGAAGAAACCACGTGGGTATTACCCGCGCATTATGCCAGACAGGACGTTGACCTGTTCGCATCGGAAACCGCGCAGGCGTTAGCGGAGATTGTTACCACATTGGAAGACAAACTTCCAAAAGATGTAAAAACCCGGGTAAAATCCGAAATTTATCGCCGCGTACTGGATCCTTACTTGGATCACTACAAAAAGTTTTGGTGGTATAAAGGTACGAACAACTGGAACGGTGTGTGTAACGGCGCTATAGGATCAACCTTTGTTCTCCTTGAAACAGATACTGTTCGATTAGAGAACGCTGTCCGTACAGTAGTTACCGGACTGGATACATATATCACAAAAGGGTTTAACAATGACGGTGGAACAACAGAAGGCGTACCCTACTGGATGTTCGGTATGGGAAATTACATAATGTTTGCTGACCTTTTGTATCAACGCACCGGCGGGAAAGTTGATATTCTGTCATCCAATAAACTAAAAGCTATCGCTAAGTATCCGTTATCCATGGCCATGGGCCCGGCACAGGTTGCAAGTTTTTCTGACTCCGGTGACAGTATACGCCTGCCCCACGGGATGATAAAACGTTTATCCGAACGTACGGCCTGCCCGGAACTGTTAACTTTTTTGGATAACAAAAACTTTGTTACTGAACGTGTAAGTTATCCCAAGGTGTTACGCAACATTTTTTGGTGGGATTATAACACGATCCCCCAAGACTTTATAGTCAACGACCTTATGTTACCTCAAACCGGCGTAGTAAAACTTGTAAACACATCAACCTCTGCAGGCAATATTATTCTTGTATTATCCGCGAAAGCCGGGCACAACGCTGAATCGCATAACCATAACGATATCGGCAGTTTTATCCTTCGCGTAAATGGAGAAACCATCCTTTGTGACCCCGGGTCCGGGTTGTATGACAAAGACTATTTTTCGGGTAAACGATACAACAATGTTTTTGCTAACTCATACGGCCATAGCGTACCTGTGATCAACGGCAAACTTCAATCCCCGGGGTTAAAGTTTTATGGCAAG
>Ga0265292_1002516_pt1 | contig 12606 bp, 12 predicted proteins | sample Munlanlewell296A_FD_189080 | JGI IMG/M metagenome (GOLD analysis project Ga0265292, IMG submission 189080) | Leachate microbial communities from a municipal landfill in Southern Ontario, Canada - Leachate well 296A | ecosystem: Engineered > Solid waste > Landfill > Unclassified | place: Canada...
AACCACCGTCTGTTTCATCGGTTCATCCGGCGCCGGGAAATCGACATTGATTAATCGGTTGATTGGCCGTGAGAAACTTCTGACTCAAGAAGTCCGAGAAGAAGATTCCCGGGGGAAACACACCACGACACACCGGGAATTAATTCCTCTGCAAAATGGCGGCTGCGTGATTGACACACCAGGTCTGCGCGAATTAGGATTGTGGGAAGTGGACAGCAGCATTGATAACACGTTTCCGGATATTGCCGAACTGGCATTGGAATGTAAATTCACCGATTGCACACACACACACGAACCGGGCTGCGCGGTTCAAGCAGCCATTGATGACGGTACATTAGAAGCCGGACGGTATCACAGTTATGTGAAACTGCAAAAGGAAGCGGATTTCATCGCAGCAAAAACGGATATCACAAAACAACAGGAACGCAAAGCAAAAGAGAAAAAGATGGGTAAGAATATTAAAGAGATCCTGAAAATGAAGCGGAAAAAATAGTTAAGAGATGGTGTCCACTATTTACGTGGATATCATTTGAGTATCTCCTTCTGCACAACATGAGTACAAAATCCTCAATTCCCCGCAATGTTGTTGTGCTCGGCATCGTCAGCCTCTTCACCGATGCAGCAACGGAAATGATTTATCCTTTGCTGCCGCTCTTCATTGCCACACTTGGTTCCGGTGCAATCATGCTCGGTATTATCGAAGGGGTCGCCGAAACGACGGCTTCCCTGCTGAAACTTGCCAGCGGTATCATCTCCGACAAACTCGGGAAACGAAAAACACTTGTTGTGATTGGCTACTCAATTTCTTCCTTCACGCGTCCATTAATCGGTATTGTGAGCGATGCGTGGCAAATTGCGATCATCCGCACCATGGACCGCGTGGGCAAAGGAATCCGCACGTCACCGCGGGATGCATTGATTGCATCATCGGTCAGCCACGATATTCGGGGAAAAGCGTATGGATTTCACCGCGCGATGGATCATACCGGCGCGGTGATCGGGCCAGTCCTGTGCATTGCTACACTCGCCGTGTTGATTCTTTTTTTCGGCATGACCGATCTTTCTGCAATCTTACGCACTATATTCCTTTTATCCATTATTCCCGGTGCACTGGCGTTATTAACATTGGTATTGTTCGTCCAAGAAAACACTGATGGACTCAAAAGCGGTTCAGGATTTTCCTTCATGCTCCGCTCATACGATCGTAATTTTAAATCCTTTCTCTTCATCATCGCATTTTTCACTCTAGGAAATTCATCCGATGCCTTTATGCTGTTCCGCATTCAGGAAGCAATGCGGGAGAGCAGCACCCTGCGGGACATCATCATGTCTGTGCCGTTGCTGAACACCATGGTAAATAGTTTTACCGATGAACACGTACAGAAACAATTCGCGAATATTTTATTTCTTCCGCTGGTTTGGTCGTTTTTTCATATCATTAAAACTCTTTTTTCTACACCGCTCGATTCACTTTCTGACCGCATCGGGAGAAAATTGGTGATCACTATCGGCTGGGGTTTATACGCGTTCGTTTATTTGGGGTTTGCATTTCTGGACAGTCTTCCCGAAGGCTGGCAGATCGTAGCAACATTTATTCTCTTTTCACTCTATGCTGTTTATTATGCTTTTACAGAAGGTGCGGAAAAAGCATTTGTTGCGGATGCTGTTGCGCCGCATCTTCGTGGAAGTGCATTCGGCATGTACAATTTTGCCATCGGCATCGCTACGCTTCCGGCAAGCATTGCTTTCGGAATTATCTACAACGCCTTCGGCGGAACTGCCGCCTTCGGCATGGGTGCGTGTATTTCGTTTATCTCCATGATTCTCTTAACATTTCTTGTACACGAACCAAGACAGAAATAAGACTGGTGCATCTGAGATGAGTTTTCTCTGAGCAGTAATTAATAATCCCCCTTGTCTTTTACTTACAGCAACAGTAACTTTGTACTGTACCTAACATCGTTTAGGAGGTATCTGTCATGAAAACGCTCCTGCTGTACCTCACCCTCACTATACTTCTGCTCTTCGGCTGCAAAGAAACAATCATCGAAGAACGGATCCCGAAAGAATATACCAACGATCTGCTTCATGCTGACTTGATCGGGACAGTATTACCGGCTACAAGCAAAGCGATGGTCTATATCAGTCAAACTACCATTGTTGACTCACAGCAGATCGATCCAGCAAACGGAACATTTACCTTCCACGATCTGCGAAGCGGCAACTACGACGTCATCATCCGGAGCAATAGTTTCCGAACATTCAAAAAAACGAATCTGCAGCTCGACGGCGGAAACATCGTTTATCTCGGAGAAATTACTCTTTCAACCATTCCGGACGAAATTGAGAGTCACTATCCGGCGGACAGTGATGAGATTGTGTATGATTGGCGGTACGGCAGAATTACTATTTCCGTTTTATTCAATCAGTCAATGGACAGAGTGAGTGTTGAAAAAGCATTCTCCACATCTCCTGCCAGTGAAGGAATTTTCACCTGGGGATATTACACAACACTTCCCTACGGCGGCTTATATAATGCACCAAACGATTTAAAATTTTCAGACGGATTCGACCGCGGCGCTACCATCACTACCTTCAGCAAGGTAAAATCCATGACCTACACATTTTCGCGGAAAGATTCATACGTCGATTCCACCTATGACGTCACCATCGGCACCGGCGCAAAAGATTCATCAGGAAAAGCAATTCGCTTCCCGCTGAAGTTCACCTTTAAAACAGTGCAGTCATATGTCACTCAATCTGGCATTCAAACGACACCGGTGCACGGCGATATTAATGTTTCCCCCATTACATACAGCGGCATCTCACTACGGTTCCCGCGGCGAATGGACAAACAATCGACTGAAGATGCAATTTCCATAACACCTTCTATGAACAAAGTGTTTCTCTGGGGGGAAGAAAACTCTCTTTCACTGTTCACCGGCGGACCGTTCCTCTCCGATACGCTGATAACGGTGTTTGTGGATAGTACGGCAAAGGATAAGGATGGAATAAAACTCGGGCACCGATTTTCGTTCTCATTCCGCACTGCTCCGGTAGAATTGAATTATTCGTACCCGAACAACGGCGAAGTCTACGTTTCCACCTCTCGAACGATACAAATGAATTTTAATACGTATGTGGATCTTGTCAGTGTAAAGAACGGATGTTCCATCTCGCCCGCGGTAGCAGGAACATTCTCGTATTATAATTACGGATCGTATGATGCTCCCAACCAGGTAATTTTTACGCCGAACAGCACACTGCAATTGAATACCAAATATACTGTCACACTCTCCACCGAAGTGAAAGATATTTATGGAATTCCGATGAAAACACCAGCGAGCTTCTCCTTCATCACCAGACCGAACTAAAACGATAAAGCCCGCTCAGCGGGCTTTGTTATAATATCGGACGAAAGTTGTCGCCCACCTTACCGGTGGACAACAACTGATTCTTTTCACGAATATTGTACGGTGATATCTTTCGCTTCCATCGGCACGGGAGAGTTTTGATTCCGTACCGCAGTCTCATACGCTTCTCGAAACCATGCCTCATCCAGGCCATTTTTTAATGCGGCATTTCGCAGCCACTCTTCTTCGGACGGGTGGAATTCCATATCTGAAAATGCAATCGCTAATCCATCCTTCACGAATTTTTCCGCCAATACCTTTGAGGTAAAAACCGGCAGAGTGTCTTCAATAAATTCGTTTTCCAATATATCATGGATTGCCGTATCGCAGAATTCTTTCTCAAAACCAAGCATTTTCCCTATATATTGCATTAGGGTAATCTCGGAATCTGAGATCTTTCGGTCCTTCCGGATTAACAGTAACAGTCCCACAAAATAGTTGCTGCCGTCAATAATAGAGATTTGCACGATGCCCCCCTTTCCATCCCGTGAAGTTGATCGGGATGAATGGACCAGTATAATATTATAGCATTGCGAAAATATTCATCGCAGGCTATTTTTCCCTTCGTTACAGTTTCTTTATTGCCTGAAGAAAATCTGAGATCAGATCATCGATCCCTTCCACTCCAACCGAAATGCGGATCATTCCCGGCGTGACGCCATGCTGTTTCAGTTCCGACTCGCTCATATTAATATGTGAAGAATAGACAGGGATGCTTACCAGCGTTTCCACGCCACCAAGCGACATCGCGTTTACTGCCACATTCAACGAATCACACACCATTGCTGCTCCTTGCACTCCCCCTTTCACTTCAATCAGCACCATTGCACCGAATCCGCTCATTTGTTTTTTTGCTATAGCATGCTGCGGATGGGATGTTAGTCCTGGATACAGTACGCGCAGTACATTTTTTTGTTTTTCCAGTACACGTGCCAGCGCCATGGCATTTTCCGTTTGTTTCTGCACGCGAAGTTCGAACGTTTTCAGGCTGCGAGAAAGAAGAAATGCCGCGAACGGATCCGCACACCCCCCCAGATATTTGGCAATCTGACGGACTTGTTTCATATCGATTTTTGTTCCGATCACCGCACCTGCCAGCAGATCGCTGTGACCGCCGATGTATTTCGTGGCACTCTCCACTACAATATCAAACCCAATATCGAATGGTGCCTGGTGCAGGCATGAAGCGAACGTATTGTCTATCATCGTACGAATCCTGGCGCCCGATTTTTTTCCCGCCCTTTTCACTTCTGCGATGGCCCGGTACAGATCGATCAATTCCACAGTAGGATTAGTCGGCGATTCACAATAAAATAATTTTGTTCTCGGCGTAACGAGCATGGAAAGATCGGAGAGTTGTTTTCCATCGACATATTTTACCGATACATTAAAGAGCGGCAGCACGTCGCGGAAAAAACGGTACGTCCCGCCGTACAGCATCGGTGTACTGATAATCTCATCCCCCGCTTTTACAATGGAGAGAATTGCTGTGGAGATTGCTGCCATGCCGGAGGAGAATAATACAGATGCATCAGCATCATACAACGCCGCCAATTTTTCTTCCACATCTTCAACAGATGGATTATGGTACCGAGAATAGACATACACGCTCGGATCGCCTTGTGCGTACCGGACCGCATCGTTCGAATTTTCGAACCGGTATGTGGAAGTCTGATAAATTGGTGTGGCGACCGGTCCTTTGTATGGATACAGTTTTTTCCCGTGAATGGCGCGTGTGGCGATGGAGGATTTTTTCATTTTCATAACCGGAGTTTCCGGGAGATTGAAGTTGTGAACGAGTAGATCGAATTTACGCACCGTAGGCAGGGAAAATCTTTATGATGTTCCACATCTGTACACGGTTAACGATTTTCATCTTCATATTCATTTTTATATCCTTTCAGTCCATTGAGAATTGCAGTGGCAATTTTCTTCTGTCCTGCGGGACTTCGCAAAAACCGTTCGTCCTTCACGTTAGAAAGGTATCCTGATTCTACAAGCACATTGGGCATGGATGCGCCAACAAGCACATAAAATCCCGCTTGTTTCACCGGCTGGCGCATACCTTCCATTTGTGCACTCATCGTCTCTTCCAACATCTCGGCATACCGTTCGCTTTGTTTTACATACGCGCTTTGCGCCATAGTGAGAATGATAAAATTCTCTTCTGTTAGTTCCTGGTAACGGTCTTCGTAATCCTTTTCCAACTTCACCACATCGTTTTCTTTTTCCGCGATTCGAATGGCGTCTTCAGTTTTACCGGGACGCAGAAGATAAATTTCGAATCCGTTTGCGGATGAAGGTTTCCGTTCGGTGGAATTACAGTGAATACTGATAAAGAGTTTTCCTTCGTTTTCGTTTGCGATCTGACCGCGGCGGTACAATTCTACAAAGCGGTCCGTTTTACGGGTAAACACTACTTTCACATCGGGCATTTCCTTTTTAATCATCTCTCCCAGTTTCAACGCGATGCCGAGTGCAATATCCTTTTCCCGGGTGCCGATAATGCCGATTGTTCCCGGATCATGTCCACCGTGACCGGGATCGATTACAACAACATCCAGTTTCCATTTTTCTTTTTGTTTGGCGATACTATTCACCACCTGTTGGCGCGCCCGGTCATTTTGTTTCCGTCGTATTGCCGCAGAATCGATTTTCGGATCGCTTATCGCTTCCGGTGCCGTCGGTATCAGTGTCAACAAAATATCGCTGCTCAACTGGTCCTGCACGATTTCGGATTGTTCCAACTTTCCACGAATCTGCAACGACAATTGAAGCGAAGTTTCGGATTGTACCGGTTTTATTCTCCTCACAATTCCATCGGTGTATGCAGTGTCAAACGCAACAGTATCACAGTACGCACCGGGAAGTGTCACGTAGATCCATTCGCCGATTTGCAGCGTCCGGTTAAAATCTTTTACGGGTGCGGAAAGGTGAATACGGAACAACGTGCCGTTTTTCTTTTCTTCAATTGAAAATCCGGTGACATTGGGTGCAGGCGATAATGAGTCCTGCTCTTGAACAACTTCTTGATAGGATGAGAGAGTTGAATCCACTGTCGATCTGAATAATGTCAACAGGTCGTTCGAGGATGCATAATAGTTTTGATCGTCATACAGAATGGGAGCAGTGAATTGATACACCCGGTTCCGTCGTAACTCTGCTGTTGTCACGACAATAAATGCATTGCCGGCAGTGAACTTTAGTGTGACTCGGGGAAATTTTACTTCCAGTTTTTTTAACAACACATTTTCGTAATGGTCGGCGCCGAGGAATGACGAGAGGCTGCGGATTGCGATATACGTTCCTGAATCGGATCGGATAGTTTGTACAAATGCGTTCTTCTCCGATGTGCGGACGTTTAACGAATCGGATGAGTGGATCGATTGCGAATGAAGACCCTCGGGAAGTAGGGCCGTCAGAATCGCTGAAAGAAAAATAAAAAAGCCCGATAGAATCCGTCTCATTAGCGGTAATTGGTGAATTGAAGCGGCAGAGGAAATTCGATCCCGCGCAGATGCGCGATGATCCGTTGAAGGTCGTCTTTGTCTTTCCCCTGAACCCGTACCTGATCGTCCATGATGGATGCCTGCACTTTAATCTTGGTATCCTTGATGATCTGCACAAGTTTTTTTGCGTTCTCCTTATCGATACCCACCAACAGAGTAATTTTTTGGCGGACAGTGCTGCCGGCTGCCGTTTCTATGGTGCTATATTTCAACGTTTTGATTGCGATTCCCCGTTTAATGAATTTATTCTGTAAAATGTCCACCACGGCTTTTAATCGGAAGTCATCTTCGGTATGAAGGGTGATTTCTTTTTCTTTTTCCACAAAGTCGATAGATGTTTTTGAATCTTTAAAATCGTAGCGGGTCAGGACTTCTTTCCGCGCCTGGTTCAGCGCGTTGTCTACTTCCTGCATGTTTACTTCAGAAACGATATCGAACGAATTTTGTTGTGCCATAGTCTTTTTCTGTAATGTACAACGAATTACTCTCTATTTCAAAATTTCACCGGCTTCATTACTCCAAAAAAGGAGGTCGAGTTCGTCCACAGAAATACCTAGGTGGAGGGCAAAGGAGAGGAACTTCCGTTCAATCAACAGATACCGCTTACGCGACAGCGATACAGGAATGACATGGATCACTCCATGAAGTTTAAGATTTTTCAGGATATGCCGGTCAAGAATCGCCAATCCCTCATTCTTGCCGATATTCCTGAGAAAATGCGTCGCTTCCTTATAACTCAAACCTTTCACATTCTTCACGAACCATTCCCGTTTTTCTGATGCCAACAATGGACCGGTTGTCACCTTCACAATATCGACAAAATTCTTTTTCATTTCCGTGATCCATTTCGCTTTGGAACGGTGGAAACGAATATAATAGTCAGGCTGATGCAGCAGCGGTTCCGGATCGATATCGTTGTTTAGAAAATCGTTTGCTTCAAAATTTCGTTGCGCTTTGGCGGCATTGACAGCGCTGGATTGGGGTGTCATTATGCAGTAGAGCAATTCATAGAAATATCCCTCCACCGGAACCGCCCGGTACTCACGCAGGCGTTTTCGGATCGCACTCCGCTTCATTGCAAAGGACCTCTGCAGTTGATCCAGGTGTTTGTAGTTCATGAGCCTACAATTCGAAAAGAATTTCCGCGAACCGACACCAGTCCGTCCCGGTGCATCGCCAACATAAGTGAATTGATCCAATTAATATCCTGCCGTGACGGATGGGTCCACAGCGATGCGGCAATATCTGTTGCGGAAAAAGAGTGATGGTGGAGCATTTTTAATATTCTACCGCGGTATAATCTTCTCGGCACGCCTTTCCACGATGGTTCGGACCTTTTCTTCTTTGTCACTTTTTGCAGAAATGCTGGGGCAAACGCTGACGCACAATATTTTGATACCGGGCATTCGGCGCACTGTGGATTGCGGGCGGTACAAACCATTGCTCCAAAATCCATCAGCGCCTGATTCCATTCGTGTGAGTGTTTTGCCGGTAGTAACGTTTCAGCGATCCTCCACACCTCATTCTCGGGAAGTTGTTCTGCTGATGTTAATATAGAGCGAGTCCATCGAGTTAAAATTCTACGGATGTTCACATCCACAACGGGCACGCGCATATCAAAGGCAAAACAACAAATAGCATTAGCGGTATACCGTCCGATTCCAGGAAGCGCCTGAAGCGCCACCGAATCGTGCGGCAGTTGGGAACGGAATTGTTTTGAAACTGTTTTTGCCAGTTGATGAAGCCGTAGTGCGCGACTATTATAGCCGAGTCCGGACCATGCACGGAGCACTTCCGAAGCTGAAGCATTCGATAAAGCGGTAAACGTAGGAAATTGTTTCAACCAACGCCGATAATAGTCGGCAACACGACTTACTTGCGTCTGTTGCGCCATAATTTCCGACAGCAAAATGCGGTACGGATTGGAAGTACTTCTCCATGGAAGAGGGCGTCGGTGCAACGAATACCATCGGAGAATGTTCCTATGAAATTGTACTGCTGAGGTTTGTGAAGGCACGGCCCCGGAATCAGTCTTCTGTTTTTAGGACAAATCCTTGTCCATACACGGTATGGATCAATTTTTTCGGAAAATCCTTATCGACAGATTTACGGAGGTAATTTATATACACATCAACGAAATTCGTACCAGCATCAAACTTATGGCCCCAGACTTCTTCAGCAATCTCTTTGCGTGATACGACTTTATCTTTTTTGCGGAGCAAATATTCCAGTAATGCAAATTCGCGGGGACTGAGGGTAATGTCGGCGCCGGCACGCACTACTTTCCGGGAAACAAGGTCCATCTCCAGATCACCGGCGCCAAGTTTTACAATCTCTTGTGCAGAAGGAACTCGTCGCATTAATGCATCGATGCGGGCAACGAGTTCTTTCACATCGAACGGCTTAGCCAAATAATCGTCAGCTCCGAGTTTTAAACCTTTTACCTTATCTTCTACGGCATTTAAACCAGAAAGGATCAGCACAGGAGGATACGCGGATTTTTTACGCATATCTTTTAAGACATCAAATCCGGATTTTTTTGGAAGCGAAAGGTCGAGGATAATCAGATCGTACGGATTGGCTTCGATGTTGTCCGTTGCATCTTCGCCATTTACTGCAATATCAACAGCAAATTGTTTCGAAAGGCGACGTTCCACCAGCAAGGCGATATCCTTATTGTCTTCAACAATAAGGATTCGTTTCATTTCTTGTTCATCTTTTTTACTCATCATGATCGCATAAGATTCTTGGTGAAGTGGTATCGTTGTAAACCTTAATGCTCTTTCACTATAACGCAGCACTACGCGATAATTTTTATTCCATTCAGACCTGCGGCTCTGTTTCTCTCGTTCTATAATTCTGAAAGTGGTTTTCTATGCGTATATGTTGTATAAATTACCTGCAACGGTTGAAAAGTAAAGTAAATTATGAACGAAAGCAACCCGTATCGAAGAAAATCTAAAACATTCCGCCACATCGGTGATTGTTGAAATGAATACGACAGTATGATGATACTCACGTTTCCCTCACACTCTTGATCCATCGGAAAGTTCTCGAGGAAAAATTCGGTGCGGTTATTGCCGAAAGGCATGCAATACAATATTGTTTTGCTGTATACCAACAAAAAGGGAAGCCTGCTTCTCAAAGTGAATTCTTCGAAGCAAACACCCCGTATACAACAGTGCCATCATCTGTACCTCACCAGGCATATGGTTTACAGTGATGAGAGTATTCTAATTACTTTGCTGTGTCTCTTTGAAGCATAGTTCTGTTTTTTTCAATACAAAATTGTGGCAACAACCGTGGGGGGAAACAGCAGGATCTATTTTTTCCCCTTGTCAAATTTTGGATCGCCATAGTATAGTATAGTTGTGCTGAAGAGTGAGGCCAGTATTTTCTGAATTCTTTTGCGAAACGAGTTCTCTTCTGTGCTACCGGCCATACTGCTTTAGAAAAAGAATCATCAATAGTATCCGCATTTTCCCAATCATTCATAGATTTGAATTCGTATACCACCTGCCAAAAAAAAGATGATCCAATTTAATATATTGGAAATCATCAAGAAAGAGCAATTATGAGTAAAAAGAAACACACTGCAGAAGAGATCATCAACATGCTTCGAGAAGCAGAAGTCCTACAAGCAAAGGGTCAAAACCCTGGAAGAAGTAGTGCAGCAATTGGGGATTAGTTCGGTCACGTATTACAAATGGCGAAACGAATATGGCGGTCTTCGTGTCGACCAGGCAAAACGATTCAAAGAGATCGAACAAGAGAACCAGCGATTATGAAAAGTTATCACAGATTTAACGATTGATAATTCCATATTGAAGGAAGTAGCACGGGGAAACTTTTAAGCCCATCAAAAAAACGTCGGGTGATGGAACAAGTACAGAAAGCATTAGGCTATTCAGAACGTCGTGTGTGCACGGTTCTGAAATAACCCAGATCAACAGAGAGGCAAGAACAGCAGGTCAAAAGAGCCTGTAACAGTTATTCCATTGAAGCATAGGTTTTTGAATAGTGTTTCACCTTTTTTCTGGTTACAAATTCTTGGGATATATACCCTTAGATTAGGATAAGCTTCAAACCGTTGGAATGTAATCGTTTCTAAAATAAATAGAGCTGAAACTAACTTTTCGAATTCTAGTTCTGGTGTGAAGATATGAAGAAACCGCTCTTGAATTAAATCAAAAATGGGATTTATATCCTCACCTTCACACCGGCTTGTCGTATATTCATATGGTTGAGTAAAATCCCTTGTTAACATAAAAGGATTTAAAGATGTACCGATTTCAACGCCTCAACTACTTATTATGTAGCTTTGTGTTTCTGTAACAACATCAAATTCAATTTTTTTCTCTTTCAACCCTATGGCGGAAAGGATGATATGTTTTTACTACTACATCTGCACAATATCTGCATTTTATATGCATTTCAGTGCAAAGAATGGTTGAGGTTAAAATGATTTATTCTTACATTTGTCTTACAAAAATTCTTACAAGTCAATACAAAGTAAAAAAACCTTACATACCAACAACGGAAGAAAGACTCTTGATACGATGTAATAAAATGGCCAATTTCGCCTAATTTTAAAGATCCCGTAGCTCAATTGGATAGAGCAACAGCCTTCTAAGCTGTAGGTTCCGCGTTCGATTCGCGGCGGGATCACTTTCAGTACAATCATTTTCTCAATGATAAAAAAAAGCCCTTGATGATCAAAGGGCTTTTTTATTTTTTGTCTCGTCCTGAAAGAAGTAGACCATGTCATACTTGTCCAAAATACAATGCTGAAAATTGGAAAACACATACTCGCTTCTTTTCTTGACGGAGTTCCAAAGGAATGCCGTTTACGAATTGACCATGTCAAGGCGGCACAAGAAAAGAAGCAAAATTACTCCGTGCGAAATGTATCGCGCACGATGAATCCCGTTCGCTTATGCCCATTGATGGCGCTCATCGCACCATTAAACGTCCCGTCATGATTTCAGACCCCCACTGTATCTCCCTCCTTGGCAGGGGGAGAAAAATTTCGCTCCCTCCCACATCTCTTCCAACACTGTAAGAAATGTAGGGGAAGGCTTATTTTTCTCAACATAAAATATCTTCCATAAATCCACTTGTTTCGATAAATTTTTGTCAATAAGGGCTTTATTTTGGACAGCTATGAGACCATGTGTTAAAATAAAAATTGGTGAATTTAAACTAAAAGTAGTCTCAAAAACAAAAATGAGATTCCTTACTCGATTCTTCAGATCTTCGTTCGGAATGACCATAAAAACAATTTTTTAGATCATTTCTAGGCAAAATATGACTAAGTGGTATACATGCCGCAGTGGAACAATAAAAAAAATACTTCTAGTCATAGCATCTGCAGCTATTCTTTTGCCACTGATACGAAGTCGTGTCGGATGCTTTTAAAGCGCGTTGGTGAAATGTAGCAACGTTCTCGTAATTCATACAAACTATACCCCGCTGAATGATGTCCCTTGTTTGAATCTTGAAATTTCTTTGCTTCGATAACGCAGGTTTTTTTTTCCACCGCTGTAATTTCTTACCAGTAAACTCATCCTCTCTCTACGTCACGGACAACCACGAAGAAAATGTAAAGCGAGTGTCGACGCATTTCATACCCGGTTGTCGGAATTATATTCTGCTGATTTTTGCATTTTGGGGCACTATCGATC
>Ga0265292_1002517_pt1 | contig 12601 bp, 7 predicted proteins | sample Munlanlewell296A_FD_189080 | JGI IMG/M metagenome (GOLD analysis project Ga0265292, IMG submission 189080) | Leachate microbial communities from a municipal landfill in Southern Ontario, Canada - Leachate well 296A | ecosystem: Engineered > Solid waste > Landfill > Unclassified | place: Canada...
CGCCCAAAAAGGCCGCTGCAACCGCTCCGAAGCCTGGTCCAGAGGCCGCGACTCCGGCCGCCGAGACTGGAACGATACCTGCGGGCGAAGAGCAGCCTCCTGCACCGCCGACGCGCTGGGGCCAGTAAGTGAAGTCCTTGACTTCGTTGGAATTTCCTATATAGCGTCCCGCCATGTTAGGCGAACGCGTTCAGGAAGGCCTCACCTTTGACGATGTTCTGCTCATCCCCGGGCACTCCAGAGTACTGCCAAAAGAAGTAGACATCAGCACAAAGTTCACCGCCGAGATCTCGCTCAACATCCCACTCGTCTCCGCCGCGATGGATACGGTCACCGAGGCGGCGACCGCCATCGCCATGGCCCAGGAGGGCGGGATCGGCATCATTCACAAGAACTGGACCGCCGAGAGGCAGGCGGCTGAGGTCGCCCGCGTCAAGAAATACGAGAGCGGCGTGGTTGCCGAGCCGATCACGGTCACGCCGGGGATGACGGTAGCGGAGCTCAGGGAGCTCTCGCGCGAGCACAATATCTCCGGTTTCCCGGTGACCGACGGAATCCGCCTTGTCGGCATCATAACGAATCGCGATATGCAATTCGAAGAGGAGCCTTCGCGCAAGGTTGCGGAGCTCATGACCCCCCGCGAGCGACTCGTCACAGCCCCGGTAGGCGTGGCGCTCGAGGAGGCGCGCAAGATATTCCGCGAGCGACGCATCGAGAAGCTGCCGCTCGTCGACAGGGACGGAAATCTCGCGGGGCTCATTACGGTAAAGGACCTCAAGACCGCGACTCTCTTCCCCCATGCCGCAAAGGATTCACTTGGCAGCCTCAGGGTGGGTGCTGCGGTCGGCGTAGGCGACGCGGAGTTTGCGCGCGCCGAGGCGCTCATCGCAGCGGGCGTGGACGCCGTCGTCGTGGACACGGCGCACGGGCATTCCGCCGGCGTCATCAATATGGTGAAGAGGCTCAGCGAGAGTTTCAAGGATGTGCAGATCATCGGCGGCAACATAGCTACTGCGGACGCGGCAAAGGCGCTGATTGACGCGGGCGCCGCGGCTGTGAAGGTCGGCGTCGGTCCGGGCTCCATCTGCACTACGCGCGTGGTCGGCGGCTGCGGCGTGCCGCAGATTACGGCGATCACTGATTGCGCACACTATGCGCGCAAGCACGGGGTGCCCATCATCGCGGACGGCGGCGTCAAGTTCAGCGGCGACACAGTAAAGGCGCTCGCGGCGGGCGCATCGAGCGTGATGATCGGTTCCATGTTCGGCGGCACGGACGAGTCCCCTGGCGAGGTCGTGCTCTTCCAGGGCCGCAGCTACAAGGTCTATCGCGGCATGGGCTCGATCGCCGCCATGCAGAAGGGGAGCAAGGACCGCTACTTTCAGGCCGACGTCACGGAGGCGCAGAAGCTGGTGCCCGAGGGGATCGAGGGCAGGGTGCCGTATCGCGGCAAGCTGCGCGACGTGCTCTACCAGATGATCGGCGGGCTGCGCTCCGGCATGGGCTACACGGGAGTGACCAGCATCGAAGAGCTCTCCACGAAGACTAAATTCATGAGGATCACGGCTGCGGGGCTTCGGGAGTCTCACGTCCACGGCGTGATCATCACCAAGGAAGCGCCGAATTACTGGCAAGAGTGAACCTGTGTGATCGTACTAAGCTGATACCATGGATCCCAATCGTATTCTCATATTGGACTTCGGTTCCCAGTACACACAATTGATCGCGCGGCGCATCCGCGAGAACCATGTGTATTGCGAGATCCAGCCCTGCACATGGCCGATCGAGCGCGTGCGCGAGTTCAAGCCAAAGGGGATCATTCTCTCCGGCTCACCTTCGTCCGTGACGGACTCCGCGGCGCCCAGGCTCGATGTGGCGGTATTGGGGCTGGGCCTTCCCGTGCTCGGCATCTGCTACGGCATGCAGTCCATGGCGCAGGTGCTGGGCGGAGAGGTAGCGAAGTCGGGCAAGCGTGAATACGGCCGTGCCATGATCCAGGCGGAGGAGTCGCATCCGCTCTTCAACGGGGTGCGCGAGTGGCCGATGCCGGTCTGGATGAGCCACGGCGATCGCGTTGAACAGATCCCGCAGGGATTCCGATCGATCGCCCGCAGCGCTAACTCCCCATATGCCGCGATGGCGAGCGATGACGGAAAGCTCATCGGCGTGCAGTTCCATCCGGAGGTCGTGCACACGCCCGAGGGCAGCACGTTGCTCATGAATTTCGCATACTCGGTCTGCGGCTGCGAGCCCACGTGGACGATGGCATCATTTGTGGAGACGCAGACGCATGAAATACGCGAGAAGGTGGGCGACGGCAGGGTGATATTGGGGCTCTCGGGCGGCGTCGATTCTTCTGTCGCTGCAGTGCTCCTGCATCGCGCTATCGGGGATCAGCTCACATGCATCTTCGTGGACAACGGGCTTCTGCGCAAGAGCGAGGCAGAGAAGGTGGAGCGCGTGTTCCGCGGCCACTTCCATATCAATCTCGATGTAGTCGAAGCGTCGGAGAGGTTTCTCGCAAGGCTCAAGGGCGTTGAAGAGCCGGAGCAGAAGCGCAAGATCATCGGCAACGAGTTCATCTCCATCTTCGAGGAAGAGGCTCGCCGCATAAAGGACGTGCGCTTCCTGGCGCAGGGCACGCTCTATCCGGATGTTATCGAATCCGTCTCGTTCAGGGGCCCGTCTGCGGTGATAAAGAGCCACCATAACGTGGGCGGGCTCCCCGAGAAGATGGGGCTCACGCTCATCGAGCCGTTCCGAGAGCTCTTCAAGGACGAGGTCCGCGAGGTCGGCCGCGAGCTTGGGCTCCCGGACGAGATAATACAGCGCCAGCCGTTCCCCGGTCCGGGGCTCGCGGTTCGCATACTCGGCGAGGTGACAAAGGAGCGCTGCGATCTATTGCGCGACGCGGACGAGATCATGATGGAGGAGATCAAGGGCGCGGGGCTCTATACGCAGATCTGGCAGGCCTTCTGCGTACTTCTCCCGGTGAAGGCGGTCGGCGTGATGGGGGATGAGCGCACGTACGAGAACGTGGTCGCGGTCCGCGCGGTGAATTCCTCGGACGGCATGACCGCCGACTGGGCGCAGCTCCCCTACGATGTATTGGGCAGGATCTCGAACCGGATCATCAACGAGGTGCGCGGCATCAACCGCGTGGTCTATGACATCTCATCAAAACCGCCGGCTACGATTGAGTGGGAATAGCAGCAGCCTTTCCCCCTCCTTTGTAAGGAGGGGAAAGGGGAGGTAGATCGAGGAGCCACAAGGTGTCAATCCGAGGCCAAGCGACTGATCATGCCTGCCGAGGAATCCCGTGGAGACAGAGGAGACCAGGGGATGAAGAAATGTGCAAAGAAGCGCCATGAGCACAAATGGGGTGGCTCAGTGTTTTCCGCCGCGGAGATAAGGCGCTACCGCCGCGTATCCACGGCCCGCAAACTGCAATGGCTCGATGAAATGCGGCATCTTTTTTTTGCCGCGATGACTCCGGAGATCCAGAAACGGTGGGCTGAATTACGGAAGCGTGGGTACTGATCTCGTTGGTTCCGATTACCTCAAGGAAGCGACCTCAAAAAAAGCCGTATGATGTCAGGATGTTGTATGAACACTGAGCCCAAATGCATTTTTTTATGCATTTTTTTTAGCAACAAAGCCTCGGACAAGCCGATAATATCTATACGAGGAGGAAACCATGAGGATAGGACCGGATGATCGCAGCAGTCTTTGTGAATTTTCACGGGATCAGGCAACAGAAGTGAAAAGTCTTGAAGTGAAAAGTCTTATGGAAGTTATAGAAAATGCCGTGAAAAAGCCCGATTGGAAGACTCCAAATTCATCGTCCAGCGCGGAAGTACTGGAGTCCGAATTTTCGCGATTTTTTGATTCAGAAGCGAAGCGCATTCTGAAAGATATTGAGAACGGCATCAAAAGGCCCGATTGGGTGAATCGTTGAGCCGGAGATAAATCGGGGCAAACCGTCAGAGCAAATAACTAGCTCATAATTCATAGTGTTAACCTTATTTAGGAAGTCTTTGTGAAGGAACCCATGGTTTGCTTACCTAATATTTATCCACGATGGCCACGGAACTGGCGCACCTTCCCTGAAACCGTCAGACGAAGCAAATAACTAACTTATAATTCATAGCGTTAACCTTATTCGTCCGTCGCTCTGACGTTTTCTTGAGAGTCAGCTTCTCACCCTGGGCATGAATTCGCCTTCCGTTCGGATCTCTTCGTTGTTGTCAAACGCCAGCTCGACGGCGTCTTTGAGGGTGAGCTACCTCGCAGGACCTGCGCCGGCATCACTGCAATGAGCGCGGGATGGGGCTGCGGCCGCTGCCAAGAGAGAGGCGACGGCGCTGAATCCGGCCTCCTCGAGGCGCGCTCAACGAACACCCCCAACCGATCCGCCTCCTGATCTCTCAGTACGCATATTAATGAATGCATAGCGGCCAAAGTGCTCAAGACGAACGATCGTCGCCAACGGTGAAAATCAAGAAACTTGGCTTGTATTGATTTCTGCAAATCAACTGGAGAGTTCTGGATGCCTCTTGATGATTTCATGGTAAATAATTTCGGGATTAAGGTAATATGCAGATGGGGAGTGATAATCCTTTCCGTCTGGGGCGTGAAAGGGCTGATACTTCAGCATTTTTTCCCGCAAAGACACAGCCATGGCTTCGAGTTCGCTCAGCGCTCTATGATATTCCTCTATTTCAGAGCTATAAATTTCTGGCCATGAATTATAAAGTGGTAAATTTATTAATTCTTTCCAAAGCCGGCAACAACCGCTCAGCTTCATTTTGTAAATCTCATACATCGCTGCAAATTGGCTAAGATCATGCCAGTCTATCTCTGCGTTGTCCGGGAGATTCATACGGCTGCGCAATTCTCTTTCTGCCGGCTCGATCATCGATTGCCCCACTTGAGATCTTCGCAAACCAGCTATATGATCTATCTTGAACTTGAAATCAGGCCAGCTGAGGAAATGAGGCGGAAGGTTGACATTGGACATCAAATCAAAGACGCACTTATCAATACGCTCAACATCTCCGCTGCTCAATTTTCTGACGGAAAATTTATCAGCCAATTTTTCAATAATATGACGTGCAAATATATGCCCGTTTATTCCTTGTACGTATTGTGAATCGACGATGCTCGCAACGGACCACCACCTTTGATGGTCTTCAGCTTGCCTTTTTGCGCCAAGCATATTTTTTCTAATCGCCCGTGACACTTCTACGAAATACTGCATTTCATCGACCACTTCTGTCGCACCAAGGCCCAGGAGACCTGCCGGTAATTTCTTGCCTGTTAAATCCATTTGGAGCTCGTGGACGTGGTGACGAGTTTCAGCCCTCAACGCAGGCGGTTCTATTACTAAATAATCCGGACCCGTTACAAAATCATAGTGAAACGGGGGATAGACCATGTACGCATGTGAATGGCTCTCATTTTGGCTCAAATAACGTTTCTCACCCCTGATCGTGGAGCCCGTTTGATAAGTGGCGCCCATTACATTTCCATCGGGACCACCCTGGGGCGCATACCAGCCGATAACAATTCTGATCGGCTCATTTTCCTGATTAGGGACAAGATGTACGAGCTCATCGCGCGTTTTTTTAATCTGGAGCAGCATGCTGCAGTAGAAGTCATAAAATCGCTGAAAATACGGATGGTCACGGGAGAACCCGGACTTTGCCGCCACTGATCTGATATACGCCTTGATCCCCTGGTCAGAAATGTAGATATGAATATCCTGGGGATCCTGGGAATCGATTATCCCCTCTCTGATATTTATGGCCTTCTGAAGGCCAATTCCAGACTCCCTCTCCTGTTTCTCCGCGTGGCCATTGTCCCTGGTGAGCTCGGAATAATTGCATACGATCAAGTCTCCCTCAGGCGAAACTCGTACCAATTCATAGACCTGGAAATACAGCGAGTAGGGGAGCAGCTGCACCAATTCCCCCTGCCAGCGTATGCGATATCGACTGATCCCGTTCTTCTGATCGCAGATGCTGGTGATCGATTCCAAAATCTGGTGAATCTCCCCGGCGCTTTCAGTGCCAATCAAATCAACGACAAACTCACCGTAGGCATCGATCCTCCCATGCATATTCGCTTTTATTCTCATACTGCTATCTTCATTTATCGTTTGCTGATAATTGTTAACGGTGATGTGTCCTTTGACTCCTCGATATGCCGATTCAATGATCACGATCGTCATTCTGGAAGGATCGTTTGCAGGCTGAATACGGAGGATGGCGCTCGTGCCTCTCCTGTTGTGTCTCACATGATGAGTCTCGCCTTCTATCGTTATCGCAACACCCTTTCCGGCCAGGTTGGATTCTGTCTTCCCCAGGGCCCAGATTTGCCCCAGCAAGGCGCTCCAGTCGGTCTTATTAGTGAACTCATCTTTTCGAGGCGCCGAGCCAGCGCTGGAACTTGAATCAACCTGAGCGGGAATCGCCTCCCTGAACAATGTGTATCCAAAGGCTGTCTGTTTCACTGCAGGAGGAAGGCGCGGCATCTCAATCGGGCACACAACATCTCCAGGGCTCTCAAGGAGGCGTTGAAAATCCTCACTCCGATCTTCATCTGCCTGAATACAGGACTCCGCCTGACAGACAAATGAAGTGAGCTCACCCTGAGATGCCGCCTCGGCAAATGCCTGAATGACCGGCTGAAGCGATGTTGAGGTAATGGTCATGGTATGGTTTCCCTGTGCCGGTCCTTCGACCGCACGTCCTTTTATCGCCGGGCCATGGCAAAAGTTGCTCGTTTTTTAAATTCGTAAGACGAAGCAAATCTTCGGGAGAGATACTGAAGGAATATCAAAGTATTACGCTACGTGTCTTGTCCCTCCGTCTGAAGGAGATTTAATGTGAACAACCGTCAGACGAAGCAAATAACTAGCTTATAATTCATAGTGTTAACCTTATTCGAGCGCCTGACGTTTTTTGGCAGCATTTCAGCAGAATTACTCATCCTATCAATATATCCTTGTAATAAGGATGGTTATGGTTTAATATGTCCTTATTAGGAGGATGAAATGATTTCCAAAGACCTTTTAAAGCTAATTATATTGGAAAATCAGTCGGTTATAAGGGAAAGGGCCGCCTCCTTGATCGAGCGTGAGGGCGTGATCCTCCCCGATGAAGTGCTGCGGAAGGTCAGCGTCATCTTTGGCGTGCGCCGCAGCGGCAAGACCTCGGTCCTCTATGAGATCTTCCAGCAGGACCCCGAGCGCACGCTGTATATTGACTTTGAAGACGAGCGCCTGAGCAGTTTTGAGCTGCGCGATTTCGAGCGGCTCCGCGAGGCCTTTTTCGAGCTCAGACCGCAGCTACTTCACGAAAAGGCCGTCTTTCTCCTGGACGAGATCCAGAACATCGAGGGCTGGGAGAGGTTCTGTCGCAGGCTTGCGGAGAAGGAAAACGTGCGCGTGATCGTGAGCGGATCGTCATCGAAGCTCCTCTCCTCTGAGATACACACATCGCTGCGTGGGAGGTCCTGGGGATTGGAACTCTTTCCGTTCTCATTCAGGGAATACCTTCGCGCGCGTGGGGTCACGGCCATCGCGCGCGGGTTTTTTTCAAGTGAGGAGCGTATGCGGATTCGCAGCGAATATGCCGCATTTCTCCGCTGGGGCGGTTTTCCCGAGGTGGTGCGGCTCTCCTCCGATGTCGAGCGCAGCAAGGTCCTCCGCGACTATCTCGGCGCCATGTTTTTCCGGGATCTGGTGGAACGATATCAAATAACAAATATACCTCTGTTGGATGCGATGCTCGATGCACTTTTTTCATCGCCCGCGCTGGCGTTTTCGCTGCTCTCGTTTCAGCGGCGTCTGAAACAGCAGATGCCGTTCTCCAAAGACCTGCTTTATGCGTATTATAAGTACTTCCTCGAGAGCATGTTGATCATGGAGGCGCGGATCTTTTCGCCCTCGGCGTACAAGCGGCAGCGCAATCCGGCCAAGATATATCTGATCGATACGGGTCTCACGCGCAGGGTGACTACTCAGGATACGGGCAGGCTCCTGGAGAATGCGGTCTTTTTGGAATATCGTCGGTGCGGCATGACTCTGTCGTATTACGCGGGGCGAGGCGAGTGCGACTTTGTTGCCCGCGATCATTCGGACAATCTCGCGTGCTGCCAGGTCTGTCATGAAATGCATGAGACCGCGCGGCCGAGGGAGATCGCGGGACTTGTCGAGGCCTGCAAGTCTCTTGGGTTAAAACAGGGGTTGATCATAACCTCTGATGAAGAAGGGGAGGAGAAATCGGATGACATTGCCATCCGCATCCTTCCCTTCTGGCGATGGGCATTGGAAGAGGCGCATTGAAAAAACAGCCGCGAAAGAGCCAGACGGAGGAACGCTGCATCTCGAACCGTATCATCAACGAGGTGCGCGGCATCAACCGCGTGTCTACGACATCTCAGCCAAACCGTCCGCGACGATAGAGTGGGAATAGTAATCGGATAACCGGCCTTTCATTTCTGCATTTGTGAGTCCCTGAAAATCCGTGCGTACGCCTTCACGAGATTATTCAACTCGCGCTTGGCTGCATCATCCATCCCATCCGCGGCTGCGGCCATAAGCTTGGCTGCGAGGCCTTTTATTTCGCGCTTGAGGGTTGTTCCGATCTCCTGGCTCTTGCCCATCTCGCTCTGCACAGCGGCAAATCGGGCGAGACATTCAGGGTTGAGGCGGCGTGTGTCGTCGTTGCGGTGCAGGCGCAGGGCCAGGCGGAAAGAGGCTACAGCGGCCCTGATGGATGCTGCCTCGCGCATGCCTTCGTCAAAAACCATATCCCCGTCGCCGTGTACATAGTGCTTTCGCGCGATATCATGGGCCAGGCGGTCCACGAGCACTTCGTTGGCATAATGCGCCACGCGTTCCGCGTCGAAAAGGGGATAGGCGCCGGCGTTGATCCTGGGCTCAGCGATTTTTCTGTTTTTCTGGACGATGTGCGCGACCTCGTGATGCACGAGAAAATTGATGGTCCTTGCCCGCTCTCGTATATCTTCGATAGTGCTTCCTGATTCAACGGTCACGCCCTGCTTCTCCATCAAGGTCATCTCGAGCTGTTGCGCGAGGCGCAACTCCTGTCTCAGACCCATACTAACCGAGCCGAGGTCAGAACCATTTGAATCAACATTCGATGCCGTATCTCCCAGGCTCAGGATCTCTGTCAGTTTCTCTACCAATGCCTCCACAATCTCATCGAGGCGCTTGCTTTGCTCGGCAATCTCCTCGTTCTCTTCCATCTGGGCTTTAGCAATTGCTTCCGCCTGCGCCTGCGCAACTGTTTCCGCCGCCTTCCGCTGCTCGTTTTCCGAGCTAGCGCGAAGGGGATAAAGCCTTAACCTTAATTCAGGGCTAGCGCGAAGGGCATAAAGCCTTAACCTTAATTCAGAGCTGAAGAGATCCAGGATGATATCCTGGCGCTCCTGCGGCATTTCGCGGAGCTTTGCGACAAGCATTTCCTCTATTCCATATGTGCGGGAAGCACGCCTTTCAAGGGAGCTCGCTGCAGCTCTCCCGACCAGGCAATTGTCAGCTTCCAGCGCTTCGACTAAGAGACGGACCGCTGATTGGGAGTCAATATCGCCCAAAAGTTCTGCGGCAGCACGACGTTGCCCGAGATCGTCACCCTTGATCCGTCGCTCCAATGAGTAGGCAGCAAGCAAGTTCATTTCATTCAAAGTATCTACTATCCAGCGAATTAAGATGTGATTGGAAGGGTCGAAATGGAAGGCGTCATACGCATTGATCAGTGCCTCGACGGACTGAGCGATGGGCATGCGGCCTAATGCCTTGACTGCTTGTATACGATCGTCCTGACGTTCATAATAATCGCCGGCCCTCAGCAGTCTCTCGGTATAGTGCGCGACGGCAAAGTCCGGACAGAACCTGCCGACAAGCAGTGCGGCCCGCTTTCCGATTCCACCATCGCAATCGGCCATCGCCGCGGTCCACTGCTCTCTAGCAGACTCGGGAGCCAGCTTGAATGCCAGTTCTTCGGCGATCAGCCCGAGATCCCGAAACCATTCCATACGAGGCAAGCGTGTGATCAGTGCATTTGCCGCGAGCGGGCCGAATTTATTGAGTGCATCCAGGGCAAGGTCATGAATCTCGGCTTCGGGATCTGAGAGCAGCCCTATTATGAGATCGATTGCGCGCGGATCGCCAAGATCGCATATTGCCGCTTTGGCGAAGTTTTGTATCAAGGGGTTTTCGTTATTCACAGCTGCGGCTAAGGGTTCATACGCGCGCGGGTCTTTGAGCTTGCCGAGGTATTCACAGGCGTATGCTCGAAAGTCGGGATTCGAGTCTTCACGCATCACCCGTAAGATGGTATCGAAGGCGCTCACGTCGCCGGTCTGGGCAAGTGCTGCCATCGCCATGCAGCGAAAGACCGCATTCTTAGAGACTTCCGACGCGCGGATGAGAAGGGGGATCACCTGGGGCATGCCTATATGGTAAAGATAGTTGCTAATTTCTCTTTCTGTCTGAAAGATAGCGTTATCGTCAGCGTTATCGTCAGCAGCAATTGTCTCCTCAAATTTCTTGATCACAGCATCCAGAACCTCAGGGGCGCTCGTTTTGTTCAAAAGCTCGATAAGTTTGGCGGCCGACTTGTCAGGATCCCTAAAGTCAATCCGTCCGATTGTCCTATGGAAGTTCTTGGGAGCTCCTTTTTCATGATTGTCCCCGGCCATATGCGCCGATGAATCGGAGGATTGAAAAGATGAGGCAGCTGCATTTCCAAAACCAGGCTGCATTGATTCTTCGGCAAAGAGGCGATTTGGCAGGGTAGAGAGCGGGCCTGCGAGAAAGGCGGCCTGCGGCTCAGGTGACTGAGAGGCGTAGGAATCTGCGGAGTCTTCGCCTGCATCGGCCAAGCCCACATCCACATCTGAGGGGAGTGCATCGGACCCCGTTCCAGAAGCTGAAGGGGACAAGAAGGAATACGGCAGGCCTGGTACCAGAACGCCCATATTAAACCTCTCTCCGGACCTTGTTTTCGGCAGCAGCGGGATTTAGTTGCGTGGTCTTTTTTTCGTGCCGCCGAGCTGGGGGTGTCTGAGGCGAGCGGCGGTAGCGAGGCAATATCCCCGCCTCCCGCAGCCGCCGTGCCCAAGAGAGTCTCATTGATTCTTCCCCTTGCCTGTGCTTAATCTGCGGCACCCATGCAACACGCGAATTTCGTACATCTGCACGTGCATTCCTATTACAGCCTGCTGGACGGCGCGGCGCCAATTGAACGCCTGGCGGAAAAGGCCAAGGAATACCGGATGCCGGCCATGGCCATCACCGACCACGGCAACATGTTCGGCGCCATCGAGTTCTATCAGACCCTCTCCAAGGCCGGAATAAAGCCCTGTATCGGCTGCGAGGCATACCTGCTCACCAAGGGCAGCCGCCTCACGCGCGACCTCAAGCAGGAAGGGATGCTCTCGCACCTCACTTTGCTCGTGAAAAACCGCGAAGGTTATCGCAACCTGTGCCGTTTAATTAGTTCAAGTTATTTGGAAGGGTTCTACTATAAGCCTCGAATTGATAAAGAAATATTGCGTGAATATAACGCGGGGCTGATCGCGCTCTCCGGCTGCATCAAGGGCGAGGTGGCAGTAATGCTGGCAGATGGGCGCTACGAGAAGGCAAAGGCAGCGGCAGGGGAGTTGGCGCAGATCTTCACGAACAACCGCTTCTTCCTGGAGATCCAGGACCACGGCCTGCCCGAGCAGGCGCAGATCAGGCAGGGCCTCAAGGAACTCTCCCAGGATATGGGCATCGGGCTCGTGGCCACCAACGACGTTCATTATATAAACCGTGAGGACGCGGCTGCCCATGACGCCCTGCTTTGCATCCAGACCGCCAAGACCATAGACGACCCGAACCGGATGAGGCTCGGGACGGACGAGTTCTTCCTCAAGTCGCCCGAGGAGATGGCCGAGCGCTTCCCGGACTGCCCTGAGGCCATATCAAACACGGTGGCCATAGCCGAGCGGCTCAACCTCGAATTCGACTTCAAGACCTACCACTTCCCCAAGTTCGTGCCGCCCGAGGGTCAGGACCTCGGGACATTTCTCACCGAGCAGGCGAGGGAGGGGCTGGCGAGGAGGCTGCCGACCATCCTCGCGGGCCGTGCAGGCAAGGAAGACGAGGTCCGCAAGGCATATGACGAGCGGCTGGCGGGCGAGCTCAAGGTGATAAGCTCCATGGGCTTTGCCGGCTACTTCCTGATAGTTGCAGACTTCATCGCGCATGCGCGCAGCATAAACCTCCCGGTCGGTCCGGGCCGCGGTTCGGCCGCGGGCTCGCTCGTGGCGTACTGTTTGGGGATCACGAACATAGACCCGATAGAGCACGGGCTGCTCTTCGAGCGGTTCTTAAACCCCGAGCGCATCAGCATGCCGGACGTGGATATCGACTTCTGCATGCGCCGCCGCGACGAGGTGATCGAATACGTTGCGAAGAAATACGGCAACGTGAGCCAGATCATCACCTTTGGAAAGATGAAGGCGCGCGCGGTGGTGCGCGACGTCGGCCGCGTGATGGGCCTGCCTTACGGCGACGTGGACCGGA
>Ga0265292_1002518_pt1 | contig 12598 bp, 7 predicted proteins | sample Munlanlewell296A_FD_189080 | JGI IMG/M metagenome (GOLD analysis project Ga0265292, IMG submission 189080) | Leachate microbial communities from a municipal landfill in Southern Ontario, Canada - Leachate well 296A | ecosystem: Engineered > Solid waste > Landfill > Unclassified | place: Canada...
TAGTGTCTGTCTTTTAACTCAAATTGTTAATAACTACTGGGGTTTGCAAGCATATGTTAAGAAAGTTCCCGGTATCTTGGAATCAAAGATAATTAATCCATGAAAATCTTCAACGAGTTACTTTTGAAATTTGAAAAGTCTGATTGGTCTGCAAATCCGGAGTTTTGTGTAATTGACACTATTTTGGAATCGCGGCCTGATATTATTTTGATGCTGAAATCAGACATTATCGGGAACGAAAGAGCTTCAACTTTTGGGCGACAAGATACTCCCAGTGTTGAACAAATTGTACGTGCAGCCATTTTTAAGGAAATGCGTGGAATGGATTACCGGGAACTGGAATATTCACAAAACGATTCCAGGATCTGTGGAACTTTTATAAAACTGGAGGGTCGTGATCCATACAGTTTTCAGATGTTTCAAAAATACATCTCCCGTATTAAACCTGAATCTCTGCACCGTGTACTCGTGGAGATTAATAAAATTGCCATAAGTGAAGGATTGGAAGACGTGAAAAGTGTTTCACAGGATTCTACCGTTGTTAAAACCAATATTCATTACCCTACCAATAACTCTCTGGTATGGGATTGTGTAAAAACAAGTACCCGGTTATTGGCACAATTGAAGGAAGAGATTGATACGCTTGATTTTATTGATTATACAAAATCGGCAAAGAAGACCTTCTATGAAATCAACATCACACGTGGAGAAGCCAAACGAATACCCCTTTTTCATAAGCAATTGATTCTTTTTACCAAAGTGATCAATCAAACCTCCAATGCGATAAAAAAAAAGTCTACGAGTATTATCGCCATGGTTATTCAGCAGGAACTGGTTAAATTGCTTGAACTGATGGAACAAGTATATGATGTGACCTATCGCAAAGAAATTGACGGTGAAAAAGTTGCCAATGAGGATAAAATATTTTCGATTTATGAACAGCACACTGATATCATTGTGAAAGGTCAACGGGAAGCACTTTTTGGTCACAAAATAAACCTGGCAGCAGGGAAGAGCAATCTTGTTCTGGATTGTCAGGTTTTAAGGGGTAATCCCTCGGATAAATCCTTGTTTAAACCAACGATTGACAATGTTATTCAAAATTATGAGATCATTCCGCGCGACAGCGCTACTGATGGTGGATATGCCAGTTTAGCCAACCTGGAACATGCACAGGAAGCAGGCATTGCAAATATTGTGTTTAATAAGGTTGTCGGCAGCATGCAGAATATTGTCAGTAGTTTCAACATGGAAACACGGCTAAAAAAATGGCGTAGCGCCATGGAGGCTATTATCTCAAATATAAAACGGGGGTTCAATATTTTTACCTGTAATTGGAAAGGCTGGATTCACTTCCAGGCGAAAGTCCTTTGGAGTATTTTGGCATATAACTTCAGGGTGATGACCGGATTAATTCTTGCCCGGATTAAATCCGTTCCAAAGGTTTGCTGATCATCGGAACGATCAGTAAAACAGGTGTTTAGAATAATGAACCTATAAACGGGATGAAATAGATATGTAAGAAAAATCAAAATCCAGCGGATATTAACAAAATGGACCGAGATATTAACAGAATTTTGGCCTTTTATTACTGTGTGATGGTTTTTGTTGCGAAAAATCCCCCTGCGCATTAAAAAATCTAGCGGTTATTAACAAAATGGGGGACATTATGGACAGACACTAATTAGTTTCCTGATATCAGGATCGTTGGTATATAAATCGGCTTCCTGTACGCGTGTTTCCCAACTATTGGTTATGGCTTTTAGTTCATCGCTTTCTTTGGATGCATGTATGAATATTTCGGTCACTCCCGGTTTAAGATTCTTGATAATGTTAGTCCAGAATGACTTGACATCCTTATAGTTTTCCATTTCATCGTAAACAAAATAATCAGTAAAGACAAGACCTTTTTCTTTGAATTGATTGCGTAATTCCGGAAAACCAAAACCTTCCATGGTGGACTGTGCAGCCATCCGAAGGGGAAGATTGAATTCAAGGGCCAGTTGAATATAGGCTTTAAGATATTCGGGTTTGTACTGCATTGTACCCATGTGAGAGTCGATATGAGTAACCGGGATTCCTGCATCGGTGGCTTTCTTTATCTGGGCACGCCCTTCGATCAATGCTTCTTCGGAAGTCGCATAAGCATATACCTCTTCAACGCTTCGCCAGAGAAAACCTTCAGGATCGCAAAGTCCTTTAACTATTTCGTGCGGTGCAACCGGACCCCAGCGGTAAAACTTCCACTCGGCAGTATGAGTAAGGTGTACCCCAAAATCTTTTTCAGGATGAGTACGGGCATAGTCTGCAATCTCGTTAAACCATGGACAAGGGGTCATAATGGTCCCCGATGTGATCAGTCCGGTTTCCATTCCTTCGATGACAGCAAGGTTGGCAGAATGACACATGCCCACATCATCGCAATTGATAATGAGCAACCTGTCAGTTGGTTTATAACCAAGCTTTTCAGCAAGCGTTTGCGAATAGCAAAAGCTACAGGTAATTAAACACATCAGAGAAAGAGAAATTTTAATAGTCTTCATTTTAGTTTTAGTTTGAATTATCTACAAATCTAATTAAAGTGAATTATTAACTTTGTTGTAAAAGAAAATTTAAACACGAAGTCACACGAAGGATTTCACTAAGGTTCACTAAGTTTATGAATTAACAAGGTTGATTATTACCTGAATATCTAATTTGTTTGTGTTGTTTACTTTAACACTTTAAATATAAGCAATAAACATCACTTTTACTGATCATTCTATATAATATGACTGTGCATGCAAGAATCCGGAAAATTTTGAAATATATATTAGTAATCGTTACCATTATTTCGCTGATATATTATTTCGGTTTTGCATTTCCATTTCGAGGAGTCACTTTTAATGCGCAACGACATGGAAATCCTCCACTTACTCCGGCGTGGGCATTGGAATGCTGGCTGTGGGAAGATGATACCAATACTGCCGAACGGGTCGATACGCTGCTGGAAGGTTACACCAAATTTGATATCCCGGTGCGCACCATTCTTGTGGACAGTCCCTGGAGTTTGCGTTATAATGATTTTGAGGTTGATACAACTCTTTATCCAAAACCTAAAGAGTGGTTCAGTAAGTTGCAAGACAAAGGTTACAGGGTAGTGCTTTGGATGACCTCCATGGTTGACAGTAAAAGCAAAGACACCAGGTTCGGAGAATCTGAATCATGGTTCAATGAGGCCAGTGAAAAAGGTTATATAGCCGGTAAAGGGGGCCAGATTAAATGGTGGAAAGGGAAGGGGGGCTTTATTGACTATACAAATCCGGACGCTATTAAATGGTGGCGCGGATTACAACAACAGGTTTTCGATTATGGCATCGACGGATGGAAGCTGGATGGCACTGCCACACTTTTTTATTCGCTAATTGGACCTTTACCTCTTCCCTATAAAACAACCCATGATGGATTGATGACCACGCGTACCTACATGGATCATTATTACAGGGATGAATATTTACACGGATTAACGCAAAATCCGGAATTTATTACATTGGCACGGGCGATTGATCGTTGGTATCATCCGGAAGGATTTGCTCCGATCGATGCTGCCCCTGTAAACTGGGTAGGAGACCAGAAGCATACATGGGAGTCAACCGGGAAAATAACAACAGAAGATAAACAAAACAGCGATATTGCGATGGCTGGTATTGATGGAATTGAATTGGCAATCCGGAACATTATGGCCAGTGCAAAAGCCGGATACAGCATTATTGGTTCCGACGTGGCCGGTTTCTCCGGAAGTGTAATACCACCCCGGCTTTATATCCGGTGGGCACAGTTTTCTGCATTTTGCGGATTGTTTCTCAATGGCGGTCATGGCGAAAGGGCTTTATGGAAACGGTCGCAGCAGGAACTGGAAATTATCAGGAAATTTTCGTGGCTGCATACAGAATTAATCCCTTATATGTACACCTATGTTGTTAAGGCACATAATGGCGGAACACTGCTACAACGACCAGTTAAAGGCAAATATCACTACCTTTTCGGCGATAATTTTCTTGTTGCTCCCATTTACAGGGATCAATTAATGAATAAAATTACGCTGCCGGAAGGCAAATGGAGATATTTCTTTAATGATAAGGAAGTTATTGAAGGGCCGGTAACTTTTGAACGTGAGTTTCCCATGGATGAATATCCGGTTTATATCCGTGAAGGAGCCATCGTCCCTATGGATATTAAGCGTGACTATACCGGAATCGGGGATAAAAACTCTGAAGGATATTTAACCCTGCTCATCTATCCGGATGGTAAAAATGAATTTACTGTTCATCACCCGGATAAAAGTGGAAGTACGTCAGTATTGGTGCAAGATGATCCGGAAAAGATTAATATCACGCTTGGAGATAATATACATAAATCACATATCCTGAATATTAACCTGCATTCAAAGCCAAAAAAGGTTGAACTGGATGATACTATTTTAGAATCAGTGAATTATAACTTCGATGAAAAACTAAACAAACTAGTTATCAGAACCGATAATTACAGAACCGGGGAATATACTATTTATAAATAAATGTAAAAAAATTACTTATCGACACTATCCGACTTCATTTTGCACTTTCTACACTTTTATGAAAAGAGACACGGTGCGGTTCGCCTGCTTCAGCATAAAATGTAACTCCTTCCCGTTTTGCGATAGTACAGAATTTCGCGTATGTGCCATCATATTTTGCGAGTACAGGTGTCTGTTTACATTTAAGATATAAAACAGGCAGTGAAGCCATTTCAACACGCCGTAATATCTCGTCATTATCAGCAACTTTTCCGGCCTCTTCAAAGAAATGATACGACTCACTTACAAAATCGTCCGAAAAAATCGGGTCATCAGACGATAAGCCAAAGTGAATATGGGTTTCCGGAGTGATGCGGCCATGCAACAAATCGAAATACTGCCTGACAAATTTCCCTGCCCTACCGTAATAGCCATACATAAAATCATTGATAGACTTTTCTACATCACAATCAGGATTCCAAAGCAACCGCGAAATCAGATAAGCCCTGAGTTCAGAAAACTCACCGCCCCGGCTCTGGTAGGCAGCTTGTTCCATAATACCAATAGAATTGTTTTCCCTGAAAGTTTGAATGTTTGACTGAAGGACTTTAAAATTGGGATACGGCATAACGTAATGGCTGAAATTAACTACATAATCCCAGATGTAAAGGTGAGGCGCTAATGCCGACCAGATTTTAAGATCTTCAAGAAAGGATTTGTTTTCGGGGCATGATTTGAAATCGTGCGCAAAGCAACATTCAATGCTGCACAACCGGACAACTACATTATTGCGCGGACGTATTTCCTTCGGTGGGGTGCGTGAATACTGGTAAGCCAGTGTGCCGATAAACTTATCAGGAAATTCCTTTTCGACCGATTCAGCCACCTGGTTGACAAACCAGATAATCAGACCCGATTCGCTTCCTTCTCTGCTCACAATTGCCTGACATTTTTCGCACTGGCACGGATTATACCAGTCATTCTGCGATACATCGTAGATCAGGTATTCGGGACTTTCGCACATACGATTTTTGATCCTTTCGGTAATGATTTTCAATACATCGGGATTTGAAAGGCACAATTGCGCCCGTTCGTGAACACGTTTCCCGTCTATCAGGCTATAGTATTCCGGGTGTTTGTCGTAAAATTCCGATGGTGGCAGTAACGGAAAGAAAGTGTGCACTGCCCAGTAACTCTCTACGCCTCCGGGTTGTTGCCTGAATCCCATGGTGCCGTTCATCCTGTTTCTGGCAGCCCAAGCCGGATCGAATGCTTCAAAATAGAAGTCATTCCTCACTCTTACTCCGGGCTTTTCTGAATGGTCGAACCAACTGAAATTTAATTCTTTCCTTTCCGGGATAACGCTTACAGCGGGAGTGTACCACCTGCAGCCCAACTCATTTTCGAGGAAAGCCATCACCCCATACATGGTTCCGCGTGTCTTTCCGCCATAAATCAAAATATCGGGTCCGAAATTGCAATAACGAAACGACTCATCCAAATCGGCCGGAGCATTTGCCCCTGTTTTTTCTTTTATGACATCATTGTAGCCAATTACAATCTGAGGTCCTTTATGCGGTTGATCGAGGTTCTGAACAGGCAATTCCACACCGCTGATCTCTTTTAGCCAATACTGAAGTTCCTTCGCTGCCCATTGCTCCGATTCAGATGCCTGAGCGCTGATGGCTATCCTATAGTTTGATTTCCTGTCTGAAAACAGGGTATAGTTCTTTCGCTTGCCGGCAAAAAAAGAAAATTTCCGTTGAATATTTTCTCCGCTTTTTAAACGAATATTCATTAAAGCACTATAAGATTGATAGTCATCAGATTTCAGGTCTATTTTTCCGCAAAAACCGGTGGTACGCTGTTCTTTCAGGACCGGTTTATTCTGGTGATTGACTATTTCAATATTCAGATTCTGAATAAGTTGTTGCAATACAGGTGTTACAAATTTTGAAGTAATCCCGGCTTCACCATTCTCCCCGGTAGTGATCCTGAAAAGCTCACCTCTTTCGGCTAGTCTGGCTGTTGAAAATGGCACAAACCGGACACAAAATCCCCAGCGGTTGCCTCGTTCTTCAACTTTTAAAAGCAGTGTATTATTCCCTTTTTTCAGCAGTACAGGAATTATATCATCATCAACAACAAGGCCCCGGGATTGCTGGTAATCCCAGACATTCATGCCATTTACCCAAAGTTTACCTCCATCATTTGTCCCTAAACTGATGATCCATACTTTGTTTTCGTCTGACTGAATCTCTGTATAGGCATATGCAAACACGGGTTCATCTTTGGACACCGCTATATCCAGATCAATGATGGAATCAGGTGAATTGTACAGTATCCATCTGGCTGAACCTTTAGCGTATTTCACAACATCACCTGCTTTGACCTTAAGATTTTGTTCCCCGCCTGCTTTTATCAGGTAGTCTGTGTTAAAACCAACCATATGATCCCATGAATCGGATGCATCTAAAGGTTCTTTAACAGGAATGGGTCCACACAGTAGCCACGATTTTATCCATTGTCCGGGGATAACCGGTTGGGGTAATAATTGCTGTGAATAAGTCGTTCCTTTAAGAAATAGAGCAACAATAATGATGGTGAATAACGTTCTGCCCATTTTAATGCTTTTTTATGAATGATTAATATCTTCAACTGTCGTTCTTAGCTACTTCTTTACCCCTTTTATCAACCAGATTTCAGCTACCTGCGAGCCACGTTCACCCTCCCCGCCGTCATCCTGCCCGCAAGTCCATGTAAATGATACTTTCCCATCCTGCGTAATTTCTTCAGGCAGAGAAAATTCAAACAAAGGCCGGGTTCCCATCCTGATAAAATCATGTATTGTAACACCATCGGCAACGAGTTTAATATTTGAACGGAAGCGTCCTGTATAGGCAATTCTCAAAGTATATTCAGCATTGGGGTCAAGATTATTGTATTCCATCTCCAATGGTGTATCATATAATGTATTGATCTGGTTCATCCAGGCCAAAGGGGTAGATTGTCCTTCAAAACCTTTTGCAACAACTTCATGCACCCAGTCAACTCCTGTTAATCCAACTCCGAAGCTTACACGAGGTGATTCGAGACTTCCGGGATCTTCTGCCCATGTTTTTTTTACTTTGACCCTTTTCCAGGCAGCGGGGCTGCCAAAGTTGTCATAAAAACCACCCGGACCAGGATCTGTCCGGTGAAGCATTTTATCAATTGCATCCAGCCGTTCGGGTTCATTGCTGAGTTTTTCAATCCCTGATAGCTGATCAAGTATCCACAATGCATCGTTGAGCGGAATATCAATATTGTCAATGAAATTTCCCCTTCCGTCTGCTGCAAAGTGTTTCTTTACGGTAAGTTGGGCACCAAAACTACGGAAGAGTGAATCAGAGAGGGCATAGCAGCGTTGCTTTAATTCCTGTGATACCGGCTTTTCAAAAGCAAGTGCCAGTGTATTTTGTGCATCTGAAATGGCCGGGTTTGAACCTGATGTTTTAGTACGCTCGAGGATATTTCTGGTCTGGCGTTCGAGATGAGTTTCATAGATTAACCTTCTTTGGATATATGCATCGAAATAAGCCCTGATCAATCCGCTCTGGAAACGCGGGTTGCTTAAAACGGAGAAGAGTGCATCTTTTTCCATATACTGCCATTGCTGAAGTGTCCGCTGTACCTGCTCGTTTGACAAAAGCGGCCCCCGGATATTTCTTTCCAATGCCATCAATCCCTGAGCCACATCCTCAGTGTAACCTGGTCCTATAAAGTAACGGGCATAATCACGCAGTGTTTCCATTACCGGAGTTGAAGGATCCCAATCCTGATCGCTCCACACAAATTTATTTACATCATCATTGGTTCCTTCCGAATAGCTGATACTTCCCTGAGCTAATCGCGCGTAAAGGTTATGGATATACTTTTCATCTTCGGGCCGTGGATTAATACATTCGCGACCTAAAGTCATCGCATAAGCTATGTCCCAGTCGGGTATAGGATACTGGCAACTCAGACTATGGGTGATGTCGGGGTATAATCTGATCTGAACAGATGGATTTATCAGTTTCTTCACCTCCGGAAGCGGCGTCCTTATCCATGGTCCGTAAACGATACCTCCAAACCACTCATATTGTCGGTTGACATGTTCATAAAATTTACCATACCATTCTTTACTGGGTTTAAATACCTGTGGTGAAACCCATATTTTGGCTTCAGGGTGATATTTATTCAGTACTATGGCCACCTTCCCCAGCCAGTTAAATAGTTCATCCGGTTCGAGTTCGCCGGGATCTCCTGCAGGGACAAAAAGTGCATCAAGTTTAGGCAATACACTGAAAACGTTTTCCCGCTCATCCATCTCTTTCTTAATTGAATCAGGCGATGTATAATCACTGCCCATATTTGGATACCACATCCACACATTCAGACCATACTCTTTGCAAATACGCGATTGCTCTTCAATCATCTCAATAGCAGGCAATTTCATGTGAATACTTGAAAAATCATCGTCTGTACGCGGAGGCATAATCTCGATGCTATTTGCTCCAAAAATCACCAGATCACGTATATAACTTTCATATTGTGCAACACTCCATGCATCATAAGCATTTGTTTTCGGACGATAACCCATCTGATGTCCGCGGATGGGATAAACAGGGGTGGAGGAGATGTCTAAATTATCAGGAACAAAAACCTGTCCGCTCAGCAGCTCCATTTTCCTGAGCAGCCGGCCAACACCGTAAAGGGCACCACGTTCGTCATGGCCTGCGATGATAACTGTTTTGTTTTCAAAAAGCACAATTTTGTAACCATCTATTCCGGTTTCCGGCAGTTTCCGGATAACGGTTTTCCAGGTCTCCGGAAATTTATCCATGCGTCCTTCGATTCCAACAGCGATAACTTGTTTGCCTTCAGATGAGGGTTTGTTAATAACCGGAAGAAAAAGATTGCTGCGTTTGTGAATTTCTTCCTGCAAAACCTGAACAGCTTTTTGCAATTGAACATTCTTCTTTTCAGGGAAGAATATGGTTGCATTAGAAAAATCGATAATTTGTGCAAAGCTTTCGTAAGATAAAAACAGGCATGAAATAAGGATACAGGTAATTTGTTTTGGATTCACCTTACATGCTATTTAGCCTTCAATAACAACTTTTTATCATTAGCGACAAACATGCGCGTACTCTGTGTATAATCATCGCCGAACGGGGCTTTGTATTTCAAATCGACATAAAACGCTTTAAAGCCGGATTGCGGATATTTCATCTCTACTGTAATTTCAGCTTTCTTTGCGGAATTCATGGTTGAATCTGCCCATATTTCATCCCTGAAATCCTGATCTTTGGATTCAGCACTCCATAAAATTGCATCAGCCAGAAGTTCAGGGGTAGATTTAATTTTCAATGTAATGGTTCCGTTATCTTCAGAAATAGTGTAATCACAGATCGGGTATTTTCCATCAATAACTGTTGCCCCTACAAATGCACTTAAAGTTGCAAATGCCTTTTTCCCTCCGCCAAGGTCATGAGCTGCATTTGGGGTATAGCAAATATGATTATCACCCGGAATGCTGTCGATATAATTTTTTACAGCATCAACCGGCCAGTAAGGATCATTAGTACCCATAAATATCATCTTTGGCATAGTTAATGTCTTCCGGTAGGAGTATGGATCAATCATTTTTATAAGTTCGCTACCTCCTTCTGTACCAAGTTGTTGGGCGATACCCAAATTAACATAATCTGCGATTTCAATACTATAGTCTCCCCAAACCACTTTTTGGTAATCAACATTTACAGCCATATTTAGCACATCAATTACCATTGGGCCGATTGCTTTTACACGGCTGTCATTCGCACCGGTCAACCAGGTTGTCCATCCCCGTTTTGATGCACCCGATACAATAAAATGATTTACTTTTCTTTTCACCTCCTTTTTAGCGAATTTCTGCACAACATCCATTGCCCTGACAGCACTTTTTGTCATCGGAAACAATAATGGCCAAGTGAAATCATGATCGTTCAGATAATTATTGAGTGTGTAAGATATCAGCGCATCTTCAGTAAGATCGTCATATAATGGTTGATTGGGCACTTGCCAGACTATCGCGACTATAGTCATATTAGTTTTTGCCACCTGACTTAATTCAGTTGTTAAATCCTCAGTCCATTCATGTATATTGGGCTTTTCGTCTTTTAAACTGCCGCCGGTTATAAACAACAAAGCATCATTATATTTCAAAATATCGGGTACCATGACGGTCATCTCATGATTCCAGTTAATCCCACGCCATTGCTGGGATGTGAACAGAATACGATATAATGTAACACCTTCAGCCTTTGTTTTATCCTGAACTTCCCATTTAAAAGATTTGTCAGATTTATGAAGGTATGCCTGAAGTGCAGTTTCAGGGGTGACAGGATTACGCGAACATGAAAATACAATTGCAACAGAACATAACAGAACCAAAACTCCAAATAATACTTTTCTCATTTTTCTATTTTATTAATAGGGCATAAAAATTAAGCAGGGATATTATGAATATATCACCTGCTTAATTGTATTCAGGTTAATATCTACCAGGGTTTATCGGTACCCTGCAATACCCATGTTTTTGACCATGCGCTGTTCTTATCGTCAGGTGCGGTAAAAGTGGTAGTCTGCAGCAGATTTATTGCAGCTGTAGAATTATCAGGATTCAGCAGCATCTCATTTTGACCATAATAAAATCTTAGTGGCAAAGCAGGTCTTTTGACTACAGTCCCAGGTTTTAAATTAGGTAATCCCGTTCTTCTCCAGTCAAACCAAGATTCGCTTGCAGCCGTCCAACTTGCGATCCATTTTTGCTCAATAATCTGATCCAAAGTTCCTGCATAGACTACTCCTGGATTGGTAATATAAGTTGCATAAGAACTGCTCAGGTTCCACGCATCCATTGAAGCTTTGATGCCCGCTTTGTAATGATCAATTGCTGTTCCCCCTGCAGACCACCCTTTGAGTGCGATTTCTGCGAGATCAAAGTGGATCTCTGCGGCTGACAATATTCTTGCCTTTAAAAGCGGGTCAGTAGCTTTCTTATATAAATCGTTGATATGTGATGCGTGAGGATTAATTGGCGCCTGTACTAAAGTCGGGTTTAGGTTATAGGCTTGTGGTACAAGAGACCATGAAGGTGGAAGTCCGACATATTCAGGATCTAAATTCAATGGTATTCCAAAGGTTGCCAAATAGGTATCTGCAATTTTCTTGGAAATAATACGTTTCCCGCCAACGATTGCATCGTAATTATCGGGTTTTGTCGGGTCAATTACAAGGGGAATAGCTATTTTATTGGCCCAGACAGCGATCCGGGGATCCTTCAGAGCCTGCAATTTTTCAAGCAGTGTGGAGCACATCTTAAGCCTTCTCCAGTTGGTCTCGCTGATATCGAACGCAGTCGTTGATGGCCATGAGTCTGACGGGCTGTTACCAATAAAAACGAAAGCGGCATCATCTGCTGCATCCAGAATAAGTGGATACTGGGTGGGATTATTGGTGATTTTTTCTATTCCTGTTTTTGCTGTGGCAGGGTCTTTAGTTGAAATCCTCAGATAATACCTTAAAGCAAGAGAATTTGCAAATTTTCGCCATTTGGCTACATTGCCTTGATACAATAAATCCTGAGTTGTATTGACATTCGAATATTCGCTCTGATTTTTAGACAATAAGATATTGGCTGTATCGAGTGAAGCAAGTATTCCGGTATATATCGCCTGTTGGGAATCAAAAACCGGTTTTAAGTTCTCTCCTCCCAGCTCGCCGAGGAGTGCTTTGGAATAAGGGGCGTCACCCCATAAATCTGCGATCAATCCAAAATTATATGCCTTTAAAACCAGGGCCGCACCCTGATGAAATTTAAGATCCTTTTTTTTAGATTTATTGAGTAACTCTTCCGCATTTCTTAGGATTCCGTAGTTTCCGCCCCAATCCTGACTTGTCCAGTCGTATGAGTTATGGCCTCCGCTCCACCCATCTTTCTGGGTATGCTGCATAACTCCGGCCAGATTGCCAAAACCTAGTCCTACAGCTGTAAGT
>Ga0265292_1002519_pt1 | contig 12598 bp, 13 predicted proteins | sample Munlanlewell296A_FD_189080 | JGI IMG/M metagenome (GOLD analysis project Ga0265292, IMG submission 189080) | Leachate microbial communities from a municipal landfill in Southern Ontario, Canada - Leachate well 296A | ecosystem: Engineered > Solid waste > Landfill > Unclassified | place: Canada...
CATCTCAATAATAATTTTTGCTTCGATCTTTTTCATATTTTTTTCATTGATCACATTTTCCAAAGCGGCGGGTACTAAAATATCAACCGGCAGTTCTAATAACTGCTCATTCGTAATTGTTCTACCGTATTTGATATCGCAGACAGAACCCTTGCAGTAGCATCCGGCTATACTGCCTTTTTCTTTTTTGCATTTCAAGGTTGACTCAACGTTTAATCCATCTTTAATATAAACTCCACCTTTTGAATCTGACACAGCCACAATCTTAAAACCCTCTTCTGAGGCAAGTTTTGCGAAATAGTAGCCGACATTGCCAAAACCCTGTATCGCTACGTTCAAAGCACTAAATTCGAAACGTTTAGAGTTTGGGGTTTGTAATTTTAATTTCTCAATCAATGCTTTCAAAATCATCACTCCGCCTCTTCCTGTCGCCTCTATCCTTCCTAAAGTCCCTCCTATTTCAATCGGCTTCCCTGTAAATGTCGAGCGAATAAAATCAATTTGTTTCTTTGTTTTGACATTTTTTTCATATTCATCCACCATCCATGCCATTATTTTCGGATTAGTATTGACATCAGGAGCCGGCGCATCAACATCTGACCCAATAATAGGAGTAATTCTCTTGACATACTCTCTCGACAGTGTTTCCAGTTCTTTTTCCGAAAGATCTTTTGGATTAACGATCACGCCACCCTTACCGCCGCCATATGGCAGTCCAGCCACGGCGCATTTTATTGACATCAAAGTTGCCAGCGCCTGAACCTCTTCTCGATTAACCCCTGGATGAAATCTTATTCCTCCTTTATAAGGACCAAGAGCGCCGTTATGTTGTATCCTAAATCCTTTATACAACTTTCCATTGGCTGTGAAATTAAACTCATGGACTGCTTCAGGCTCAACCAACCGTTTTATCACCTCGTCTGACAACCCCATCTTTTTTCCTGTCTTTACAATAATCTGTTGAGCGGTCTCAAGCATCTGTTGACCACTATTCATAACTTTAACTTTAATTTAAAATTTATAATTTAACGTTAACAACACTCTAAAAGAACCCCCGACGTTCTTTTGTTTCTATATTTAAAAATTATTAATTAACGAATTTTAACTCGTTAACCCGTTAACTCGTTAATCATTTAATTGTTTCTAAATATTTTTCAGTCTCTAGCGCGGTTGCTACTCCCATCCCGGCCGCAGTTGCCGCTTGCCGATATACATGATCAACACAGTCCCCAGCGGCAAAAACACCGGGAATTGAGGTCGAGCTTTGATAAATCCCAAATTCTAAATTCCAAGTTCCAAATAAATTAGAAATTCCAAATTCCAAACGTTTAGGATTTTTTATTTGAGATTTATTATTTATTTGTGATTTGCCTGCCCTGAGTCTTTCCGAAGGGTGATTTAGGATTTGTGATTTAAACATTTCGTTAGCTAACCTATTTGTAGTGATAATATATCCTTTCTCATCTCTCTCTATCTGATTTTTAAATAATTCCGTATCCGGCTTATGACCGATGGCAACGAATACGCCATCTAATTCTTTTTGTACGGGTCGGTCGCGACCGACCCCTACATTTCTAATCTTTATCCCTTCAACTTTCTTCTCTCCCAATATTTCTTCCACTGCCGCGTTAAAAATTATTTCAATCTTCGGATTATTCTTTACTCGTTCCTGCATCACTTTTGATGCTCTAAATTCTTCCCGTCTGTGAATTATATAAACTTTATTGGCAAATTTTGTCAAAGTCAGCGCCTCCTCAAGAGCCGTATCTCCGCCACCAATAACGGCGACTGTTTTTCCTTTAAAAAAGAATCCGTCGCAGGTAGCGCAGGCCGACACACCTTTACCCAGAAGCCTTTTTTCCGATTCCAACCCAAGCCAAAGCGCCTTAGCACCCGTCGCAACAATAACACTCTTTACTAGAATAGGCGAGGATACCAAATTTTTTGCGCTTTTGGGGTAAGGGGCCCCACTTGCGTCAAAAAATTTCGGTATTGAGCCGAAATCAGATAAATAGATCTCAAACGGCTTCTTGAAAAAATCCACTTTAACCACATTCTTATCCATAATCCTGGCTCCAAACTTCTCCGCCTGTTTCCTCATTTTTTCGACTAACTGCGCCCCTAGAACTTTCTCATATCCTGGAAAGTTCTCCACATCAGAAGTAAGAGTTAACTGTCCGCCAGGAGGCGATCCGGCAAAAACTAAAGGATTAAGACCGGCCCGCGCCAGATAAATGGCGGCTGACAGTCCGGCCGGCCCACCACCAATAATCACTACATTTTCCATAACTATTTCGTTTGAATTACAAATTACAAATGACAAATCCACAAACCTGCCTGCCGGCAGGCAGGTGAATAACAAATGATAAATGTTTAAATCTTTAAACATTTGTAATTTATCATTCATTTATTATTTAACATTTGTCATTAAAATTAAAGGTTTATCATCCTCTCCATCATCTTTTCCAGCTTTTCCGACCGTTCCTTCGGCAACAGTTTGCAAATATCGGAAATAACCATCTCTTTAGACAGGGAATCGATAGCTTTTTTGGCCGCCGACACCTGTTGGAGAATATCACTGCAATCTCGTTTGGTTTCTGACATTTTTTGAATGCCCTTAAGCTGCCCTATTATTCTATTAATTCTTTTAGAAATATCCATAGATATTTGTATTTATTAGAAATTAGTAATTAAAAATTAGAAATTGTCATGTAAGATAAACTTGCATGACCATACTCCCTACTAGTATAGAGTATACAACAGAAATCATAAATGTCAAATGACCCAACTTCGCTCCAGAGCTTCGATGGGCAAGGCAAATTACAAAATTGTAACCGAAGCGGTTAGGGTTAGATTGGCTGAACAGGATATTCTATCTATAGTTTTTAAGGAGAACAATCTTTGGAGTTTTTCCTTTCTTTACCATTTGATGTTTGGGATTATCTGTTACCAAACAAGCTTGAATTTTATTGGCTAAAGCAATAAATGAAGCGTCATAAAACGTTATCTTATTTCCTTTTGCGATTTTTAGCGAATCTTGAGCCGATTCAATATCTTGGTTGACAAAGTTAATCGGTAAAGAATAAAAAGTGTCAAACAAGGTAGCCGTTTCAGATATGTTTAATTCTTTATTAAGAATTGCGTTACCAATCTCATATTTTGACAATTCAGGCATGATGAGGGTTATCTTGTTATTCTGAACATCAAATAGTATCTTATCTGCTTGTTTGATATATTGTTCATTTTTTTGATTTAACCATTTAACAGCGACTGAAGAGTCAATAACAAGAAGATATTTCTTTTTCATATTTTAACGATTTTCCCTATCCTCGGCGATAAATTTAGATAAATTACCAGCTCCACCTTTAAATGAACGGGAAAGCTCAATATTATTCCATATCTTTTGCCAGTTATTATTATTCCCTTCAAACTGGTAAGGTCTTATGAGAAGTTCATTTTTGCCGATAACTTTTATTGTGATGACTGAATCGGTCTTAACCCAACCAAGAATGTTGCGTATTTTATCAGGAATAGTTAACTGTCCGCGGTTTCTCATCACTGCGGTTGTTTGGATAATATTCATACTTTCAGAATATCAGAAAATATGCGTATGTCAAGTGAAGATTAAACCAATTCATATATCTGACTTACCTTGCTGAATTTAATGATTCTAAGAATTCTTCATTATCCTCTGTCTTGATCAGTTTTTCAATCATGAGCGTCAAACGCTCTTCCTTATTGAGAAGCGATAGCATTCTTCGAAGAGTGTTGATTTTAATCATTGTCGGCTTATCAAATAAGAGCTCTTCGTGGCGGGTGCCGGATTTTTCCACGTCAAACGCCGGAAAAATTCGTCTGTTGGCAAAATCCCGATCGAGATGAATCTCCATGTTACCGGTGCCTTTTAACTCTTCATAGATAAGATCATCCATTCGGCTTTCCGTACCAACCAGTGCCGTGCCGACAATCGTCAAACTGCCGCCTTCTTCACAGTTTCGGGCCGCTCCCAAAAACTTCTTAGCAGGATATAAGGCTGAAGGATCAAATCCGCCGGAAAGGCTTCGACCAGTGCTCGTTACTGACAAATTTAAAGCTCGAGCCAGTCTGGTAACCGAATCAAGTAAAATAATGACGTCATCCCCCATTTCAACCATGCGTTTAGCCCGCTCCAGGGCAAGATTAGCTACTTTAATCTGCTGTCGAGGCGACTCGTCAAAGTTAGATGCCGCTACTTCTCCTTTTAAAAATCTTTTAATTTCAGTTACTTCCTCCGGCCGTTCACCGATTAAAATTGCCATCATTTTGACTTTGGGATGATTTTTTGTCATGCCTTCGGCAATTTCTTTTAGGAAAGTGGTTTTGCCAGCTTTTGGCTGGGAAACAATTAAAGCTCTCTGACCAAAACCAATCGGGGAAATTAAATCAATAATCCTCGTTGATAAAACATCCTTATCTGTTTCCAGTTTTATTTGGCGACTAGGATGAAGCGAGGTTAATTCATCAAAATTTTTTCTTACCCGGCTTTGCTCTTCTGTCAACTCTTTACCATTAATTTTCTTAATAAGAAGAAGGGAATGAAACCTTTCTCCTTCCTTAGGAGGACGAGCCAAACCTTCAACCTCATCACCGCGTCTTAGCCAAAACCGTCTTATCTGGGAAGTTGATACGTAAATATCATTGTTTGGATCGATAACATAATTTTTTCTTAAAAAACCATAGCCCCCAAATGTGACATCCAAAATGCCGCTGGCCGTATAACTTATCTTTAGATCTTCTTTTAATCTTTCTTCCACTTGCCCTGAACTTTGTTGTCGTGAAGGAACGCGACCGCCTTTGTCCTGTAGAATAGGTGATATCGGTTTCGAGACTAATTCAACCGGAACGATCGGCTTTTCATCGTAAGTTTCCAGCATGGAAGTAACGTCTAAACCGTTTTGACCGCCAGTATTTGTAGGCTTTGGCGTGTCAGAAGCCCTTTTTTTTAGAGAGAACATAAGGTCGAAATGATAAATGATAAATTATAAATAACAAATGAATTTTAAATATCAAATGTTTAAAGATTAAAACATTTATTATTTGTTATTCACCTGCCTGCCGGCAGGCAGGTTTGACATTTGAATTTTGAAATTTGTCATTTATTTTTTAGAAGGACCAATTAGAGTTTTTTTACTTTCCACTGCTTTTCTGCTTTATTTAACAACATTAAGAAGATTATTGTATAAATGGAAATCCTCCTTGATGAATGAAAAAGAACTTTTTCCCTGATCTTAAAGGGGAAGACGTGGACTCGACAGTTAAGGCGAGATCACTCCGTCTGATTGTCTCGATGAAACCATCGGACTTACCCTTGTTGGTAATGTCGTAAAGAAAAAGTTATCATTTGATCTTCACCAGGAGGATCAACCCTATTATACTAAACCCGTTTCCTGTTTGTCAAGGGGCGTTATAGTTTATAAAAAATAACGCCCCGCAGACCCGCCATTTCTGTTAAACTAAAAAAATGGATAAGAAGCTTGGGCCGTATGTTTTTATAGTAATACTTGTTATTATCCTCACCTTTATTTTTGGCATCCGTTATGGACAAAGAGTGGAAAAAGATAATAAAAAAGTTGACTCTTTTTTAAGCCAGCCGCCGACCCTGCCTACTCCAACCGGAGTCCCTCTTGAGTTTAAGACTTATACTAATAAAGATTGCGGTATATCATTTTTATATCCGGCTTTTTTTAAAGTAGATAAGGAAGGTTCATTTGCCGCCAGATTAAAAAACAACAAGACGTTTATTATATTTGACTGCCATAGAAATGCAACATCAGAACCATCTATCAGTCCAAATTATACTTCGTTAGAAAAAATTAATCCGATAAACAGTAAAAAAATTTACTTTACCGTCGAAAAATCCCTCCAGTCACTGATTGAAAAAAGCCTCGAGTTCACTAAATAGCATTGTTATAATTGCTATATGCAAAAGTTAAAGATCGTTTACTTCGGTACTCCATATTTTTCCGCCGATTTTTTGGAAAAATTAATAACCGATGAAGAGTTAAAAAAAATTATTGAAGTCAAATTAGTCGTTACCCAGCCCGATAAAAAAACCGGCCGAAAACAAATTATCACTCCTTCTCCAGTAAAAGTTGTCGCTCAAAAACATGGTTTAAAAATTGAATATTTAAAATTCAATAAAAATTTAAAATTAAAAATTAAAAATTGTGATTTAGCCCTGCTGTATGCTTTTGGCCAAATTATTCCAAAAGAAATATTATCTGCTCCTAAAATTGGTTTTTTTTGCGTCCACCCTTCGCTTCTGCCAAAATATCGCGGCCCCTCACCTATGGTTTATCCTCTAATGCTTGGTGACAAAACAACCGGAGTTACTATCTATCAGATGGATGATAGAATCGATCACGGACCGATTATTATGCAAGAAGAATATAAAATATTACCGATGGACCAACGACCTGATCTGGAAATTAAGTTAACAAATCTCGCTTTTGAAATGTTTAAAAAACTTATAAAAACGGGTGTCGAGGGAAAAGGGATCCAGGCGGCGCGCAGTCGAGGGGAACAAAACCATAAACAAGCAACTTACACCAGATTGTTGACAAAACAAGACGGCTATATTCCATTTGAAACTCTAAAAAAAGCCTTAAATAACGAACCGTTAACCGCTAGCCAACTACCAAAAATTATTAAAGACTACTTTACTAAAAATCCAAATGACAAAAAAAAATTAATCCATAATCCTAAATTCCTGCCTGCCGGCAGGCACGGTTTAATTCTAAATTTGTATCGTGCTTTCTTCCCGTGGCCTGGTCTATGGACCCAAATTCAACCTGACAGGTTAAATTGGGCGTATCCTAAAAGGCTAAAAATCATCGATTTAGCCATCATTGATGATAAATTAATTTTAAAAAGAGTCCAACTCGAAGGAAAAAAGGAAGTCGATTTTTCCACTTTCAACCGCGCCTACCATCTGGTATAAAATGATTCGTGCAATAATTAAATTTCGTTGCTGAATCTTTTTTATTTTTTGCAAGAGAAAAAACTTGAAATCCTCCGGAATCAGACATAAGCGGAATATTGAAATTCGCATATTTACTTTTGAACAATTTTTTCATAGCAAAATTCTATCATATTTATTTTTGTGGCCAGCCGTTACACAATATTTTCACGAAATTCCACAGGCAATAAATAAAGGAGAACTTAGTTATGCTTCAGCTGTACAATCACTTTGCTGCCTTGGCCCGGCAGTACTTGGATAGGTAAACGCTTTTTTATTTATATCTTTCCTTTACCTGGAAAAGGACATAAAGACCGATGACTGAGCCAATTATCAGACCTCCTAGATTAAAAACTATGATATTTTGGACTACTCCAACCAGAGTGGCATAGAAAACAAAGTTCCAGCCTGATCTTAATCTTTTAAAAAGCCCAGGGATCGCCAGGGCATTCAATACTAAGGTTATTATCAAGAAAATTATTGATAATGAAAAAGCGGCTCCGGCCTGAGCTCCTCCTAAAAATGCCATAGGCGCGACAATTGCCCCAAGTCCAAAAACTACCAAAACAGCAGGTATCGACATGATTACCCCGATTAATGTAAACCATGGAGCAATCATTACGATAAAATCTTTAATTCCAGTCGGAATTGCAAAAGGAGCTTTTTTTACCAGATATTCTTCAAGAGTAGTTTCTAACTTACCTAACGACGCACCCATATCACCGGTTTTGGGAGATTGTGTATCTACCATAAATTTATGTCAATAAAATATTAATCAATTTCATAATATGTTAAATAATCTTTTTTGTCAACAATAACTATTTGATTATCATTATATCTCAAAATATACCTTGTCAGTTTTCGTATACCCCTTTGCTTTCAAATTGCAATGGGTATAATACCTAACCCTCCTTCGTCCCGACTAAGTCGGGACTACGGAAGGGCTCAGCGGAGTTTTGACTGTGTGCCTCCGAAGCCTGAAAAGGCGAAGGGGCAAAGCTACGGTTCATGCCAAACGTAGCTTCCGCGAAGTGGTATATCGTAAACCAAAAGCTTTGAAAAGTCACGGGGTGAAGCCGGCTTATTAACGATTAAATCTAGTTTACTTTTCTAAGATAAAAAATGAATACTTTAAACCATCGTCTTCTCTTTTCTCTTGATGGACGATACGGTTGAAGATAGAGTAGTCGGGGAAATAAGTGTCGGCTTCAGGACAATCCGCGTCAACAATAGTTAAATATAATTTATCGGTATAGGGGAGGCCTTGATGGTATATCTGTCCCCCACCGATAATAAAAACCTCATTTGTAGTATTTAGTAGTTTATAGTTAGTAGTTGAGAATGATTGACTTTTGACAAATTTGATTGCTTCTTCAAGTGAGAAAAAAACCAAAATACTTTGATTACCTGCCTTGCCGGCAGGCAGGTTTAAATAATTAAAGTGTTTTAGTTGGTAATTTTTGTCTCTTGTAATTATAATATTTAATCTGTTGGGAAGCGGTTTACCAAGGGATTCAAAGGTTTTTCTGCCCATAATTACCGCATGACCTTTCGTTAATTTCTTGAACCTTTTTAAATCTTCAGGTATGTGCCAGAGAAGTTTGTTACCTCTCCCCAACTCCCGATTTCGACCAATGGCAGCAATTATACTGATCATAAAATGTCAAATGTCAAAATTCAAATGTCAAACCTGCCTGCCGGCAGGCAGGTGAATAACAAATAATAAATGTTTAAATATTAAAACATTTGTAATTTAAAATTCATTTATCATTTGTTATCCGTTCGACTTTGCTCAGGATAACCCTGAGTTGAATCGAATGGGTTATTTGTTATTTTGATTTTTTATAGTATCCTCCCGATACACTTAAACTCGCCTTAATCGGCGGATACGGATCATAATTTTCCAAAAGTACATATTCCGGCCTAAACTCATCAATTGTTTTAAAATCATGAATAAATTTTACCGTTGGAAACGCTTTTGGTTTTCTTTGAAGCTGTTCTTTCACTTGTTGAAGATGAATTTCATAGATATGGACATCACCGAAAGTATGGATAAAATCCCCAGGTTTATATCCTGTAATCTTGGCAATAATCATAGCTAAAAGCGCATAACTGCCGATATTAAACGGCACGCCTAAAAACAAGTCGGCGCTTCGCTGATATAGATGCAGTGACAGTTTACCGTCAATAACGTTTAACTGATACATGTTATGGCAGATCGGAAAATGAGACGTATCTTTCAATGTTGCCATTGTATATAAATATTCAGGATTCCAGGAATTGACAATCGCATTATGACAGTTTGGATCATCAATTACTTCGTTTATAGCCCAGTTTAATTGATCAATGGTTCTTTTTGTTCTGGTAGGCCAATGTCTCCACATCTCTCCATAAATCCTGGGTAATTTTCCCCATTTTTTTGCAAATTTGCTATCCGTTCTGATTTTTTCAATAAATTCTTCTTTTTGGATTTCGGATTTTGGGTTTCGGATTTTATATATATTATATGGGTAATCGTCCCAAATATGAACATTGTTGTTGACAAGGTATTTGATATTTGACTGACCTGACATAAACCAGTAAAGTTCGTGTAACACTCCTTTCCAATAAACTTTTTTTGTAGTCAATAAAGGAAAACCTTGCGAAAGATCAAATCTCATCTGTTTTCCAAAAAGACTATATGAAGCATCACCTGTCCCCCGGTCAACCTTTCGATAACCGTGGGTCAAAATTTCTTTAAGAAGATTTAAATATTGATATTCTGGATGTCTATACATAATAATTTTCAATGACATTATATCTGTTTCTCGCGTCTCTTAGTAGTTATTCTACCATGCTGCCATTGGCCTTTATACTGCGTCCCTCCCCCTTCGACCCGGTAAAACTGGGCATGGACAAACCGGCAGCCCATCTCCAAAGTTACGGTCGCCGGACCTTCGTTTTTTAAACCGAAAGTTAGTTTTCCGGAATATCCGGGCGCGGCATTGCCTGTTCGGAGATTTAAACCTGATCTGAAAGTAGTTGTTCTTGGTTTAAAGTTTATTGTCAAATCAAGCGGTAGATTAACTTTTTCAATAGTCGTTACAAGATAATAATCTCCTGGCTTTAAAATAATTTTATTGCGCTTTCCTTCTTCATATTTTTTAATTAATTGTATTTTTGGCGTCTCCCGCTCCGTCACTCCCAAAAACGCCTTACCCGAAATCTTATAAACCTCGCCCAATCGCATATCAAAACCAGCCCCTTCTGGAGTTTTTAACTCCCGCTCCCCAAGTCCCTCGACTAGTTTTTTATTTTTAACAAGTTTTAATAACTGCTTTGGTCCCAATATCATACAAATAAATAATTATTAATTATTCAGTTAACGAATTAACGAGTTAACGGATTGTATTTAATTCGTTAATTAACAATTAATGATTAGGCATTTCCCAGTTCTTCAACTTCAAACATTCCCCCATCATCAAAATTTACCTGATAAATCGGTAAGCCTTTTGCCAACCGTTTGACCGTTTCCAAGGTTTGGGCATCGGCCGTCTCCGAAAGCACCTGATAAAGATAGTTTTCATCGCATCCATCAGGTAGTTTAACTGCTTTGTCGCGAAGCCAGGTATTGCATAGTACCTGGTGCCGTTCATCAACTAAACTCTGATGATATTCGAAAATTTGAGTATTTATCTCTCTCTCACCCTCCATTTTTAAAGTATATTGAGGATAAATACCATAATTACCTTTAATATATACTACTGCTCCCTCCATGTGGTCGCCTTGCAAAATATTTTCAACAACGCCTCTTTTTACCGCTTGATTGAATGTGTTTTTAATAAACTCAATCTCTTCTTGAGTCATTTGATAATCAGACGGCGTCAAGCTCATCTGTTTTATATGCCCACACCCGGCCAATACTTTTCCCGTATCGCCGTGAGAATCAGTATGAAAACAAAGATTTTTTTCTCCGCCAATCACCTCGACCAATGATCGATAGATCTTTTTTCGATCAACTTCAAAACCATAACAGTTAGCAGTTCCCAAAATTAAAGCTAACTCCCCGGCATCGGCTCCGGGAAAAGCCAATGCCGGAAGATTTTTTTCATTGGCGTATCTACCATCAATACACCGGCTTAAAAATTTAGTTTGTTTATTAACCAAATAACGGTTTTCAAAAACAAGAAGAGACAGTTGAGTCTTATCAAGGATTGTTTTGTTCATAATGGAAAATATTATACAATAGTCTCATGTCAACAAAAGTCTATGTTTTTGACCCGACGGCCGATGATCAACTGTCTAAAGTCCGTGGTATCGGCCGTTACCTGCAGATTCTTAGAGAAAATTTTAAGAATGAATTTGTCTTTGTTAATGGTCTAGCATCTATCATCAAGAATTCAGCATCTATATTTATCAATCCCTTTTTTAACTTCCTCAAATACCCGCTTATTATGAAACGGGTTGCCAAAAAACAGATTGCCGTCATCCACGATTTAATACCTTTAAAGTATCCCGAGCAATTCCCCGCTGGCATAAAAGGAAGCCTCAATATATTTTTAAACAAGTTGTCCTTAAAGAATTACGATTCCATTGTCACCGACTCGCAGACCAGTAAATTAGATATCGTCAAAATCCTGCGCATCGAACCGGAAAAGATCAAGGTCATATACCCGTGTCTGCCGAAAATATTTACTGACAAAAAACTCAAAACTCAAAAGTTAAATGTTAAAACCATATCTGAAAACTCAAATCTAGATAAATTTAAAGATCGATTTAACATAGGAAATTACTGTCTTTATGTTGGTGATGTCACCTGGAATAAAAATTTGGTCAATATTGCCAAAGCCATAAAAATAGCCGACGTCAAATGTGTCTTTGTAGGAAAAGTGTTTGAGATCCTGAAACGAGTTCAGGATGACAATACGGTAGGTGTCGCGAGTGAGGAGACTCTTCGAGAAGCGGATTGTCCCGACGTGACGTCGGGGCAGAGCCTCGCAGAAGAGAAGTATCACGAGCGACAGAATCTACTACAATTAATCAATCCTTGGCAAAAAGAATTTAGACAATTTCTTGAGGAAACAAAAGACGATAAACGCTTTATTTTTGCCGGTTTTATCCCTGACAACGAACTGATCAAACTTTACCAACAAGCTGTTATAAATATCTTGGTATCGCGTGACGAGGGCTTTGGGTTTTCTTATGTAGAAGCTGGTATTTTTGGCTGTCCGTCAATTGTTTCTGACATTCCAATATTTAAAGAAATTGCCGGTGAAAATAATGCTCTATTTGTAGATCCTAACAATCTAAATCAGATTTCAAAAGCAATTGGCGACCTATTTATTAACAAAAATAAAAGGGATGAAATAGGATTTAAGGCTCAGCAAAGAGCCAAAGAATTCAATCAAAAGAAGTTTAAAGATGTATTTCTAAAAGTTTTGAATTTTTAGCATTGATAAATTATGGACCTTTTTCTTTTCATTCTTTTATCTTCTCTCTACATTATGACTATCCATTTTGCCGTGGCCATCAAAAACCAGTTTAATCTTTTCTTGATGATTGGAATATTTATTTTTGGGGGAATTATTGGTTATTTGATGAAGTCTTACGAAATGGGTTTTG
>Ga0265292_1002520_pt1 | contig 12597 bp, 11 predicted proteins | sample Munlanlewell296A_FD_189080 | JGI IMG/M metagenome (GOLD analysis project Ga0265292, IMG submission 189080) | Leachate microbial communities from a municipal landfill in Southern Ontario, Canada - Leachate well 296A | ecosystem: Engineered > Solid waste > Landfill > Unclassified | place: Canada...
TGAAATGCCCGATACATGCTGCTCAATCAGCCGCTTGCCCCTATGCTGTCGCACTTTAACATTTGCTGTAACTACTCAGCAATGGAAACAATCAATATACTATCGTCGTGATTCTGAACGAGTTCTACTGATGTATGGTAGTACGAAGTGAAGGATCCGATACGAAGAGTAACACATTCGATAATGTGTAATACACATTCTTCGCTGCCTGCCCCACAGTATCGGTCAAACGGGCGCTCAGATTGGCCAACATTTTTTTAACTGAAATTAAATTTACGCTGAGTAGTTACGAAAACGTAATGTATTCAACCTTTTATGTACATCGCACAAAACACGTTGAGTAGTTACCATTTTCTTCGGTCAGGCGAAAACAATTCACCGTCTCACGTACGCTCAACTCTTCAACTTCATGTATCATAACAATGATTTGATATTTTTGCGAAAACTGCTGGACGGCATGTTACTTATTTTTAACAGAAAAAGGAAGAATCAACCACACACCGACCTGTTTTCCGTCAATCACTGCAGGAGTGAACCGGGTTTTCATCGCCGCATCCAGTGCAGCATTTACTAAAACTTGATCGGGTGTATTTTCGATCATTGCTTTGGTAACCCGCCCACGTTCATTCACCCACATTTTCACCCACACGTCTCCTTCAACCTTCTTCGTTTTTGCTTCAACCGGATACACGGGCTCCACCGCTAAAACCATTACCGGACCGTGATTATTTTGATCAATTTCTTCCCGCCTAGCGCAACCAAACAATACCGCCATGAATAGTACGGTCGCAATAACACTCAGTTTTTTCATACATCCTCCTCTTCACTCATAAAATCAACGTTTCTATTCAATGACAATATTAGAATCGGTATCAAAAATAGTGTTTATAGTCATTCCGAACAAAGACCCGCCACGAAGTGGTCCCTTAGGGAAAGTGTCAAGTGAGGAATCTCGTTTTTGTTTTTGAGGTTAAGAACAAGATTTCTCACCCGTTAAAGCAGGATCGAAATGACAATGCTTAGGTGTTTTTGAAACCGCTTCTAATATAGTATATGTTTTTCGGAACTCTCCTACAATAGCGGCGTGTAGACAATCACTGCTGGTTTAAAATAGAGCATGCCGGTATAAGTACCGGCACACAGTAATTACAGAGATTATTTTGACAGGTATCGCTATTGAAGAATACTTTTCTCCATCGTTGCGATTGTTTGTTCGATATCCTCCTGCGTGTGTGCCGCAGAAATAAACGCTGCCTCAAATTGTGACGGAGGAAGATAGATCCCGTGTTCCAACATGGAACGGAAGTAATTGCCAAACTTTTTCGTATCACTGGTTCGTGCGCTGTCGGCATTCACTACGTGTTCTTTGGTAAAGAATATGGTAAACATGGAACCGACCCTATTCACCGTGAGCGGGAGTTGTTGTTCCACAGCTTTCTTCATAATCTTCGTTTCTATTTCCGCACCGTACCGTTCCAGTTTTTCGTAGTGAAAAGGCTCATTCTTTAACAGTGTCAACAATGTCATTCCCGCTGCCATCGCCAATGGATTTCCCGACAATGTCCCTGCCTGATACACCTGTCCCGACGGGGCGATCTGGCTCATAATTTCCTTCCTGCCACCATACGCTCCCACCGGCAAACCACCGCCGATAATCTTCCCAAGTGTTGTAAGATCTGGTGTAATCGAATACCGTTGCTGAGCACCTCCTAACGCGACGCGAAATCCGGTCATGACCTCATCAAAAATCAGCAGAATATTTTCTTTTGTACAGAGAGAACGAAGTTCAATGAGAAAATTATTCTGTGGAGGAATGCATCCCATATTTCCCACCACCGGTTCAACGATAATAGCTGCAATTTCTCCACGGTTTTCTTCAACAAGCGCTTGAACCGAATTGATGTTGTTAAATTCCGCAACAAGCGTATGTGCGGCAACCGACGCAGTGACACCCGGACTGTCTGGAACTCCCAATGTGGCTGCGCCGGAACCTGCCTTGATTAAAAACGAATCGGCATGACCATGATAACAGCCGTCAAACTTTATAATTTTATTCCGTTTTGTATACGCCCGCGCCAAACGGATAGCGCTCATCGTTGCTTCTGTTCCTGAATTCACCATCCGCACCATTTCCACCGACGGCATAATGGAACGAATTAATTCAGCCATCTCCACTTCACGTTCTGTAGCTGCGCCGAAGCTTGTGCCATCCGATGCAACGCGTTGGATTGCCTCAACAATTGCCGGATGTGCATGACCAAGTATCATCGGTCCCCACGATCCGACATAATCGATATAGACATTCTCATCCTCGTCCCACATTTTCGATCCCCATCCCTTTTTTATAAAGACCGGATTCCTTCCGACAGATTTGAACGCACGAACTGGCGAATTCACTCCACCGGGAATACTTATTTGGGCTCTTTGGAACAGTGCGTCTGACTTTGTTGTTTTCATAAAATCATTTTCTCGCTAATACTTTTGCCGCATCTTTTGCAAAATAGGTTAAAATTAGATCTGCTCCGGCACGTTTTATTCCGGTTAATGTTTCCAACATCACCCGTTCCTCATCGATCCAGCCATTCCGTGCGGCTGCTTTAATCATGGAATATTCTCCGCTAACATTATATGCAGCTGTCGGCATGTTGAATGTTTCTTTCACTCTTCGGATGATATCCATATATGCCAGCGCAGGCTTCACCATAACGATATCCGCCCCTTCAATAATATCTTGCTCCACTTCGCGCAGTGCTTCATCGGAATTTGCCGGATCCATCTGGTGCGACCGGCGGTCGCCGAACTTTGGGGTGCTTTCGGCCGCTTCGCGGAATGGACCGTAATATCCCGATGCATATTTTGCGGCGTAGGACATGATTGGAATATTCTTAAAGTTATTTTCGTCTAACACTGTTCGAATCGCTCCGATCCGTCCATCGAACATATCGGATGGAGCAATCATATCAGCTCCCGCCTGCGCATGCGTCAACGCCTCTTTCGTCAGCAGTTCCACCGATGCATCATTAACGATCTCGTCGCCATGCACAATGCCGCAATGTCCGTGTGATGTGTATTCGCACAGACACACGTCGGTGATCACAACAAGTTCGGGAACTTCTTTCTTCAGTGCTCGGACGGTTTGCTGAATAATACCGTTTTCATCGTATGCACCGCTGCCCACGTCATCCTTATGCTCCGGAATTCCGAAGAGAATTACAGCAGGAATGCCTAAAGAATATGTCTCGATACAATCCTTCACCAGTTCGTCAATCGACTGCTGATAGACACCGGGCATGGAAGAAATTTCCCGCCTGACCTTTTTTCCGGGAACGGCGAACAACGGATAGATAAAATCGTTCGGTGACAATTCCGTTTCCCTCACCATGCTGCGGAAAGCCGATGTCATTCTCATCCGTCGAAGACGTTGATTCGATTCAATTCTCACTTCTGTTGCCATACCAGCCTCATTTATAGTTTTTGTGATGCAAGAAAATCAGCAGCGCGGCGGCTCATTTTATCGGATTGTATAATACAATCCCCCACGCTAATACCGTCGCGATAATTTCCGGAGAGAAACACTCCGGGGTACCGCTCTTCAAATTTTTCCATCAGCTGAACAATCTGTAAGTGTCCGAGATGATATTGGGGAATCGCCATTTGCCAACGAGTGATTTGTGTGAATACCGGATCGCCATCAATATTCAAAATATCGTTCAGTTCTTTGTTAACCGTCTGCAACAGTTCCACATCGTTCCTCAGCGCATACTCCGGCTGCCGTGATCCGCCGATGAACACAGTCAGCGCAACGCATCCTTCCGGAACTCTTCCGTCGAACAATGTCGAAGACCAGATCGCTCCGAGTATTTGCCGTTGCTCTTTTTCCGGGATCAAAAATCCAAAACCATCCAGCGGGCACCGTACCTGATCTGTTTTGTAACCGACAAATACTTCCGTTACCGGAGGATACACAATATTGTTAATATTTTGTGATAACACATTGTCGAATGGACTGATCAACCCCGCTGCAACAGCGGCAGGCACGGCAAAAATAACGCTTTGTGAGCGATGGGTGCCTGGAGACCCGTTTACAGAAAAATGAAGAGTATAGAGTTTTTCTTTTCTATCATACTCAATTCTTTCTACTTTTGTCGAAGTGCGGATATTGGTTCCGAGCGCTGCTGCAATTCCGTCTGGCAGTGTTTGCATTCCATTCTTGAAGGAAAACATCCGAGCACGGTCTTTGGCTACTTCCCCTCTTTTTTTCCGTTCGCGGGCACCGCCAATTTGCCCACGGATTAATCCGCCGTATTTTTCTTCCAGCGCATACAATTTGGGAAATGCCGCACGCACGCTTAATGATTCAGGAGCACCGGCGAATATCCCGGCTACAAACGGATTGATCGCATAATCTAAAAATTCTCTTCCAAGACGCCGTTCAACAAATTCTGCAATGGATTCTTCCTTCGTTGCTTTGCCTACGAATGGTTCTTTCAACAAACGCAATTTCCCGCGTAAAGACCACAATCTTGAACGGAAAAATAACCCTGGCGACATTGGAAGAGGATGCAATTTTCCGCCGCGTAAGATATAGCGATTGTTTCCCGCCGGATTAGCATACACGAGTTCATCGGCGATTCCCACATCCTCAAACAATGTTTTGCACAATGGCGATGTCTCCAATGCGCTGTTCGGTCCGGTTTCAATCAGCCATCCGTTTTTACGGATGGTCTTCATCGTTCCGCCCACAGTAGATTCCTGTTCAAACAGCGACACAGTTATTCCCTGTTTCCGCAGCCACCATGCCGTCGCTAAACCGGAAATACCGCCGCCAATTACTGTACTGTGAGAAGAAGTCATAAATCAGCCTTCTATTTTTTTCTCTACAAGATCCGCCAGGCAGCGGATAAATAATTCTTCCGTCAACAGCGCTGGCATCATATCGTAATACTTCACTCCCAATTTTAGCGCCTCATCGCGCGCTTCGATGTTGATTTCGGACAGTGTTTCAATATGATCCGTCACAAAAGCGATTGGCACCACAAGAATGTGCGTTGCTCCTTCATGTCCCAACCGTTCGATCGTTCCGGTGAGAGACGGTGTAAGCCATTTTTGAGGACCAACTTTACTTTGGAAACACAACAAATGCGGAAGTCCAAATTGTCCCTGTTCAACAACACGCTCATACGTTTTGCGGATATGATGCGAATATGGATCGCCGTCCCGCACAAGCTTCATCGGCGTACCGTGTGCGCTGAAGACGATCTGCAGATGGGAACGCTCTTTTTCGGGAACACGATTGAGGGCAACGCGGATTCGTTTCACCAACGCTTTGATATACAGAGGATGCTCGTAATAATGTTCGACCAGCACCGTTGGTATATCAGGCAGTTTCAGTTTTTTGGAAACTCGCTTCCACTCATTCACGCTTGAACCGGTCGTGGCTTTGCAATAGTGCGGATATAACGGCAGCAGAATAATTCGGTCGGGTTTTGTTGCCATCACATTGCTGACCGCTTCTTCGGTCATTGGATGCCAATACCGCATGGCGATATGAACATCTACCGTGTGCCCATTGCCTCGCAGCATTTCCAACAGGCGAATTGCCTGGAGTTTCGTCTGTTTGAAGATCGGAGACTTGCTGCCAATTCGTTTGTATAGTTGCTGCACAACAGGTGCACGACGCGAAGAAATTATTCTCGCCAATGTTTTACGGAACAGGAACGCCCCCGGGACATCGATAATATCCGGATCGCAAAAGAGATTGTAGAGAAACGGTTCTACCGATTCAAGTTTGTCCGGTCCACCCAATTGAAGCAGAACGACAGCAATTTTTTCTTTTTTTTCATTCATATCAGGTTACACTGTTTTCGAGAAGATTGGTTTTTCTTTCATCATTTCGTCAATATAGGCATCGAACGCCATGGCAATATTTCTAATGACAAGTCTGCCCAGGCCATGAACGACAATTTTCGAGGGCTCGATGGAGACCAGGCCGTCTTCCACAAAGGGATTCAATTTATTGAAGGACGGCGCAAAATATTCACGAAAATTGATCGCGTGTTTTGCCTCAATTGATGGAATGTCGAGTTCCATATCGCACATCATCCGCATGATCACATCTTTCCGGATATGATCATCTGCAGTCATTCTGTATCCGACCGTCGTTGCAAATTCGTCCCTGGCGATAGCATCCGTATACTCTTTTACCGTTTTCAGATTTTGCTGATACGAATTTTTAAAGTGCCCGATTGCCGACATGCCGAAACCGTAAAGATCGCATCCTGCTTTGGTGGAATATCCCTGGAAATTGCGGTACAACGTTTTATTCAGCTGTGCTATCGACATCTCATCCGTCTTCTTCGCAAAATGATCCATGCCGATATTCCAATAACCGGCATCGAGCAGTTTTTCGATCGTCATTTTAAAGATTTCAAGTTTTTCTTCCACCGAAGGAAGTGTTTCTGTTTTGATCACTTTTTGATGCGGTTTCAACCACGGAACATGAGCATAATTGAATACCGCAATCCTGTCCGGCGAAATGTTGATCACTTTCTCCACCGTCTCTTCAAATGTTTTCAATGTTTGATATGGTAAGCCGTAAATCAGATCCAGATTAATGCTGGAAAATCCAAGGCTGCGGCTCCAGTTCACCGCGTCGCGGGTGATCGATTCGGGCTGGATACGGTTGACCGCTTCCTGCACTTTTTTATTAAAGTCTTGCACACCCATACTAACGCGGTTAAATCCGCTTTCGCGCAGCGCTTTCATATGTTCATACGTTAAACCACGGGGATCGATCTCCACGCTGGCTTCGACATCATCCGCAAAATGGAAGTGGTTTTTAATAAACGAACCGATATTCAGAATTTCTTTCGGATCCTGGTATGACGGTGTTCCGCCTCCCCAGTGCAGCTGTGTCACTTTGCGGTTCGGGGCGATCTTCGGAGCGATCATCTGAATTTCTTTTTTTAGATACTCATTATACTTTCCGATGAGACTTTGGTCGTTTGTGACAAGCATCGTGCAGCCGCAGAAATAACAGAGTGTATCGCAATACGGAAAATGGAAATAGAGGGAAAGATCCGCATTTTCATCCGCACCATTCGTTTTCAGAACCTCTTCCTTGTATTCAGTCGCTCCGAATTTTTTCGAAAAGAGCGGCGCGGTGGGATAACTGGTATACCGCGGTCCTTGACCGGAGTATTTTTTTAAGAGTGCAATATCTATAGATTCAAACTGTTTCATCGTTATTTTTTCGCTTTCGTGTGATACTGTACGCTGTGTGTTTTTACTGCAGCGATAAATGCTTTTACATTTTCCACCGGTGTTTCTGGTAGAATGCCGTGGCCGAGATTAAATATATGTCCGGACCCATTCCCATATTTTTGCAGAATTGATTTAACTCCCTGCTCAATCCGTTCAGGAGTCGAAAATAACATTGTCGGATCGAGATTGCCCTGAAGTGCGACCATATTGCCGACGGCATTCCGGGCTTTTCCGATATCCGTCGTCCAATCCAAACCAACCACGTCAGCGCCGGCGGCGGCAATGCGTTTCAGAGAATGACCGCAGTCTTTGCAGAATACAATCACCGGAACATTTTTCTTCTTTACCTGTTCAACAATCTGACGGATATACTGCAGTGAAAATTCTTCAAACTCTTCCTGTGCAAGTATTCCACCCCAGGTGTCGAATATCTGGATAATATTCGCGCCTGCATCAACCTGCGCGCAGAGATAGTCGGCGACTGATTGCGACAGTTTTTTTAATAATGAATGCGCCTCTTGAGGCCGGGAAAAAATGAGTTCTTTAATGTGGCGATAGTTCTTGGAACCCTTCCCTTCAACCATATAGGTAGCCAGTGTCCATGGTGAACCGGAAAATCCGATCAACGGTACCCGATTCTGCAGCCGTTCTTTGGCAACACGAAGTGCGTCCATCACATAGCGCAATTCTTTATTTGGATCGATAGCTTTGAGAGCATTGATTGCATCAACCGAGCGGATGGGAGAAGGAAACCTCGGCCCGCCTTTCCCTTCTTCCACAATCAATTCCATTCCCATCGCTTCGGGAATGACCAGGATATCGGAAAAAATAATCGCCGCATCAACGCCGACTATTTCCACCGGTTGCACGGTTACTTCTGCTGCAAGATCCGGCGTTTTACATAAGGTGAGGAAATCTACGGTATTCCGAACCGCCCGGTATTCGGGCAGGTAGCGTCCGGCCTGGCGCATAAACCAAACAGGAGTACGTTCAATAGGTTGTCTGCGTGCAGCGCGAAGTAACAGGTCATTGTTCAATTGGATTTTCTCTTTCAATTTATGTGGAATAATACTGCCGGATTGCCTCGGCAAATGCTTCAGCGGTGGAGTGCGGAGCAACGAGAACAACATTCATCCCCGCATGACGAGCTGTAACTGCTGTTGTTTCACCAATCACAGCAACATCCACTTTTTTTATACATTGCTGCGATGCTCGGCGGATGACGTGAGCAACGCTGGAAGGACTAAAAAATGTCATCATGTCCGTTTTCTCTTCAATGGTCTTCATCATCGCTTTCCGCGATTCGTCATATCGCGGTTCCTGCGTGCAATACACCGTTACTGCATCGACAGGTCTACCGTGCGAAGTAAGGATTGCTTCGATATCACTCTTTGCAAGGTTTCCTTTGGGAAATAAAAACCGTTCCCCAGCGGTAGATATTTTCACAATATCATTTGCCAATTGCTCCGCCGAAAAAGTTACCGGCAGTTCTTCCGGTTTCATACCGCGCATTTCAATTTCACGTTTTGTTATTTCTCCGACAACAAACATTCTGCACCGTCCAACTTGTTCCATAACGCGTTGATCTTCCGCGCGGCGAAAAAAATATTCCACTGCATTCGCACTGGTAAAAATAATTCCTGAGTAATTTGCAATTGCATAGAATGCCGAATCGCATTCATTCCAGGACTGAGGTTCAACAATCTCTACGGCAGGATACAGAAGGACTCGCGCTCCAAAGCGTTCCAAAAACTCCGAAAACTCTTTTGCTTGATTCTTCCCTCGTGTAACAACAATAGTTTTATTCAGCAGTGGTAATTCTTCAGCAGTGTGTATAGTATTCACGACGAACTCTTCCGAATTTCCTCAAGAATTTCTTTCGCGCCCTTCGACAATAATTCTTCGGCAAGTGCAGTTCCGAGTTTTTCCGATTCTTCCGGTGTTCCGCTGACGGAACCTTTTACGATCCTTTTTCCATCCAGCGAACCGACCATGGCATCCAGCAGAAATATTCCATTCTCAATCCTGCCGTAGGTGCCGATCGGAATCTGGCATCCACCTTCCAGATGCCGGAGCAACGCACGCTCACCGGCTGTTGCCTGACGGGTTTCCGTGTGGTCAAGCGGCGCAATCAGTTTTTGTAGTTCCGCATCCTGTTCACGTATTTCAATCCCTAACGCTCCCTGACCGACGGCTGGCAGAATGAATGCAGGTGCGAACACTTCTGCAATAATCGATGACCAACCCAATCGTGTCACACCGGCTTTTGCCAGCAGCATACCGTCCCAGTTGCTCTGTTCCAGTTTTTCTTTCCGTGTTTTCAGATTTCCGCGAATTTCCACAATGGTCAAATCAGGCCGGTGCTGCAACAGTTGGCACCGTCTCCGCAGACTTCCCGTTGCGATCGTGCCACCGTTCGGGACATCGTTCAGCGATGAATATTTCTTCTTCGGGTGTGCAACAAACACGTCGCGGATATCTTCCCGTTCCGAAACTGCTCCTAAAATTAAACCGTGATTCAGCTGCGTCGGTACATCCTTTAAGCTGTGCACGGCAAGATCAATTTCACCATCCAGCAACGCACGGTCAAGTTCTTTGGTAAACAATCCTTTATCGCCGATTTTAGATAATGGGGAATCAAGAATGATATCGCCGGTAGTTTTAATTTTTTTAATTTCAACGGTAACGGACGGATGCAGCTGACGGAGCTGCGCTGCGACGTGTTCCGATTGCCAGAGCGCCAATTCGCTTGCCCGCGAACCGATGATAATCGTGTTATTCTTCACCTATATTCTCTTCGTTAGTGTCTAAATGTTCATGATGATGATGGAGGCCGAACAATTCACGGATTACTTGCAGTTTCATTTCCTTTTGCTGGCGTGAATCACCCTTTCCATTCCGTAATTCGGATGCCGGAAGCTGGATCAGCCGGTGAACGATTCTTCGCGTGAGAAGGTCGACGATTTCTTTATCCTTTTCACTAAACTTATGGATATGGACATCCAGTTCTTCTTTTCTGATCGAATCATAAACATCACGCAGATGATCGATCGTTGGCGCGATGGCATGGGAGAGATACCAGCGGTTAAACTCGTTCAATTCCTCCAAAATAATTCCATTTACAGAAGGAATACACGTACGCCGGCGCGCGTGATTTCGTTCCACAATCTGGGAGAGTGAATCAAGGTCATGGAGGAAAACATTTTCGAACTTATTTACTGCAGGATCGATGTTGCGCGGAACCCCGATATCAATAATCAACAACGGGGATTGTTTTCGACCTTTAACAATTTCCTTTAGCTGCTGCATGGTCAGCACATACTCTGTTGCACCGACCGATGAGATGACAATATCCACATCGGAGAGCGTCGATACAAATGTTTCAAATGGCACCGGAACCGCATTCAGTGATGCCGCCACTTCTTCCGCTTTCTTCAGCGTACGATTGGTAATCAACAGTTTTCCGATTCCGCGGGCCACAAGATGTTTGGCCGTTAATTCACCGGTCTCTCCTGCACCGATCAACAATACTTTTTTTTCCGACAGATCAAAAAAGATCTTTGCGGCAAGATCCACGGCAGCATAACTTACCGACACCGCACCTTTCGATATTTCCGTTTCGGTCTTCGTCCGTTTGCCTGCGTGGACGGCTGATTGAAGCAGTTTGTTCACCACCGGACCGCTCACTTTCGATTCCGACGCCAGCGCATAATGATCGCGCAGCTGATTCAGAATCTGCACATCTCCCAGCACCATGGAATCTAAGCCTGTCGCAACTTTCATTAAATGATTGACGGCATGAATATCCTGAAGATGATAAAAATGTTTCTGGTTCACATCCGGCGATGCGTGCTTCGTGGTGGTTACTTCATTGATCAACAAGGTTGATAATTCTTCTGTCGTGGTGTCAGCGATTTCTGCTTTTGTTACACCGTACAACTCCGTACGATTGCAGGTGGAGATCATAAAACATTCGTCAAAGAATTTCTCCTTCACCGCCGGCAAAAACAAACGTATTTCATCGTCGGAAAACCAGATCTTCTCACGTACTGCAACTTCTGCCGTTCTATGGTTGATTCCTAAAAGATGTATCATGGAGCTATTTAATAAAAAGATGGAAAGAAGTTAAATACATATTAATAATCGTTAACGAAAACAGAGTGAAGGCAAATCCTGATATGGCTAAATGCATCACCTGCCGTCCTCTCCGTTTACCGCTTTGAATAAGATAGATTTCTACCGCATACATTCCCCAGATCACAATGGTTCCAATCAGTTTAGGATCGAAGTAGGAAAAATTTTCTATTGCTGTGGGAAGCCAGACATATCCGATGGAAATGGCGATGCTCAACAGTATGAATCCGATGATGATCCCGTTTTTCGTCAGATATTCCAGGCGTTCAAGGCTGGGAAGGTTTTCGAAAATGATTCCGAATTTATTGGATTTGATGGAACGATATTGCAGCAGATACATTACGCCGTACACAGCCGAAATTGTAAATGCGGAATACCCCAACAACGCACTCAGCACATGGATCCCGAGTAAATTACTCCGCAGCACTTTGTCCACCTCGTACACATCCTCGATAAAGACCGACGAGATGATTTGAAACACCAGTGCAATAGAAAGAACAAACAGCCCCGTATTTTTAATTTTTGTCTGCATTTCCAGCAGACGATACGATGCCGCGATAGAAAATGCCAGCAGTGACAAGATCTCAAAGACGGAAATAATCGGCGGGTGTTGCAATTGAAATGTCCTGACCAATAAATACGCAAGATGGACAGCGATGGTCACTAGTAGCAGTACGGTCTTTATACGTTTTGCAAATTGATGCTGTTTGAAGAACGAAAGCGCATAGGCAACTACCGTACATAAATACAGTAACGGTAATACTAATTCTAAGACAAATTTTATTCCATCCATAGTGTATCCATTGCAAACGTGTTATGTATGGGTATTGAATATTTCATCAATAATTATTCAATTTAGATGCCAGAAAAAGTCTAAAATTTGGCAAAATTGGACAAGGAATTAGGACTTTTTTGGCGGATTTAAGAAATACGAAGCCAAATTCTTACTTTTAGACTAACATCCTGAACAGTCTAATATACTGAAGAATTTTTTGCTTTAATACTACATTCTGGTACAAACGCATGAATTAACGCATTGAAAAAAATCAGCATTTTGAGAACACAGATTATCGCTGTCCCAAGTAAATAATTTGCTCACATCGGACTATCCATCGCCATAGGCGATGGCTTTCCGCCCGATGTGTGGCTTCGCCACCGCAAATTATTTCAAAGCTCTAACAGGCGAAGCCAATTGTTAAT
>Ga0265292_1002521_pt1 | contig 12592 bp, 7 predicted proteins | sample Munlanlewell296A_FD_189080 | JGI IMG/M metagenome (GOLD analysis project Ga0265292, IMG submission 189080) | Leachate microbial communities from a municipal landfill in Southern Ontario, Canada - Leachate well 296A | ecosystem: Engineered > Solid waste > Landfill > Unclassified | place: Canada...
CCGCAAACATATCCACCACCGGATTAAAATACGCCGGCGCCTTAAACTGGGCAGTAGTAATAAAAGTTAAAAACAACAACAGCAAGCCCAGCAGGCGAATTGCCAACTCTTTGATTTCGTGGCGCAAAATCACAATCACACCGTACATGGCAATAAAAAACGGCAGGACATAAACCCCAATGCCAAACCCCATCCGTAAAAACTGCTTTACCAGGTAAAATCCCACCGCGCCGGTAGCCGAAGACATATTAGACACCAAAATAAAAACCGCCACCGCCAAAAGAAAAATCCCGACTGAATCCTGCTTAAACTCGTGGCGAATGGAAGAAGATTTTATGCTTTTTGGATTATTACGGATATTTTTTTGAAAGTTTTTACGGGACATTTGGAAGTAATCTTAGCATAAAAAAAGGCAGGCGCCTATGCAGCCGCTACTATTCGTAAAGTTGGCAAGGCACCGAGAGAATGGGTGGCGGGGGCGTTAGTTATGAGGACCGCAAATATGGCAAGGGACGGGAGGAAGGGGTGGCAATGGGACATTCCCTAAGCGAGCCTTTTCCAATTCTTCATAAAACTGAATAATCCTCCCTGCCGGGCCCGCATATTTTGCTTGTTGTAAAACCTTTTCTAGTGGCATGTTTTGGATATTACCAATCTTCATGGCCCCATAATAACAAAGATAAACATCACCAATATAATCAACAAAAAGCGTAAGAGGCATTTCTTCTTCGCGCATAGATTTTAAAATTTTAATTACATTACATAAAGTTGTTTTTCTAACATGCGCCGGCAAATCCCTTCCCGCACCTAATGGAACCACCTGATCAAATCTGCCATTGCTGCGCACCATTGCCAAAGCCGTTCCCCGCTCATTGGCACTATAATGGGTAAACTTAAGCGTCCCGCTTGACGAATCAAACAACCATGCGTGTGTTTCTACCCCACCCCTAGCTAATTTCTCCCCAATCCCATCCACCAATAAACGCGAAGCTATGCTTAAATCTGACAAACTAGACATTTCTCCTATACCAAACCCCGGATACTGTTCAAGGTGGTACCCGCCGGTACCAGAAACATCAAACGCACTAACTCCCAAATCCGTTAAACGACGTAAAATAGCATTAACCTTATCTTGCCTTTCATCAAAAAATATCTTTCCATTAGTTTGCAGTTCAATTTCTCCGACCGCCAAACGGCCGTCGGCTCTTCTTTGGCTGATTTCCCCTAAAAGCCAATAAGCATATCTCCTGTCTGCTAATAATTCGCCGCCGGTCAAAGTTATCTTTCCCACAGCTGCAGGAAAATGATCTAAAACCTGTAAAATATCTGCCCGGTGCGGCGTAGCGCGCTCCGGTCTAGCGCTACGACAGCAATGCCGACAACGCAAATTACAATTTGATGTGGCGGACCACATTAAGTCGAGTAACATAGTATTTTGCCCTACATATCTATCGTCAAAATGAAGGAAAAAAATCAGTTTTTTTGGAGGGAAAATTACCGCAGCCACACCATCACCAGGACACCGGCCACAATACAATAGTAGGCAAAAGCGCGGATTGAAGTACGCTGGATAATTTGCAGGAAGATTTTAATTGCCAGCATGCCCGAAACCAGTGCGGCCAAAAAACCCGCCAAAAACGGCCAAATACTAACCCCTGTGGCACCGGCCTCAACCAAATCTGCGGCTTTAAAAACCCCTGCCCCCAAAATGGCCGGAACCGATAGCAAAAACGAAAACCGTGCCGCAAAATCACGCTTTAAACCCCGCAGCAGCGCCACCGAAACCGTGGTGCCGGACCGCGACAGGCCCGGCGCAATCGCACAACCCTGGCCCAATCCGATTAAAATTGCGTCCAAAAACCCAATCTGGAATTCGTCTTTTTTGGGGCGGCCAAACCACTCTGCCACCAAAATTATCGCCGCGGTCAACAGCAAAAAACATCCCACCGCAAAAGCTGAACTAAACAGACCTTCAAAAAAATCTTTAAAAAAGATGCCCATCAGGCCGGTGGGGATGGAGGCAATGATAATCAGCCAGCTCAAACGGAAATGCTGCCCCAACACATAGGCTTGCGTACGTAAAATTTTAAACGCCTCCAGCGTGCCCAAGGTCCAGCCAACGATTAGTTCCCAGATATCGCGCGCAAAATAAATAATGACCGCCAGGACCGTAGCCAGATGCAGCAGTAAATCAAAGGGGACGTTCTCTGAAATTCCCATCAAACGCTGGAAAATTACCAGATGACCCGAAGAAGAAACCGGCAAAAATTCGGTGAGCCCCTGGACCACCCCCAACAGGATGGCCTGGAAAATACTCATCTGCTTTTGCCTTTATACCAAAGCACTAACAGCGGGCTAGCCACAAAGATGGAAGAATACGCGCCCAAAACAAATCCGATCAATAACGTAATTGAAAAATCACGCAGGGTTTCGCCGCCAAAAATCAGGAGGCAGGCCACCATAACCAATACGGTCACAACCGTATTGATGGAGCGGGCCATGGTCTGCATAATGCTGTCATTCACCAGTTTGGAAAAACTAATTTTTGCCGAACCCGGTTTTTTTAGGTTCTCGCGGATACGGTCAAAAATAACGATGGTGTCATTGATGGAATAACCTAAAATAGTCAAAATTGCAGCAACAAATGTAGTGTCAATATTGCGCCACATCAGCGCCAACATCCCGGTGGTAATAATGGCATCATGGTAAAGCGCTAAAATGGCGGCAAAGGCAAAAACAAATTCAAACCGGAAAGCCACGTAGCTCGTAATTAAAATTGAAGCCGCCACCAGCGCCCAAAATGCCTGGGTACGCAGCTCTTTGCCAATCACCGGGCCAATTACGTCGGCTTCCAAAAGCTCAACTTTGCCAAATTTGGCCTGCAGGTCGCTGATAATGTTTTGGTAAATCTGGCTTTCAATCGGCTCGGTGCGGATGGAATAATCCAGTTGTCCGGTTTTTTGGATAACGCTTTGCCCCAAGCCGTATTTATCCATGATTCCCCGGACGTCGTGCGCCGACACCTCTTTTTCAAAACGCACGGTCAAAAGTGTCCCGCCGGTAAAATCGATCCCAAAGTTCATAATTTTCCCGCGGGTTAAGCCATTGTATAAAAGGGTCCCCAAGCTGATTAAAATCAGCGTGGTGGAAATAGTAAACCAGAGGTTTTTTCGCCCAATAATGTTCATTTGTACACCAACTTGCTGTCTGCCGACTTTAAAATTTTGCTATCAACCAGCATATACATCAGCATTCGGGTCACGGTAATGGCGGTAAACATAGATGCCAAAATACCCACCGTCAACGTTACCGCAAAACCTTTGATGGTGCCGGTGCCTAACCAAAACAGCGCCACTGCCGCCATAATGGTAGTTACATTGGAATCCAAAATGGCCGAAAAGGCCCGCGTGAAACTGGCGTCAATTGACATTTTTAAGGTTTTGCCCTCGCGCAATTCTTCCTTGAGGCGCTCAAAAATCAGGACGTTGGCATCTACCGCCATCCCAATAGACAAAAGGATACCGGCAATACCCGGCAAAGTTAACGTGGTATGGATCAGCGCCAGCAGGCCAAAAACCATGACAACATAAATTGCCAGCGCCACATCCGCCATCATCCCCGGCAGGCGGTAATACATAATCATAAAAGCCACCACCAACGCAAAGCCAATCAAGCCGGCAACTTTACTGCGGTCGATGGAATCCTTTCCTAACGTAGGGCCCACGATACGGGTTTCCACTACTTTTACCGGTATCGGCAGAGAGCCGGCTTTAAGTTTTATTACCATATCCTGTACTTCTTCAATTGAAAAACTGCCGGAAATTTGCGCGCGGCCCGAAGGGATAGGCTCGTTGACATTGGGAGCGGAAATTACTTTTTTATCCAACAAAATGGCCAGCGGCTTGTTGACGCTGCGCGCCGTGACCGTGCCAAATAAATTGGCCCCTTGCGAATTAAATTCAATATCTACCACCGGGTTGCCGTATTGGTCAACCCCCGGCCAGGCACCTTTCAAATCCGCGCCGGTCAGCGCGGTTTTCTTTAAAATAATCGGGCGTTCATATTTTTCGCGGCCGCGCTCACTTTTCACTATATCCACGTAAGCGCCGGGCCCGTAAATTTCCTCAATCTTATTTCTCGGCATGTTTTCGGCTCCCGCTGGCGCCCACTCTGCCTCTACAAATTCCAATAATGCCGTATCACCGATAATCTTTAAGGCGCGTTGTGAATCCTGCACGCCGGGCAACTCTACCACCACTTGGTTTCTTCCCTTGCGCTGAATAGTGGGTTCGGTCACACCCAGCGAATCGATCCGGTTGCGGATGACGGCCACCACGCCGGACATCGAATCATCGGAAACAGAAACTTTATCAGTGGGGATACCTTCCAATACCAGGCGGGTGCCGCCTTGCAGGTCGAGGCCCAAAGTAATGGGCAGGTTATAGATGACAAAAACCGAAACCGCCACAATCCCCACCATGATTAAAATACGCAGTTGGTTAATGTTTTTCATAAAACGATTGCTCTATTATATAAAGCGCGGGAGAATTACACAAGAAAAATTTATGCCGTCACTTTCCAAGGCACATGAAAGTCGGCACCAGGCTGAGCCACGGGGTGCTCAAGGAAAAGCTTTTTGCGGATGGGCTCCAGCAGATTGGGCTTTTCTCCTAAAAATTCAGCCACGCATACCAGCTTCACGCCGCGCACTTCCGCCGCCGCAATTGCTTCTGCCATTTTTTCTTTCCATTTCAGGTCGCGCAAAAAGTGGTGATCAACAATCAATGTATGCATTTTTTTGGTTCCGTTGATAATTTTAGCCAGCGCCCGCGTGTGCATACCATATATATAAGTCATGGGGCCGTCCATCAGGCATATTTCGGGATCTTCATCAATAATGAAATTCTCCTGTGAGGCAACCGTAGCTCCTTCTACATCCGATGTGTGGACAAATTTATGCTTCCCGTCAGAAATTGAAACCGCGGTTACGCAACCCAATTTTTCGTCGGCGCCGTGCGGCAGGGCTGCGGAAAATTTTATAGTAGTGTGCCCATGCTTAAATTCTCTCCCGTCCGAAAATTCGATGCTTTTGGGGGCATCGCCTAATTTCCCGATAAAATATTTGGCGCGGGCAATTTGTGATTTATTGATTTTGTGATGCGGGTCTTTCAAGTAAACAATTTTGCCCTGATAAATTTCCGGCGCTTCGGGGTTATGGTGGTCATAATGATAATGGGTCACAATTAATATATCCGCCAATTTTGCATGGGACACAATGGCATGCCAGTGCTCCATCATCAATTTTTGCTCTATGGGATGCGGCGGCTTACCGTAACGGTTGGGAGCAATCGCTACGCCCGGATCAATCAAAATGGCGACATCCGCCGTTTTTACAAACGTTGCCATACTGCGGGTACCCAAAGAATCTGCAGCCAACGGGATAATTTGCATATTTTGCACCTTAGATCGACTGCATTACCGCACAAACATAATCAACCATATTTTCGCTGACCCCGGGAATTTGCTGTAGACCCTTTTTCCCCATCACCTCATAAATCAAGCGGACATCGTCTTTCAGCTCATCCACTGCCCAAGCCGCTTCCCGAAAATCCCAAATTTTTGCCGACGCGGCACCCGCCGCCTCCAGCTGGTAGGTCTTATAAAACAGCGCTTCAGCTACTCTTTTGTTGATTCGCAGTTTTTCAGGAAAAAAATCCACCGGGCGTGCAATCCGGCCGGGCATCTTATGTTTATCCAATATCTCCCGGCAAAGTCCATTCACTTTTGGTGAATATTTACCCAGCGGAACGTACTGCCCCTTATATAACGTTTTATACTTTGGGACCAATTCCGGGTATCTGGCCTGCAAAAAAGCATATACCCGATCCTGCTGTGCATCCCGCATGGTTAGGCCGCCTACCAAAACAAAAGCGGCGCCAGCTATCCGGGCGCGCCGCACCACCTGTTCAAGATTGTCTTCGCTGTCCGTTAGATACGGCAAAATTGGCAGCAACAAAACCCCGGCCGGAATGCCGGCCGCCACCACTTTCATCAACGCTTGCATCCGATCCATGGGAGAAGGGGCGCCGGGCTCAAAAACCTCCGTTAATTTTTCATCAAATGTGGTAATGGTGAACGCCACCGTAGCAGAGCTGGCGGCCTGGATTTTTTGCAGCAAATCTAAATCGCGCAGTACCAGGTCGGATTTGGTGGCAATAAAAACCGGAAACCCTTTTTCCGCCAATACCTCCAAACATTTTCTGGTAATTTCAGATTTTTCTTCTGCCGGCTGGTACGGGTCGGTCACCCCGGATAACGCAACAATATCTTTGGGTTTTTTGGCAATTTGCCGGCGCAATAATTCCGGGGCATTGGTCTTCACAAAAACCGTTTGCGCAAAATCACTCTGCAAATGATATTTATGCGACCGCGCATCGCAATACTCGCAGGCATGCCCGCAGCCCGCGTAAGGGTTAACGCTGTATTTGCACCAAAACCACGCATCCACATGCTTGTATTGATTAAGGATGGTCTTGGCTGGTTTTTCTTCAATTGTGGTGGTCATTAAATTTCATCTTTCAATATCTTTTCTCTCAAGCTCGCCATCAACCGCATTAAAAATCGCAAATTGTGGATCGTCAATAGCGTGTAAGCCAATATTTCTTTAGCCATAAACAGGTGGCGGATATAGGCCCGGGAAAAACCGCTCCGGCAGGTATAGCAATCACACTCGGAGTCAATCGGCGTAAAATCTTTTTCGTAACGGGCTTTGCGAATACTATCAAAACGGTCCATGGTTAAAAACGAACCGTGGCGCGCTAGGCGGGTTGGGATTACACAATCAAACAAGTCCATCCCCCGCTCCACCGCCCCAATAATATCTGCCGCAAAACCCACCCCCATCAAATGCCGCGGCTTGTCTTTGGGTAGGGCATCCGCCGCCACTTCCAGCGCGGCAAACATTTCTGATTGCGGCTCCCCTACCGACAAGCCCCCAATCCCAAACCCGGGGAAATCCAACTCCGCAATTTCCTCGCAGGATCGCTTCCTTAAATCCGCATGCACGCCACCCTGGACAATACCAAAAAGTGTACTTGTTTTTTTGGGGTCTTCCATCCGCGCGCGCTGACCTTCGGTTTGTAATATAAAACACTCCTTTGCCCGCTTCGCCCACCGGGTGGTCCGGCCAACCGCGTCTTCAACTGCGGTTCGCGAAGCTGCGTAAGCGGCACATTCATCCAGCGGCATAATAATATCCGCGCCAATATCCAACTGCATCTGAACGACCAACTCGGGAGTAAAAAACAACTTCGCACCGTCTTTATGCGAAATAAAATGGACCCCATCGTCGGTAACCTTACGAATATCCGCCAAGCTAAAAACCTGGAAGCCCCCGCTGTCGGTCAAAACGGGCTTATCCCAATTAATAAATTTGTGGATGCCGCCGGCCTCTTTTACCAAGCCACTCCCCGGCCTTATATATATATGGTATGCATTGCACACAATTATTTGCGCGCCCAGATCTTCCAGCATGGCGGGCGTAACTGTTTTTACGGTTCCCTGCGTCCCCACCGGCATAAACGCCGGCGTGTCAATTGCGCCGTGCGGGGTAACCAGCTGTCCGGTGCGCGCGCGGGATTTAGCGCTTTGATGCTTGAGCTGAAATTGGATTGGCATATTTGTATTTTATCATATCCTTTCTGTCATTTTTTTGCGACCAATGAATGCATAAATGGAAAGCCCAGAGCAAATCTGCAAAATTTAAAAAACCCGCAAAAAAAGCCCGTTTTCCATGCAAGTTAAACACTCCCAACCCCGATAGTATATGCGGAAGCACAAAAGCCATCTGCAAATTGGCCTGATCCAAGGGCAAACTAGATACAGACAGCAGATTGGCTGTCTGTTTTAGTATTTGAGGAAAGTTAAAAGATGCACAAAAAGATGCGCAAAAACAGAAAAATTTTAAACACCATCGTCAGCGCGGTGGCAATTCTGCTGGTATTTTCTGCAGCGGCTTTTGGCGACACTACCGGAAATTACTCCAGCGAAACCCGCATCTCATCTGCGCCACTGCTCGGCCCAACCATTTATCCTTATCCAAAAATTGTGCAAGACAATGACCAGAATCTGCACATTGCTTATGTAGAACAAACTAGCCCCGGCTACACTATCTCCTATACCCATAACACTCCGGAAAATTGTACGGATGCTTCAATCTGGCAGGGAAATACCAGCAATGCTTATACCTCAATTGCGTACCCAATTGATTATTTAGATATGTGCGTAACTTCCGATAATAAAATTCATCTGACTTGGCAAGAAAATAATAAAATCATGTATGTTTATTCGTCCGATAGCGGCATGACCTGGTCAAGCCCGGCCACCATCGCCTCTTCCAGCACCGCCTCTATGCAGTATCCTACAATTGCAGCAAGCGGCACAACGGTAAAAATTGCATTTGTCAGCGCAGAATCAACCACCAGCCAGGATAACATTATGGTTTATGATTTAGACAGCGGGATTGCCGCAATGGTTTGTTCCGAGCCCTGGGCTTCCGGGCACTACGACTATCCTTCCGTTGCCGTAAAAATCGACGGCACTTACGCCGTGGTCTGGGAAAAAGTAACCAGTACCTACTATCACGAAACCCATTTTTACTGCTCAAGGTCGGGGTTCCGAGGATTAACAACCTATGCCGCCGACGGCAACGCCTCTAACCCCAAAATTTATATCGGCGCCAGCGAAAAATGGTATATTGTTTACGTTACGGATTTGGGCGGGACCGAACATTTATATTACTCGGCAGTCGATAACAGCGGAACCAAAGACAGCAGTGTTTCCAAAAACATTGCCGGCAGCAGCACCATCACCAGTTTTGATGATTTTGCCGGCGACATATCCTTAACCGGCAAATTGCATCTTAGCTACACCTACCTTGATTCCACCACCGCCATGAACCTTGCCGTGGGCAGCGGCAGGTATAATACCAGCTTGAACGCCTGGGAAGGGGAAGGGGAAATCTACTCAACTTCCCATGATTATTATTTTTCAGATATCTGCTCGGACCAACACGACAATTCTTATGTGGTGTTTTATAACCATAATAGCCATTACATTTTATTTTCCCGCGGCGATTATTCGGGTCCGGATTTTTCGCTGATCGCGCCGCGGAACGGTTACGCTACCAACGAAAGCAACGTCCCATTGAGTTGGAGTACAGCCGACGACCTGCTATCCAGCGTGGCGTCTTACGAAGTGCAAATCAGCTCAAACTCTACCACCACTAACCTAACCACACACGAAACGTCCTTTTTATGTTCAACGCACCATGAAGCCAGCTTCGACTGGTTAATCCGGGCATACGATTCTTACGGCAATCGTTCAGTTAGTGAAACCCGGACTTTTATTGTGGATCAAACTGCGCCGGTGGTCCCAACCCCCGCCGACCCGGCCAATGCTGAAGCAATTGGTTACGGGAGCCAGATTACCTTTACCTGGGAGGGAGCGGCCGCTGATCCAAATTTAGACGACGGCACCGTTCGCCCGGCTCCCGCCGTGACTTTATACATCACCAACGAATCCAACAGCTATGCCATAACCGGGTTGGAAACAATGGAAACCTATACCTACGACAATACTCTGCCTGAGGGACTTTATTCCTGGCACCTGACAGCCGCCGATTCGGCCGGTAATGCCAGCCAAAGCATTAGCCAATCATTTAGGATTGACACCACTGCGCCCAGCGTTGAAGTTATCCGACCAATCAATAACGAAATTTCTACGGAGCCAAATATCGGATTTTCCGGGATGGTAACTGAAGATTATGCCTGCATCCGCCAAATTGAATTACTGGTTTACAGTGATGCAAGCTTGACTACTTTGGCCGCCCAGGAAACTATCTATTCCAGTTCCGTCGCCGCCGTCGAAGAATATCGCATTAACTATCATTTGCAAGCCACCCTGCCAAACGGGACTTATTGGTACAAAATTACAACCCTGGACCAGGTGCTTAATTCCGGCACATTTTCAGACGCCAGCTGGAATTTTACGATTGCGGCTCCGGCACCAGAAGTTAGCATGACCTACCCGCTGGCCACCTCCACAACCATTGACGCCGCCGGAGTAACTTTTACTGGAACCGTCGAAGACACCAACTATTCCATCACATTAATCGCCCTGGATGTTTATAATTGCAGCGATCTTTCAACACCCGCGGCCACCGAGGTAATTTACCGCTACGCAACCAACCGCGGGAATTCCATCACTTTCTATGCTATCGATTATGATTTAAGCGCCACGCTCCCTAATGGAACTTACCAATATCAAATCCTGACCAAAAACAGCGCCGGTATCGAAGAAACCCACCATGACGCAACCTGGACTTTCACCGTCAACCGCATCGCCCCGGAAGTGGAAATGACTTCTCCCGTTAATTTGGCCACCATCAATGATGCCCACCCCACGTTCCAAGGGACGATCCGCGACAATGTTTCTAACGTTACTTACCTGGCAATCAATATCCTGGGCGGAACTTACTATACAACGCTGGTCGCGACCGAAGTCATTTATGACAACTCCAGCAGTACGGTTTCCGAATATGCCATCAACCATACGCTCAACCAACATCTTCCAGCAGGAACGTACCAGTATACATTCTATACCCGCGACAGCAGCGGCAACACCGATACACAAGCCGATGAGGACTGGCGTTTTACACGAGGCAACACAATCACCAGCAACTATCCGATTGACGGCGAAGTAATCGATTCCAATAACATCACCGTCCGCGGCACATTAAGCGATGGCGCCAATGACATTTACTACCTGGCAATCAACCTCTTAAGCGGCGAAAGTTACTCGACTTTAGCTGCCAGTGAAGTAATTTACAATGATGCGGCCACTCCAATTGGCGACTATACCATTAACTATGCGCTGCCGACTGACCTGGCTAACGCTACCTACGCTTATACTTTTGTCACGCGTGACACTGGCGGAGCAGAGGAAACCCAAAGCGATGCTACCTGGTATTTCATCAAAAACCGTACTGATGATGACGCCCCCCGCACTACCTGCACGCTCAACGATACCGCGGTAAACGATTGGTACAACAATGCAGATTTGGCGTTAACCTTATCGGCACGGGATAGCGGCACGGGAAGTTCTTCGATCCAGACCAGCTACACTTTGAGTAACTTAACCACCTCAACCAACACCACCGCATTGGCGGCCTATACCAGCCCAATCACAGTTGCGGTAGCGGCAGATGGCCAATACCAGTTGACTTATTTTTCAGTTGACGGGGAAAATAACGTTGAAGCCACTCAATCCCTTACATTTAAATATGATGCGACACCGCTGTCCGCCATTAGCTCAATTAGCACTGCTTCATACGATGCCACGTCAGCAACCTTGCAATGGACAAACCCTTACAGCACGGCTGATCTGGCGACACCGGATTACTATATTATTTACTCTGCACAATCCGAAATTACCGCAGACACATTAGCTTCCGCTGCCTCCACCAACGTGGACGCAACCACCTCCACCCTCATGACCGCCGCGGTCTCCGGGCTGGATTTGGCGAACCACAAATACTACTTTGCCATCAAGTCGGTGGATGAAGCCGGGAACGTATCCGACTTGTCCGCCAATGTTTCAGCTGACGCCTTGATTGACCGGGTGAGCCGCTTGGACATTTCACCGGTATCCGCCTCGATCCAGGCCGGCAGTACTCAAATCTTTACCGCAACTGCATATGATGCCAGCGGGATTGAAATTTCTGGACTCGCAAATAACATTATCTTTACTCTACCCAACACCGCCGCCGGCTCCATTGCTTCCGACGGCACGTTTACCGCATCCAACACCCTGGGCACTTACAGCGTGCGGGCATACTTATTTAATAATGCTGGCGCCATAATTTCAACTTTGGCCACCGTATCAATTTATGATCTGACCGAAATTGCAACCGACCAAACATCGGTTTCACTGGCTTGTGGAGCCAGCACCAGCGTCGCCGTCTCTGCCGTAAATAGCTTAGGCGCCGATATTTCTGATTTAAGCGCTTACGCTATTTCTGCCAGTGTCGACACAGAAAGCGGCATTACATTAAATTATTCCAACGGAACCTTGACCATTATCGCCGGTTCAACCACCGGAACGTATCCCGTCACTTTAACCTATACCGGAATTGAAGGCACGGTCACAGCATCAATTACAGTTACCGTCACCGCCGCAGATGCCGCCACCTTAACGCTGGGAGTGGATACTGCTGCGACCATGTTTTTAACCTACGGGGACAGCTATTCCTTTACCGCTACATCTACCGATACCCATGGCAATATCGTTGCCACTTCAACCTCAACCATTGATACCACTGCCTGGACGGGTGATTCACCTTACGGAGAAAAAACGTATACCGTAAGTTTGTCCGGGCTGTCTTCCGCTGTTGCCTACACCGTCATCCCGAATGTGACGTCAATTGAGCTCAGCACCGCGTCTGCCGTCATTGCCGCGGGTGAACAATTGTCGCTCTCGTTTGTCGCCACCGATTCACGCGGCACATCCCTCTCAATTTCTGACCTGTCCGGTT
>Ga0265292_1002522_pt1 | contig 12589 bp, 14 predicted proteins | sample Munlanlewell296A_FD_189080 | JGI IMG/M metagenome (GOLD analysis project Ga0265292, IMG submission 189080) | Leachate microbial communities from a municipal landfill in Southern Ontario, Canada - Leachate well 296A | ecosystem: Engineered > Solid waste > Landfill > Unclassified | place: Canada...
TTCATCTTTTTGAGTTCTTTTCTGTGGTTTTTTAGGGATTCTAGGTCTAGAATTAGTTCTCCTCGCCTGATGAGCTTCTCATCGGTCTCTTTCCAGCTCATTACCAGAAGTATGCCCTCTTTGATCTCTTATGTTGAGGGTTCTCCTTCTCCGTTTTATTCTTCATTCGTCCTCCCTTTAACACTTCCCCGACCCGAGGCACACCAAGCGGCATTCTCTTATTCGCGGTCCACATCCGTGCCCGCACCATGGCTCTCCGCCTAATCGCACCCCAATCTATAAGACGCGGTCAAACCGCAAGATCAAGGTCGGGGTCACACCTCTTCCAGATTCACCCACCCAACGCCGGCTCGAGCCCACCAGAGTGGTAAGGCTCCCCGTCGCGCAGCATCCAGAACACCACCTTAAGCATCTTCCTCGCCGTCGCTATAACCGCCTCCTGCTTGGTCTTCCGGGCCGCGAGCCTCCTGTAGAACCCGCTGAGCTCCGACTCCTCAGCCCAGCGAACGTGAACGAGAACCGCCTGAGTGAGCGCCCACCTCAACCACCGTGAACCATCCCTCGTGATGCCCCCATGCCTCACACTGTCGCCGCTGTTCCGGACGCGGGGAACCAGCCCCGAGTAGCCGCAGAGCTTCTCCGCGGAGGGGAACCTGTTCACGTCCCCTATCTCCGATATTATGAGCATCGCCACATAGTAGCCGACCCCGGGGATCGTCGTGAGGAGACGAGCCCTCTCGTCCTCCCCGCTCATCCGTCTCAGGCTCCCCGAGATGCAGATGATCTGCACGTCGAGGGCGTCCATCACGGGGAGCAGCTGGTCAACCGCCTCAAGACTAAGGCTCCGGAGCAGCTCCCGCCCCCGCCGTGTGAAGAGGGGCGTCTCCAGGTCGATGCCTCTCTTCGCGAGCTCGGCGTGGATTCTGTTCTTCAGCTTCGTCCTCATCCCGACGAGAAACGATCGGCGCCTCACCATTTCACGGAGCTCCCGTATGTCCATCGGCGGCACGTAGGACTCGGGCAGCAGGTTCGCCCTGAGGAGGTGGGCGAGGGTCTCAGAGTCCACCTTGTCGGTCTTTACCTTCGCCTCCGCGATGGCTTTCACCCTCTTGGGGTGCGCCAGCCTGACGTCGTAGCCCTTCTCCTTGAGGGCGTCGTAGAGTGGCTGCCAGCAGTAGCCTGCCTCCATGGCTATCTTGGCCTCGTCTACGCCCTCCATGAAGGCTCTGAGGCCTTCGGGGCTGCTGCTGAATCTTTCTCTCTTGAGGACGTTGCCGTCCTGGTCTGTGAGGGTTCCATAGCACACTCGCTTATGGACATCCAGTCCCACGTACATCAATTCACGTTTCTCCTCCGTTCTGTCATCTGATGGCCTGACTTTTATCGATGGAGCGAAGGAGAACCCCAACATGCCATCTATAAGTTTTTCCTGATAATCCACAATGCATAAAAAACTGATTCTCGCGCGGGTGTGTCCCGCATGCGGCTCACTGTTGGGCTTAGTAGCTTCTCGGTGGCCTGTGCTTGGCGAAGCATTCGTTGCAGTAGATGGGCCTGCCGTCGGTCGGCTTGAAGGGAACTTCACATTCCTTTCCGCAGTCCGAGCAGGTCGCCTTGTGCATCTCCCGTGGTCCACGGTCGAAGCTGCGCCTTTCGCGGTAATCCATTCTATTCACTCCTTTCTTGCGTATATTCGGCCACCTTGCGGGAGCCCAAATATACGGAGTGATGGGGGGTATTTCTCGCCTTTAAATCTATGTATGTTTTAGGGCGTCGTTTATGCGGCATTTTGGGTGTTTCGTGTCGTGGTTGGGTCGCGTCTCGTCGTGCGTGCAGGGTGGGGGGAGGGGGGTGTGTTCGCCGTCGCCGCGTTTCCGCGTATTTTAGCCGGTTTTCGGTGTTGGGGCGTTTTTCTGGTTCCTTCGGCGGCGGAGGGCGACGAACATCTTAGCCCGCTGTCTGGGGCTGAATCTTGCTCACTGCGGCTGGGTGTGTTGGCTGTCTGTGGTTTCGATGTATTTTGCCGCCACCCTTCTCAGCCTGATGTCGTCGGTCACTAGGGTTGATGTTGAGGCGATGGCGGCCTGGATGTATGACGCGTCGTAGTAGCTTAGGCGTTCCTTGTGCGCGATCTCCAGTATCGCCTCGGCGTTCTCGATCTTTACCTCCCCCATGTATTGGAGGGTGTCGAGTACCTTGGTCAGGTATTGTTTTCCTGCGCCCTCGGTCAGTTCGTGGGTGAGGTTCACCTTCTTCCACACGGCGTTTCCTATCTCGTATTGGGCCAGGGGGGTCGTGGCGTGGTCGATGAAGGTCTCGGTCTTTCCCTCGTGGCTTAGGTTGAGGATGGCTGAGGAGTCGAAGAGGAGGCTCAACGCTCGTCACGGGACTCCCTTATCGCCTGTACCCAGCTCTCCTTGGGGATGTTCCTTATGAGTTTCCCCGCCTCGTTCATCTCTTTGATGAGTTTCTGCCTCTTCCTCTCCCTGATGGCGTCGTCAACGGCCTTCTTGATGATGTCGGATGGGGATATTCCGAGTTGCTCCATCTCCTCCTTCTTGCTCTTCTCAATCTTCGCGGATACGGTCGCCATCTCGGTCATCCTTACTACCTGATCATACTACTATTTCGTAGTATTAAAACGTAATACCGGCGGCTACTCCGTATTGGTGGGTCCCCGGTGTGATTTGGATTTATTATGGGACGACATTATTGGCTCTGTTTGTATGATTTTTTCGGTGCTAGATGTCGTTGCTTCTGGAGACCTTGGTATGTTTCTCGGCGGAGTTGTATAGCCGCCGGTCGTCGGTCACTAGGGTTAGGCCGTGGTCGAGGGCGGTAGTGATGTATGTGGCGTCGTAGTAGGTTATCCCGTCCTCGTCAGCCAGCTTGATGGTCTCACCCGGGTCTAGTTCGGTGATCTTGTTCATCTTCAGGTAGAGCGTGTCGAGGGCGTCGAGTAGCCTGAGCCCCTCCTCCAGTTTCGTCGACTTTAGAAGGTGTACTCTCTTCCAGACGGCGTTTCCGAGTTCGTATCTTGCCAGGGGCGTCGTGTAGGCGCCGATGAGGGGGGCGTATCTCTCATCCATGTAGAGGTTCAGGATGGCTGAGGAGTCGATGAGGAGCGTCATCTCTCGTCGCGGCTCTCCCTTATCGCCCTGACCCACTCCTCCTTGCTCGTCTTCATGAGGATGGGCCTCGCCTCGTCGAGCTTGTGGATGACCTGCTCCCACTCCCTCTCCTCGATCTCCCTGTCGATGGCCTTCCTGAAGACCTCGGAGGGACTGATGCCGAGTTCCTCCATTTTCTTCTTCTTTTCCTTGGGTATCTTCGCGGATATGGTCGCCATCTCGGTCATCTTATTACCCAATCGTAATACGATTTCGTAATATTAAAACGTATTACCTCCAGTTTCGCCCTCCACGCTACGCCTCTTAGATATGGTTTTTATCTGAGCCGACTGAAGGTCTCTACGCTTTGGCCGAGGGGAACGTCTTCCAGCTGCTCTGCAGGCCCGTCCGGCGTCTCCTAGAGGAGCGTGGGTTCACGGAGCCGACGGAGCCGCAGAGGAGGATGATCCCCCTGATCCTGGAGGGGAAGAACGTGCTCCTCATCTCGGCGACGGCGACGGGGAAGACGGAGGCGGCGATGCTCCCCGTCATGGACCGGTTCCTCATGTCGGGGCAGAGGAGGCCGGGCATAAGCATACTCTACATAACCCCGCTACGCGCCCTGAACAGGGACATCCTCGACAGGATGACCTACTGGTGCAACAGGCTCGACATCAAGCTCGGTATACGCCACGGGGACACGGGGGATCAGGAGAGGAACAGGCAGCGTACTAGCCCTCCCGACATGCTCATCACGACGCCGGAGACGCTCCAGGCCGTCCTCCTCGGTCGGACGCTTAAGCAGTACCTGAAGAGCGTCCGCTGGGTGATCCTCGACGAGATCCACGAGTTAGCAGATAATAAGAGGGGGAGCCAGCTGTCCCTCGGGCTGGAGAGGCTGAGGGAGCTGACGCAGGAGCCGCCCCAGATGATCGGGCTGAGCGCCACGATCGGCAGCCCCGACAAGGTTGCACAGTTCCTGGCTGGAACAAACAGGCCCGTCGAGATCATCCAGGTCTCGGCCCTCAGGGAGACGCGGTTCGAGATCGTGTACCCGGAGCCGGAGGCGGAGGACTTCGAGACTGCGACGACCCTCTTCACCCACCCCGAGGTCTCCGCACGCCTGCGCGCCATACGCCGCCTCATAGAGGAGCACCAGACCACCCTCGTCTTCACGAACACGCGCAGCACTAGCGAGATGCTGGCGAGCAGGTTCAACCTCTGGGACACCGATTTCCCTGTCAGCATCCACCACGGCTCGCTGGCGAAGACGAGCAGGATCGCGGCGGAGCAGGGACTGAAGGAGGGGAACCTCCGCACCGTCATCTGCACCAGCAGCCTCGAACTCGGCATCGACATCGGCAGCATCGACCTCGTCATCCAGTACAACAGCCCAAGGCAGGTAACGCGCCTCCTCCAGCGTGTGGGGCGCAGCGGTCACCGCCTCGGCAGGGTCTCGAAGGGCGTGATCATCAGCCTGAACAGCGACGACGCCTTCGAGTCGATGGTGATCTGCCGCCGCGCCCTCGGCGAGGTGATGGAGCCCCTCAGGGTGCCTGAGAAGCCCTACGACGTGATGGTCAACCAGATTACGGCGGAGCTGATGGCCCGGGGGCGGCTATACTTCCTGCAGGTCGCCAACCTCTTCAAGGGCGCCTACCCGTTCCGCGATCTCACCACGGAGGACGTGAAGTTCGTCGCCGGCTACATGCACAACAGGTTCCCGCGCCTCGCCTGGGTCTCGGCGGAGGACGAGGTCATCATCCGCCCCCGTGGGAGCCGGAAGACCATCTACACCTACTTCTTCAACAACCTGAGCATGATACCCGACGAGAAGGACTACCTCGTACTCGAGGCGAAGGACGAGTCCCCCGTCGGCGTGCTCCAGGAGGCGTTCGTGGCGGAGTACGCGAAGCCGGGTGTCAAGTTCACCCTCCGGGGGAGGGCGTGGAAGATACTGAACGTCCACAACGACAAGATATACGTGAAGGCGGAGGACGACCCGACGGGCGCCATCCCGAGCTGGATAGGGGAGGAGATACCGGTGCCCCTAGAGGTGGCGCTTGAGGTCGGCAGGATCAAGGCTCAGATCGAGGACGGTCTCACCGCCGGCGAGTCGACGAAGACGATAGCCGGGAAGCTGGCGGAGGTCTACCCCGCGAGCCAGTCGACGATGGAACGCGCAATCAGGGAGCAGGTCGACCACCACAAGGCGGGATACCCAGCACCCACCGACAAACGCGTCCTGCTCGAAGAGTGGGAGGACAACGTCCTAATCCACGCCAACTTCGGCACACTCGTCAACCGCACACTCGCCAGAGTCATAGGCCACGTCATAAGCGAGGAGACGGGCTACCCCGTCGGCGTCCAGCAGGAGACATACATGATGTCGACCCAGACCGTCGGCGAGATAGACTCCCGCTACGTCGCCCGGATGCTCAAGACCCTCGCCAACAAGGACGTGGAGAAGATCATAAAGGACGCGGTGACCAAGACGGGGCTCTTCAAGAGGCGCCTCATAAACGTCGCCCGGAAGGCGGGGGCGCTGAGCAAGTTCGCCGACTTCAGCAACGTCACCCTCGGTCGCCTCTTGAAGAGCTTCGAGAACACCGCCGTCTACGAGGAGGCGCTCAAGGACACCTACAGGTTGGACCTCGATGTTGAGAGCACTATCGGCCTCCTCAAGAAGATGGCGGAGGGGGAGATAGAGGTCGTCGTCCTCGACACGCAGGGGCAGCTAACGCCCCTCGGCAAGATGGCGGTCGAAGGCATCAGCATGAAGACCGACATCGTCCCCCCCGACAAGATGGACAGGATCATACTCGAATCCGCGAAGGCGCGCCTATACGGCGAGACGCGCATACTCGCCTGCCACGGCAAGCACGACTGGGCCGAGACCCAGCGCATCAAGGACCTCCTCGAGAAGCTCGTCTGCCCCAACTGCGGCTCCACCGAGATCGCAGTCTACGACCGCTCAATGGAGGAGGTCCAAGAGCTTCTCGGCCAGGAGAGGAGCCGCACATCGAAGGAGAAGCCCAAGTGGTGGGAGAGGGGCAAGGACATCAGCAAGCTCGTCTCCATGTACGGGCGCAGGGCAGCCATCGTGGGGGCCGCGAAGCGCGTCGACCTCACCGCCGCGTGGGACATCCTCGCCCAGACCGAGGGCGAGTCCGACGAGTTCTTCAACAAGATCGTCGAAGCCGAGAGAGACTCCCTGAAGAAGCGGTTCATCTAGACGAAGATTTTAACGGGGGAGACGCGTCTCTCTTCTCGACATGAAGAAGATAGGGATGCTCACCATAGGGCAGTCGCCCCGCGACGACATCCTCCCCGGCCTCATGGAGATACTGGGGAAGAACGTCGAGATAGTCGAGGCGGGCGCCCTCGACGGGAAGACGATGGAGGACGTGAAGAAGATACCCCTCAGGGTCGAGGACTACATACTCGTCAGCCGGATGAGGGACGGCACCGAGATCAAGATCACCAAGAAGTACATCCTCCCCCTGATGCAGGAGAAGCTCGACCTGCTAGAATCCAAGGGGATACGCCTCACCGTGGTCATGTGCACGGGCAACTTCCCCCAGTTCAAGTCGAAGGGCCTCGTCGTCACCCCCAAGGAGATCCTCAAGGGCGTGATGGAGGGCAGCCTCAAGAAGGGGCGCCTCGGCGTCGTCTACCCGACGGCGGAGCAGATGCCCATGGCTGTGGGCGAATGGGGTCGCCCCGGCGTCGAGATCTACCCCGACACCGTCAGCCCATACGAGCCAAAGGACGTGGAGGGTCTCTGCAAGCGCCTCGCCGCGCAGAACCTCGACCTCGTCCTCCTCAACTGCTTCGGCTTCCCCACCGAGATCAAGAAGAAGATCGCCGCCGCGACGGGCAAGCCAGTCGTGCAGGCGAACACGTTGGTCGCCCACGTCCTAGCCGAGCTTATCAGTTAGGGCTTCTTCTTCCCGTATTCTTCGGGCTCCCCGTAGTCGGGGAGGTTCTCGCCGGGGAGGGGTCCCTCCTCCTGCTCCCCTTCGGCGATCGGCTGGGGTTTTCCCTCGGGATTGAGGTCCTCGGGGAGGACCCTGTCCCTGCGCAGGTTCTTGGCGACGACGTAGACCTCGGCGCTTCCTTTCCGGGAGGCAAGCGGCTTTACTATGTGTACCTTCTCGAACATGGCCCTCATCTCCCTGAGGTAGGCCTCGTGCTCCTTGCCCTGGAAGACCTTGACTATCATCCAGCCGTCCTCCTTGAGGAGCCTGTCGGCGATGCTTAGGGCGATGCGTGCGAGGTGTATCTGGCGGAGGTCGTCTACCTCCCAGACACCCATGACGTTCTGCGCCATGTCGCTCAACACGACGTCCGCCTTCTCCCCCTGGAACCTGGCGAGGATGTCCTCCTGCACAGCCGGGTCCCTCACGTCGCCCACGATGGTCTCGACGTTCTCCATGTAGAGGTCGTCGATCTCCTTCAGGTCGACGCCGAGGACGAGGCCGCCCTCGATGGATTCTCCGGCGACCTGGAGCCAGCCCCCGGGGGCGGCGCCGAGGTCGAGGACCCTCTTCGCGCCCTCGAAGAACTTGTACTCATCGTTGAGCTGCTTGAGCTTGTAGCTGGCCCTGCTCCTGTAGCCCTCCTCCTTGGCCTTGTTGTAGTAGTGTTCGGTCTTGCGCTCGTGGAGCCATCTGCTGGGCATGGGGTTTCCGATCCCTTCGCGGGCCTATCCTTTAATAACGTTTGCCAAATCTTGGGCGGTGGCGGTCGTCCTGATGCCCCGTGGGTCGAAGTGGGTGCGGGCGGCCCTGAAGCCGGCCGCCTTGAGCTTCCCCATCACCTCCTCCATGTTGAGGCTCGACACCCCGGCGCGGTGGCTGAACTCGTCGAGGTGGTAGTATGTCGGCGGGAGCCCTATCTCGCCGCGGATCGTCTCGACGAGGTGGATGAGCCTCGGCTCCCAGCCGCCGATTTTAACGGCTTTTTCGAGCATTTCACCGGTGAACGGGTCGTCGGCGGTGTCACCGAGCCACATGGGCCCCCCGACGACCATCTGGCCCCCGCAGACGGCGCACGTCCTCGACGCCTTGAGGTAGGGCCCCTTCACCGCCTCCCTGTGGAGGCACCTCGGGCAGTGGACGATGTAGCCCATCTCGGCGAGGGCGGCGTCGGCCGGCTTGGCGCTGTGCCTGAGGCCGAGGTAGACGCGGACGTAGTGGTCGGCGTAGTAGCCGAAGAGGGGTTTGACCCCCATCTCATGGATCGCAGCGGCGCGGACGGCTGCGCCGACGACGAGGCGCAGGGCGACCTCGTGGGTGTAGACCGTCCGGAGGGGCCTCCCCCCGTACTTCCGGAGGCACGCGGTGGGGCTGACGCCGCAGAGGGGCGCCATGTCCGTCGCCGTTAAAGCAATGATACCCCCGTCGCGGGTCGCCCTCACCGCAGAATCGAGGAACTCCGACGGCGAGCCGAAGGGGTCGACATCGACGTAGTCAAACCTATGCATCGGGCTGCTGTGGAGGTTGAGCATGAGGTTCGCGTCCATGAATCGGACGCTGACCCTGTCGGAAACGCCGTTCCGGCGGGCGTTCTCCTCGGATATCTGGACTCCGCTAGGATTGAGGTCCCCCATGAGGACCCTGCCGACGCCCGCCTCGAGGGCGAGGCGCACCCCCCGGACGCCGCAGCCGCACATGGGCTCACACGCCTCCACGGGCCTCCCGAGGCGCTCCCCCAGGACGGAGACTGCCAGGACCGCCGTGTCCCTGTTCAGCCTCATCAACGGGTTGTAGAAGACGGCCGCCCTGCTCCTGGCGTGGTCGAGGGGCTCACCCTCCCCCCTCTCGACGGTGGGGACGAGCAGCCTCGCGGCGCCCTCCGCGGCCTCCTCGACGGGGAACCAGAAGCCCATGGCGATCGAAGAGGGCGGGGCGGGGATTTTAACCTACGCCCGCGTGGAAAGACGTAAAACGCCACGCGTGGACACCTTCTCCCATGAACAGGAACACCCTCATCGCCGTGGCCGTGGTCGCCGTAGTCTCCGTCGCAGTCGCGTTCACGCTGTTTGGCAAACCTCCCATCACCCCGACCGGAGGGGATGCCCAGCCCACGGGTGGGAACCCGCCGCCCACGGGGGGAGACACCCAGCCGGGCGAGAAACAAGCAACGCTGAGGGGCGTCAGCCTGTCGCCGAGGAGCTACAGCTCACCCGATTTCACTACTTCACAAAGGCGAAGCAGGCCGGGGGCGTCGTCACGTGGTCCGGGGACTGGGCCGAGCTCGCCGACCCCAAGGGGGCGCCCCGCGTCGTCGCGCAGCTCGCCGCCGCCGACGGCCTCAAGCCGGTCATCATAGCCCAGTTCTTCACCCAGTCCACCGGTGAACTCCTCAGGCCCCTGAACGACTCCACCAAACAGGAATACAAGTCGGGGGCGGTCAGCTTCGCCGAGGCGTACAGGCCCGAGTACATCGGGTTCGGCGTCGAGGTCAACATGCTCCACGAGGCGAGCCCCGCCGACTACGCCTCCTTCAAGGCGTTCTTCGCCGAGGTCGCCGCCGCCGTGAAGCAGGCGTCGCCGGAGACGAAGGTCTTCACCGTCTTCCAGCTGGAGCGGCTCCGGGGACTCAGGGGCGGCCTCTACGGGGGAGCCGACAACCCCGCCGTCAACGACTGGGCCCTACTCTCCGACTTCCCCGACGCCGACCTACTCGCCTTCACCACCTACCCCTGCATAGTCTACAGGGACCCCTCGGACATCCCCGCCGACTACTACACGGCGGAGATAACGCAGCACACGTCGAAGCCCATAGCCTACACCGAGGCGGGGTGGTTCAGGGTGGGGGTCGCGGGGTGGGAGAGCACCCCGGAGGAGCAGGCCAGGTTCGTCTCCCGCTACCTGGAGATGACCAAGCCGCTGAGCCCGGGGCTCCTCGTCTGGAGCTTCCTCTACGACCAGGGCGTGGGGGAGCCCTTCGCGTCGATGGGGCTCCTGGGAAAAGACGACTCGACCTCCCCCGCGTGGGAGGCGTGGCTCAAGCCTTAAGGGCTATCTTGGGGTTGAGGCCTAGCTCAACGCTGATCTTGCTTATCTGTTCCCAGGTGTCCTCGGGGAGCTGTATGCCTTCGCGGAGCCTCTGCCTCTTCGATATCCTCTCCGGGTCGCCGGGGACGAGGACCGTCTGCCCCTGCTCCGGCTTCCGCGACTTCACTATCTTTATGATCTCGGCTGACTTCTCCTTGAAGGGCTTCAGGCCGACGAATGCCTCGGGGTTTATGGCTATGCAGAAGACGCCGTTGGGGCTCGGGGGGTTCTGGCTGTCGTCCATGCTCGTCCTGCTCCCCGTGAGGGCGGCGCCTAGGAGCTCGGAGGTCATCTGGACGCCGTAGCCCTTGTGTTCGCCGAAGCCGACGAGGTAGCCGCCGTCGTAGAAGGCGTTGGGGTCGTCGGTTGGGTTGCCGTTCTTGTCTCTTATCCAGTGGCTTGGGACCTTGGCGTGCTTGGCGCGCGCGACGCTCAGCTTCCCCGCGGCGGCGAGGCTGGTGGCGTAGTCCATTAGGAAGTTCTCCCCGGTGGCGGTGGGGGTGCTTATGCTTGCGGGGTTGGTGCCGAAGGTCCTCCCCGTGCCGTGGAACGGTGAGACGAGGGGGTTGCCCACGTTTGCGAACATCATCCCCACCATGTCCTGCTCAGTCGCCCACGTCGTGTAGTAGCCGAGGCGGCCGATGTGGTTGATGTTGTAGCCGCCGACGGCGGCGACCATGCTGGTCTTCGCCTTCTCGACGGCGACCTCTATCATCTTCTTCGCCGCTATCTGACCGAAGCCCCAGCGCCCATCCAGGTAGGCTGAGGAGGGCGTCTCCTTCACGATGCGGGGGTTCTCCTTGGGGTGGATGTGCCCGACTTTGATCCGTTCCCCGTAGACTGGGAAGTAGAATACGCCGTGGCTGTCGTGGCCGCAGAGGTTCGCCTCGACGAGGGTCTCGGCGACGAACTCGGCCTTGGCCTTCGGCGCCCCGAGGGCGACGAATATCTGGGTCCCGAGCTCCCTGAGCCCCTGGGCCTCGGTGATGATCATAGAAGAGGAAGCGGGCGTATGTGGTAAAAAAGGGTTGGCTACTTGACTAGCTTGCCGAGGCCTTCTAGGAAGGCCTTGATGTCCTCGCGCTCGATGCCGTAGTGGGTGCAGAGGCGTGTGCCGCCGCCGTGTCCCACGCTCTTCCAGCCGAGCTTCTTCGTGGCCTTGTCCCAGTCGGCGTCCTTCCACCCGATTGGCGTGTAGTCGATGTAGACCATGTTCGTCTGGACCTGATTGCAGATCTTGATCCCCATCTTACCGAGCCCCTCGGCGAGGAGCCTGGCGTTGTCGTGGTCGTCCTTGAGCCTGTCCACCATCTTGGTCATGGCGATGATGCCGGGGGCCGCGATTATGCCCGCCTGCCTCATGCCTCCGCCGAGCATCTTCCGGTACTTCCTCGCCTTCTTCACGAGGTCGGCTGGGCCGACGACGACGCTGCCGACGGGGGCGCTCAGCCCCTTGCTCAGGCATATCTGGACCGTGTCCGCGTACTTGGTGAGCTCCTTGACGTCGACTCCGAGGGCGACGGAGGCGTTGAAGACCCTCGCGCCGTCAAGGTGGACACCGAGGCCGTGCTTCTTAGCCACGTCCCAGTCCGCCTTCATCTGCTTCGGCGTCAGGGCGATGCCGCCGGCGGAGTTGTGGGTGTTCTCGATGCAGAGCAGGGTCGTCGGGGGGAAGTGGATGTTGTCCGGCCTGATGGCCTTCTCGATGTCCTCGGGCTTCATCCAGCCGAGTTCGCCGGGGACGGTGCGCGCCATGAGCTGCCCCATGACCGCGAGCCCGCCCACCTCGTTGTAGAAGATGTGGCTCCTCTGCTCCAGTATGATCTCGTCGCCGCGCTGGGTGTGGGCGAGCACGCAGACCGCGTTACCCATGGTACCGCTGGTGACGAAGAGGCCCGCCTCCTTCCCGGTGATCTCGGCGGCGATCCTCTCGAGCTCGTTCACCGTGGGGTCGTCCCCCATGACGTCGTCCCCCACCTTGGCCTTGAAGGCCGCCTCCCTCATCTCGGGCGTCGGCCAGGTGACCGTGTCGCTCCTGAAGTCCAGGTTCTTTTCGACCATGAATTGTCGAATATCAAGGGGTGTGGACCATGCTTAAGGGATTTGGGGGCGATCCTGAATAAGCCTTATCAGAGACTAGCCCGCAGGAATCGTGATAGCGCCGCCGGAGAAACCCAGGAATTGAACAAAAAAATCATCGCCATCGTCTTCATAGCCCTGTTCACGGTCAGTCTGGGCGTCGTACTCTTCTACCCCCCACCCACGCAAGGAAACGTAGGCTCCGTTAACGTCAGCAGAGGCGAGACGTATTGGCGGAACGAATTCGGGAACACGACGGAGGCGAGGTACCTCGTAGATTATGGGCTGCATGTCCTCTCGGACACCCCGAAGGTCACCGTTACCGATAAGACAGAC
>Ga0265292_1002523_pt1 | contig 12583 bp, 11 predicted proteins | sample Munlanlewell296A_FD_189080 | JGI IMG/M metagenome (GOLD analysis project Ga0265292, IMG submission 189080) | Leachate microbial communities from a municipal landfill in Southern Ontario, Canada - Leachate well 296A | ecosystem: Engineered > Solid waste > Landfill > Unclassified | place: Canada...
GCAATCATTGTCTGGTATTCATAAATGGCCTGCAGTATGCCCTGGCTGATTTCCGCCTGGTAAGGGGTGTAGGCGGTATAAAATTCAGCGCGCTTAATGATGTGTCCCACAACGGCCGGGATATAATGATGGTAAGCGCCGGCGCCGGTTAATGTCCAACGCGGCAGCCTGTTTTTCCGGCTGAGGCCCTGCATGAGGGCAATGGTCTCCTGTTCGGAAAGAGGCGCTGGAATATCCAGCAGGCGACGTAACCTGTATTTTTCGGGAATATCGGCGAACAGCTCTTCGATGTCGGCCACACCAATCGCCGCTTTCATCTGAGCTATGTCCTCATTTGTGTGGGGCGTATAGTCCATCAATTATTTTCCTCTTGCAGAAACAAATCATAAGCTGCGGCATCGAGCAGGCCATCAAGTTCCGCGGCATTGTCCAGCCGCAGCCGGGCGATCCAGCCTTCACCAAAAGCATCTTGATTAATCAGCGCGGGGTCTTCTTCCAGCCTGGCATTTACGGCAATTACCTCACCGCTGACCGGGGCATAAACATCGGATACTGATTTGACTGATTCCACAACGGCAAGAGTATCGCCTTTGGCTACCTTCTTGCCCATCCCGGGCAGTTCGACAAAAACAATATCCGTAAGCATTTCCTGGGCATAATCGGTAATGCCGACGAGAACTGCACTGTTTGAATCGTCCTTTGCCCATTCGTGGTCACGTGAATAACGTCTGTCTGCTGGATTTTGTTTGGACATTTAGTATCTCCTTAATAGTGTTTTATCCTCTGATAAAAAAGGGGCCGGGCTGGTATGCTCCGATTTTTTTTGCTCGTTTGCAACAGTCTTTACGGTTCATCACTTTTCGCGTTTATAAAAAGGAAGTTTTACAACTTTTGCCGGGAAGAATGAGTCGCGGACGGCGACGGAAATCCCGGTATCCGGTGCACTGCAGTCAATGGCAACAAACGCCAGACCGATGGCTTTATTTAAAGTCGGCGCAAAAGTTCCCGAAGTTACGAAGCCTATTTCTCTGCCGTCCTGAAATACTTTATAGCCGTGCCGGGCAATACCCCGGCCGGTCATTTCCAGGCCGACGATCTTTTTCTTGATGCCGGACTGTTTCAGGGCCGCCAGCGGCGCGGCCCCGATGAATTCTTTGTCAAAATTAACCAGCCAGCTATAGGGCACTTCCAGCGGCGTGATTTGTTCCGTCATATCCTGGCCGTTGAGCATCATGCCCGCTTCCAGCCGCAGCGTATCGCGGGCGCCCAGTCCGGCCGGTCTTAAAGGAATACGGCCCGCCGTTTGCAGAAGCTTATCCCAGAGATCGCCGACCATTGCCGCCGGAGTGAAAATCTCAAAGCCATCTTCACCTGTGTACCCGCTGCGGGAAATAATCGTCTTTTCACCCCCTAGCGCCAACTCTGTAAAATGATAATAATGTAAATTATTTAAATCATAAGGCGTCAAGGTTTGGAGGATGGCCTGAGCGGCAGGACCCTGCAAATCGAGCTTACCCGTCTTGTCGCTGATATCTTCCAGGGTGCAGTCAAATTTTCGGTCTCTTAAAACGTCATTGATCCATTGCCAGTCGCGGTCGCGCGTGGCCGCGTTGGTCACCAGCATATAGGAATTCTGCTCCAGCTTATAGACTGTTAAATCATCAATAATGCCGCCGCCTTCTGTGAGCAGGGCGGACAGTTTAATCTGCCCGGTTGTCTGATTGCGTAAATTTCTGGTCAGGACAAGCTGCAGCAAATCGAAGGCTTGCGGCCCTTGGACGGCAAATTCGCCCATGTGGCAAATATCAAAGAGACTGGCCGCCCGGCGGGTTGTTTGATGTTCTTCGATGACATTGGTGTACTGAACAGGCATGGACCAGCCGCCAAAGTCAATCATTTTGGCATGCACGGCGATATGTTTTTCAAAAAGAGGTGTTTTTTTCATTTTTATTAAACTGCGTATTTAAGGATGAGTGATATTATAATAAGCATTATACATACCGCGATAAAGAAATAACTTTTTTTAACGGCGACAGGGCCCAGCACCATGCAATTACAATGCGGACAGATGTTGAGTCGGGAAAAAATTTCCTCGCGACAAAAGGGGCATCTTAAGACCTTCTGCTCCACTATCCCCTCGCGGTGGGCGATGTTTTGCTTTAAGGCTTCGTGGATATTATAATTGCCTTGACATTCAGGGTTTGGACATGCCCCCTGGGGCGGCATGTTGTCCGACCAAAGAAAAGATTTTTGGCATTGCGGACATTGAATTTTGATCATCCTGCTTCTCCTGGGCGGGCTTTGTAAAACAAGTTCCCCTTCGGTGCGGGGTCAGGTTGCTTATAAGGTATTATAACTTAGCTGATGCCGCCCTAATTAATCAGAATTCGTTCCTGAGTTCAATAAAAAGTTTTATTGCTTCCGGATGACTGACCCGGGAAGATGTTCGTCCATGAAAGCCCGGAAATAGTTTTTCAGGATGCGGCTGTCGGAGGGAAATTGGACATTGTGTCCTGCTCAATGATGATCTGATGCGTTTTTTCGATCAGGTGTCTGAAAATATTTTTTCAAAAAACTGTTGCTTATCCTTAGGGTAGTAAAGAGTCCCTTCATAATCGACAATTAATTTGCCGTCTAAATGGTCCAGTTCATGCTGCACCACACGGGCAACATAATCCAAATATCTTTTCGATATTTTCTCGCCTTGGGCATTCAAAGCCCGCACTTTGATTTCGGGAAAACGGCTTACTTCCACCTGGATTTCCGGGCAGGACAGGCAGCCTTCGGCCATGGTCACTTTTTCGCCGCGCGTTTGCGTAATACGGGGATTAATCAGCACTTCCCATTCGTCCGGCTGAATTTTTCCCTCCTTGCCAAAATTTTTCGTGCGGAAAGCAACGATCCGCTTTGAAATGCCGATTTGCGGGGCGGCGAGTCCCGAGGCGTCGTCGCGGGCGAGAAAAGAATCAACCAGAGCCTGGAGTGCTGCGCGTGCTTCCTTATCCAATGGCGTTGGAATTTCGGCGGCTTTTTTACGCAAAACGGTCGTATCCTTTACATCCATGCCTTCTTCGTTCCATAAGGTTAAAACTCTTTTTTTGGTCATGCGCTCATCACCGGATCAATATTAAAGCACAATTTGTCTTAATGGGCAGTGCCCGGGCCTTGCTGTTCCCTGAATATGTAGCAGGAAAATTGCCGCCTGGGGCGGCATATAACATCTATTCTTCGTAATTTCAAGGAATTGTAGCTTGCATAAATGTAGCTTATTTTGTTAGAAGTCTGATCAGGTTCTCTCGTATCTTCGGACAGCCAATTTAAGGATGAGCCGTTGCTTAATCAAATTATTACCAGAATTGCGCAGCGGGAATTTGCCCGGGCGCTGAAATTTGCCGAAGATGACCTGCCGGTAATGCCCGCGGGTCAGAATGGCAAGGAGCGTCTTCTTTATTTGCATATCCCCTTTTGCGAAGAACTCTGCCCTTATTGCTCTTTTCACCGCGTACGCTTTGAAAAGGACCTGACACAGGAATATTTTCGCGCATTAACTCAGGAAATTAAACTGTATCGGGAAAAAGGCTATAATTTTACCGGAATTTATGCCGGCGGCGGGACCCCGACTGTTTTAATTAATGAATTGGCGAACCTGCTGCAATATGCGCGGGAGAGTTTTCCCATCCGGTCAATATCCGTAGAAACAAATCCCAATCATTTGACTGACCAAAATATTGCAATTTTGCAGCAGGCCGGGGTCAATCGCCTGTCCGTCGGCGTGCAGACTTTTCATAATGATCTGCTGAAAAAAATCGGCCGTTATGAAAAATACGGGTCTGGAGAAGTCATCGCCGAAAAGCTGGGCAGCATTCAAGGCTGTTTTGATACCGTCAATGCCGATATGATGTTCAATTTTCCCACGCAAACAATAACAATGCTCAATGAGGATCTGGACATTCTTGTCAAATTAAAAATGGAACAAATAACATTTTATCCTTTGATGGTTTCCACGATTACGCAGCAACTGATGGAAGCAACGATGGGATCCGTTGAGTTCGGCCGGGAAAAAAAATTATATAAACTCATTATCAGGCAGCTGGAAAAGGATTATGATTCCTCTTCTGCCTGGTGCTTTTCTCACAAGAAACATACCGGGCGGCTCATTGATGAATATGTTGTTGATTACGATGAATATGCCGGCCTGGGCAGCGGTGCCATCGGTTATCTCCACGGAGTTTGCTATGCCAATACTTTTGATATCAGCAAATATATTAAGGCTTTGCAGCAAAACAAACTGCCGCTGCTGGCATCCCGTAAGTTCAGCCTGCCTGATCAAATACGCTATGATTTCTTAATGAAATTGTTCAGCACAAAAATGAATGTAGTGGCATTGGAGAAAAAATATGAGGGAAAGTTTTTAAAATCGTTGTGGAAGGAAATGATTGCCTTTGTTGTGGCCGGTTCTTTCCGCTATTTTTCGCCTAATTTGTATTTAACGCCGCGTGGCCGCTATTTCTGGGTGATCATGATGCGGGAATTTTTTATTGCGGTGAATAATTTTCGTGAATTTTGCCGCAAACAGGCTAATATTACTTAATTTTTACCGAGGGTGCTTTATGGATGAACAAAGAAAAGCATTGTTGAAGAGTTTGCCGAAAATTGACGAAGTGATTTTGCTTTTAGAAAAGAAAGATATTTATGCTCTGGCGCCCCGCGCAATCGTCAAAGAAGCGAGCCAGAATTTCGTGCATAAATTGCGGGAAGAAATCATCGCTTCTTCCAAATTAAAAAACTTAGAAGCGATGATCGATGCCAATGCCGTTGCGCAGTCCGTGGAAGTATTCATTAAAAGTTTATATCATTACCGTTTGCGCAGAGTGATCAATGCGACCGGCGTCATTCTGCATACGAATTTGGGTCGGGCTCCGCTTTGTCCCGAAGCTCTGCAGAGAATTTTAGAGGTGGGCCGGGGCTATTCCAACCTGGAGTTTGATCTGACCCGCGGGGTGCGGGGCAATCGTTATGACCAGGTCCGGGAAATAATTTGCGCTCTCACCGGTGCCGCAGATGCTTTGATTGTCAACAATAACGCTGCCGCTGTCCTGCTGGTTTTAAATACGCTGGCGGAAGGAAAAGAAGCAATTGTTTCCCGCGGTGAACTCATCGAAATCGGCGGCGAATTTCGCATTCCGGACATAATGCAGAAAAGTGCGGCGATTATGCGGGAGGTGGGTACAACCAACCGCACCCGCCTCAATGATTATGAAAAGGCGATCACTGCCGCTACAGGTTTAATTGTCAAGGTGCACACCAGCAATTACCGCATTATCGGCTTTACCGAAGAAGCGGACAGCGTATCGCTGGCGGCCTTGGGGAAAAAGCATGGAATACCGGTGCTCAATGATCTGGGCAGCGGTTGTCTGATCGACTTGGACAAGTATGGTTTGCAGCATGAACCGACCGTGCAGGAAATTCTGGCCGCCGGCATTGATGTGGTGACTTTCAGCGGCGATAAATTGCTGGGCGGGCCGCAGGCGGGTATTATTGTCGGCAAAAAAGAAGTGTTGGAACAGATTAAGAAAAACCCGCTTAACCGGGCGTTTCGTATTGATAAATTTACTTTGGCGGCCCTGGAGGCGACGATGATCCATTACTTAAAACCGGCGGAGGTTGCTGCGCGGTTGAGGCCGCTGCAGGCACTCACGGAACCGGTCAGTGCCGTCAAAAAACGCGCCTCCCGGCTGATCAGTAAACTGCGCAGGGCCAAACTTGATGCTCTGGAATTATCTTTGAAAGAATCTTTTTCGTCGGCCGGCGGCGGTTCTCTGCCGACGGAAAAAATCCCCACTGTTTTGGTTGCCGTTAAAAATCAAAAAATGTCCGCCAGCCGGCTGGAAGCAGCGCTGCGCAAGGTAGAAGTTCCGGTTATTGTGCGGGTTGATGAAGATGAAATTATGATCGACATGCGTACGGTCACCGAAGATGAATTTACATTCATCATTGAAGGCTTACGCCAGTCCCTGTTGTGAATTGTACCCCTCTTTGCCGAAGAGCGTTTAGGGGAGGCTTGATTGCAGCAAATAAAAGAGGAAACACGGAAATAGGTGTTATGTCCCCAGAAATCTGTACCTAATTTAGCTTGACATATATTATCTATATCGATAAATGTAAACAGAAGTAAGCAGAAGAACAAGAACTGGCATGTTAGCGTTTTTATTATATTATAAGGGATTGCCAAGAGCAGGTTTTGTGGCATTGCTACCCGCCCTGCTGTGAAGCACCTCACAGAGGCATTCAGCGGATCGAGCTTCCGGATTCTTCATCGTTTTGTGTGGGACGAAAGGTGCCCCGCTTCATCAAATATTCTGCAAAAAATATTTATGCTGTAGAATAGTTTCTGCATCGTTTTATTAAAATAAATATAGGAGGAAGAAAATGACTATTTTAACCCGCTTACCGGTGAGAGACGCATATGATGCTCTTGCACGAAAGCTGGAATATCCGACTTCCGAGACGCTGCGGCAGATTCTGGAGCTGGCCATGAGCCTTGAAGAAGCACAGCTTCTAGCCGAGATGCCCGCGACGATCGACGTTCTCGCTACGAAACTTAAGCGCGATCCAGAGGTCGTTAAAGTACAATTAGAAAGGATGTTCTGGGCCGGCCTGATTGTCGAGAAAGTTAATAAAGAAGGCTTGCTCACATATGCACCACCAACGCCTTATTGCATCGAGCTGGCTGCCGATTATATGATGTATGCCATCGGCGGCAATTTTGCACCCAAGTCATCAAAGGCCACTGCCCAGGATTTGTGGACACTACAGGATAGTAAAAGTCTGCAGCTCTGCGACCTTTGGAACAAGTTCTTTTACGAAGAGTGGTATCGTTGGCAACGTCCGGATGAACTGGTGCATCGCCGAAACAAAATATTCGGCGGATCAACAGGCCTGGCTCGCTCTTTCAGCATTATGCCCGCCGTCAAAGCCCTGGAGAAAAGCGAAGTCCTCGGGACAGAAATTATCATGGATATTGATATACGGGAAATAGCGAAAAAGGGCGAGAAGGGAATATACAGCCGCGTCTGTACCTGTCGAACAAGGGCCAAGGGGTGTGATTTGCCGCTCTGGACCTGTGGCTCGTTGTTCGACGGTATGCCCGGCAGAGACGCTACCGCTGAAATCAAGTCCGACCGAAGAGGGCAACTATATAAATACTCCGGTGAAGAGTGGCTGGAAGTAATGCGTCGCGGCGAGGAAGATCATATGATGATTCACTTTGGCGACTCGTGGACGGTTAACTGTACCTGCTGCTCTGACTGCTGCAATTACCTGGTTCCTCTCAAGATGTACACCGACCCCTGGGAGGGTGTCCATCCTTCGCCCTACCGTTCCGTGGTCAATGGTGATGTTTGTGAAGGCTGCACGGAGAAATGTGTCTCGCGGTGCATCTTTAGGGTAATAGAAAAGATCAAGGATCCAGCAACGGGGAAGGTGAAGGTTTACATCGATCCCGACAAATGCGTCGGCTGCGGCCAGTGCGTCATCGGCTGCGATGTTCCGGGTGCTATTAAACTGGAGTTGGCGGAAAAGTCTGGCGCTCATGTTCCTGTTATGGGCGGCAGATCCAAGGTGCCTGACAACATCCCCGGTTTCAAGCCAAAAATTGCCCGCCCACGCTAGCAGTTAATGTAGAATAGGTTTGTTATCGGGATAAATTTACATGAGACTGGCAAATAAAGTAGCTATGGTCACGGGAGCGGGGCGAGGAATTGGCCGGGCAGTTGCCATGAGGCTGGCTGAGGAAGGCGCCAAAGTGGTTGTGAGCGATATCGAAGCGAGCTTCGCCGAGAGTGTTGCGCAAAGGATAAAAGAAGCCGGCGGCCAGGCTGTGGCGATGGCGGTGAATGTGACCGACGGGAACGAGGTTGAGCCGCTGGTCGAGCAAGTTGCCGAGCGATTCGGTGAGATTCACATTCTGGTCAACAACGCCGGGTCCAGAAAAGACATCCCGTTTCATAGTCTGACCGAAGATCAATGGGATGAGGCAATGGTCGTCCAGACCAAGGGGAGCTTCAACTGTGCACGCGCCGTACAGAAGTATATGGTGCGGCAAAACTACGGCAAGATCGTCAATCTTTCGGCGCCGGTGCCGGCAAGTCTTGGTGAAAAAGGTCAGACGGGCTACGCCACGGCAAGTTCCGCGATATGGGGTTTCACCAGGGCATTGGCTCTCGAATTGGGGTGTCACAATATAAATGTCAACTGTGTTGCCCCCGACTTTGTCGACACGATGATGACCAGAGAAATTGCCAAACGAAAAGGTTTGTACCTCAGCGATGTAGAAAAATTCACCATTGCTCAGGTGCCGCTAAGAAGGATGGGCACCCCGGATGACGTTGCAAATGTAGTGCTGTTCTTGGTTTCGGATGAGGCGAGCTTCGTCTCGGGACAGGTGATCTACGTAAAGGGCGGGCCGTAGGTGCGGCGATCACTTGCGAGCCAAGAGGTGTATTCAGATGCATTATATGCCTGAGGACGAGGGCTACGAGGAGAAGCTGTGGCCCGATGGCTACAAGGCCATAATCAAGAAACAGCTTTGCTCGCTGCTCGTCTCCAAGTTGCGCTCCGAGGATGTGCTTCGGCATATCTACGAGCAGCACTACGCGGAAAAATTTCCCGATCTTGACCGGTTCGTGGAACGGATCACGGAAATGCTGATTATAGGCGCAGAGAAGGGCGGTGATGCGGCCTTTGATGAAATAGTAACCGCCTTTTTGTACGAAGACAGGCTGCCGGAGCCGCGCATCTATGCCCGCTATCTTTTGCTCTCGAATCTTCCGGAGGAGATAAGCCAGGCGCTGACGCAGCAGGTGATAGACGAATACAGCCAAGATGAGGTATTCCTTCATGCCTTTCAGGTCGGATACTGGGATCTCTATGAGAATTTCGATCAGTTTCTGAACGAGACAGCCAAGTTGGCAGTGACGGGCGTAATCAACGGTATGGACGACATGCTGGCAGCTATATACAGGTCCTTTGCCACGAACGGGCCTATGCCGCCGGCGCGGCGAAACCCTAAACGGATCAAGAACTGGTTTGTGCCTAAGGGAAGCAAGAAACGCGATATTCCTTTATCACGGCGGGGAAAGCTAAAACAACAAAAGGAGAGCAGTAATGCAAAAAATAGCAGTTTGCGGTAAAGGCGGTTGCGGCAAGAGCGTGGTAACTCGGCTACTCGCCGCTGGGCTTTGTGCTCGCGGACGCCGCGTGCTTGTCGTTGATGCCGATGAGTCCAATACGGGACTATCCCGAATGCTTGGTTTTGATCAAGCTCCACGACCCCTCCTTGATTTCTTTGGGGGAAAACAGAAAATAGAATCAGATCTAACCGCCTTGATCTCCGCCGGAGTATCTGAAGAGTCGGTTCAATTGTTGAAAAGTAAGATTACGACGAAGAGTATCCCTTCTGAATATTTATTTGAAAATAACGGTATCAGGCTCATTGAAGTCGGCAAAATACTGATGTCCCTGGAAGGTTGCGGCTGTCCGATGGGCATCATCAGCCGCTCTTTCCTGAACATGCTGGAACTGGAGCCTGATGAGGTAGCCATCGTGGACCTCGAAGCCGGCGTAGAACACTTCGGCCGCGGTGTGGAAACCGGCGTCGACTGCGTGCTCGTGATCGTTGATCCCTCGATTGACTCAGTGCAGTTAGCCGAACGCATCAACGACATGGCTGACCAAATCCAAATCGCCGACGTCTGGGTTGTATTGAACAAAATTGCATCGAAGAACATTGCCGATCGTCTGATCAGCCGCTTGACCGAGCGCGGGCTGAGAGTGATCGGCGCTATTCCCCAGGATGATGAGATTTTCGAGTCGTGTCTGGAGGGTCGACCGATACAGGGGCGAATAGCGGCCAAGGAAGTCAACAAGATCCTTGATATGCTTTTTCCGTGATCGTTTGCAGTTCGTAATTACTTGACTAACAAGGAGGGGTTCCTTATAGCTCGACTGCAAGGAAACAATTTTTTTATCAAAAAAAGATACTTGAAAAAAAAACAAACTTTAGATAGAAAACAAACGCTTAGTGACTTAATTAAATTTTCCGGTGATAAAAATAATATAAAAGGAGTAAATTATGCAACAATTTTGGTTAGACGAAGAAAATGAAAAGATAAAGCAGGCCGCGAGGGAGTTTGCAGAAAGAGAATTTGCCCCATTAGCGGAAGAAGTTGATCGTACAGGAATATTCCCTCTGGAATTATATAAGAAAATCGGTGCGCAAAGATTTGTCGGTCTGGAATTTCCCAAAAAATACGGCGGGTTGGGCACGTCTTTTCTGTCCTATGTGTTAGTCCATGAAGAACTCAATAGAGCCTGTCCTGGCTTAGCCGGTTCTATTGCCGGCGGAAAATTGGCACTGGACATCATTCTGCGCTTCGGCAATGAAGAGCAGAGGCAGAAATATCTGCCTTCGGCAATGAACTCGGAAAAAATCGCCTGTTTTGCCACAACGGAGCCTGATGCCAGCTCTGATCTCCAGGGTATCAAAACCACCGCCCGCAAAGACGGGAAGTATTGGATACTCAATGGGACGAAGCGCTACATTACAAATGGCCCCTTTGCGGATATTGCTGTGGTCTTCGCTAAGACAGGAGACCGCCGGATGACTGCTTTTATCCTCGAAATGAATTTGCCCGGTGTCACTCGTGGACCAATGGAAGACATCATGGGCGTCAGGGGGCAGTCAATCTCTGATATTATTATGGAAGATGTACGTGTTCCGGATGAAAACATCATTGCCGGGGAAGGCAAAGGCATGTTTCTTGCCACCAACGGACTAAACGGCGGCCGTATCGTCGTGGCTTCGGCAGCCGTGGGTATTGCCCAGGCGGCCTTCGAAGAGAGTGTAAAATATGCCAAAATGCGCACACAGTTCGGGCAACCATTAGCCAATTTCCAGGTAATTCAGTTCTATCTCACGAATATGGCCATTGCCATCAATGCGGCGCGCGGTCTCGTGCACAAAGCCGCGGCCATGCGTGATGCAAATATTCCGCATGCGATGGAGGCGTCAATGGCTAAATGTTTCGCTTCCGAAACAGCCATGGATGTGACGCGAAAAGCGGTGCAGATTCACGGTGGGCTGGGTTTTACGAAAAAATGCAAAGTTGAGAGACTTTATCGAGACGCTAAGATCTTTGAAATCTTCGAAGGGACAAATGAAATCCAGAGAATCATTATTTCCAGGTCGATCCTGAAAAGTTAGCAATGTTGTGTTTTATTGCAAAGAAATTGTTCAATTTATAAAATAAGGGGGTGGACGGCTTAGCCGGAAGCCCCCTTTCCTTATAATAGACAAAAATTATGCTTGAAATCGACACTTTAATTAATATAAACATTGTTTATGGAAGTTGCACCGGATACAAACAATGATAATTCGGAAAACAGCGCACTGGAAAAAAGGTCCATTGCCATTTCCATTATTGGGCTTGTAATCTTAACCGCTGTCGGCATCACCGCGGGCATTCTGACGGATTCCTCCACGCTGATTATTCAGACTTTCTTATATATTATCGATGTAATCATTGCTATTCTGTCCCTGAAAATTTTGAAAAAATTAGCCAACCCCCCCGATGAGGATTACCACTTCGGCTATTACAAATTGGAACCCATACTGGTAAACACCCAAGGCGCTCTCATGATTGCCGGTGCGGTTATCGGCATCATGTTTGCGATCCAAGACATTCTCCATGAAGACAATGTGAAAAATTATCTGCTGATCTTTGCCTCAACCTGTCTGGTGCTCCTCATTAATTTTTCCATCTGGATCTATCTTTATTTAAATTATAAAAAAATACGATCATCCTTTTTAAAAGCGGCGGCTATGCAGTGGGTATCTAATCTATATGAAACTATTGGAATTATATGCGGTTTCTCTATTGCCTATCTGACGCAGCATTATGCAAACCCCTCCCTGGCCAAACTTGCCCCTTATGTTGATCCGGCTATGGCGATTATTTTAAGTTTGTTCATACTAAAGATACCCGTAAAATTATACAAAGAAAGCCTCGTTGATTTACTTGATGCTAATCCGGGTAAAGAAATTTCCGAAGAAATAAAAGGAATTGCAGAAAATGTGTTGAAAGAAAAATTTGATCTGGAAAGTAAAATCGAGATTAAGCTCCGAAAAGCCGGTCGAAGGATGTTTCTGGTATTGTTTTTTAACGTTCCCAAAAGTTATTCTTTTGAACGTGTACAGCTGATAATGCAAACGTTAAATGATACAATCTCCAGGAGATTTAAGAATATCCTATCTGTTGATTATAATATTACAACCCTAAATTAACCGGAATTGCAAAAAAAGGTCCGCATTGAAAGTTTACGTCAGTGCCTGTCCCCGGAATAACCGGGAATAACCGCCGGAATAACTGAATAACCGAAATTTTTTTCCTGCGATTTCATCCTGTAAATTGTCAAAAGGTCTATGCCTTGAGTTTAACATAGGCTGGACATCAAACACCTGTAAGGTGAGGATTCTAATATTTGAAATTGGTGTCAATCATAAATCGGATAAGTTCACATGACG